>Ga0182014_10002529_pt1 | contig 22920 bp, 20 predicted proteins | sample 612S2DmetaG_FD_120489 | JGI IMG/M metagenome (GOLD analysis project Ga0182014, IMG submission 120489) | Permafrost microbial communities from Stordalen Mire, Sweden - 612S2D metaG | ecosystem: Environmental > Terrestrial > Soil > Wetlands > Permafrost | place: Sweden: Stordalen | collected...
ATCTGACCTTCGTCAATTACCCCGCCAGCCCGGATGTCGCGCTCCAGTGAAGTATCCAGGCGCCTGAAAGCTGAAATTGAGGGGACGGCGATGACGGCCGAGGTTTGGCACAAGTCGCGAAGGTCGGACGGGGGGGTGATGGAACCACTTTCAGGGTTCAGGGCCTTTTCGATGGTAATCCAGGGTAGAACCGTCCCGGGAGTAGAAGCAGGACGGTTCAACCCCGGGCTGCATTATGGAATCCTTTCAGGATTTCCGGCTATTGCCGATGCGACAATTCTTGTCGCCCCATAGAGGGTGAAAGAGGCGGAGAAGCAGGGTCAAACCGGAGGTTGGAACTAAGATGGAGCACGCTTTGGTGCGTTCTCGGCCATGTTTGGCGACACGCTTGTGCCTCCCATCTCATTCTTCATGACAAGCACGCAGCGTAAGTTGCTTCAGGAAGTGGTGCGCGATGGGCTCAAAATCCAGTCGCGGTTTTCTGCCGCGCCGGTCTGTGCGATCACCGGTCAGGTTTCGCTTAAGAGCGAAGGCGTAGCCACGCTGCAACAGATCAAGCTGACAGATTCTGTACACCTATAGAGGGACATGGCCAACCGCTCCAGGCAGTGGTGCGCCTTCCGCCGCCCAAAAGAGACGCGTGATGTTTCCCCGCCTGGACGGTCCAACTGAGCAATGAAACTCCGAGACCAGAAATGCCGGCCATTATGAGAACGCAAAGGATGGTCTTGCTGCCGCGGAAGGGTTGGACAGGGACGGGAGCCGCCTTGCTGGCGGTAGCCGTCATCGTGCTGTTTTGCCCGGGCAGCGTTTCGGGCAGGGAGGCCCAGCCGAGCACCTCAACCGGAACGGTGACCACGGTGCCCCTGGAGTATCAAGAGACTGAATTCCAGTTCCTGTTCCGCCACGTTCCCGTCGAGCGTCGATTGGCGCCGTTCCCCAAAGAGCCGGCATTGGCTCATGGCCCAATCGTGCGTGGGGTGTTCAAATTCGGCGGAAGCCCGAGCAATGCCATGGCTTTTGTCTGGGTGGGCGGCGCGAAGAAGCTCCTGCTGGATCTGAATCGCAACCAGGATCTTACTGACGATCCGGCTGGGGTGATTCCCGCAACGGCGCTGTGGTCAGCAGGGCCACGCTTCATTCACCAGATGTTCACGAACGTGCCGCTGGCATTTCCCACGACCTCAGCCGGCGCACCCATGGTGGTGGACCTTGAATTGGGCATGGACATGATTCGGCGGCCGGGCGAGCCGCTCTTCACCGCGTGCTTGCGCTCGTATTGGCAAGGCAAGGTGACACGGGAAGGTCATGATTGGCAGGTGGGGTTGATGCAGAACTTGTCCGACCAGCCGGGTTCCTTCCAGCGCGGCGAACTGTTGCTGCGTTCCTGGGAAGAGCGAAACAAACGGTTCATCGCCTCCTGCGAAGTGCCGGAGGATACGTTGGCGATGGCTTGGACCGGGAAGAATTGGATGGTCAGGGCGTCGGACGCCTTCGCCTTTTCACCCAAGGTGTTCTTTGAAGGACACGCCTGCCAGTTGGATTGGAGCGCCGAGCCGCGAGGCCGTGAGGAGGGACTGGCGTTGCGGTTGACCGATCAGCCAACCGCGTTGGGCGAATTGCGCATCACCGGCAGCTTCATTCAACGGCTCGTGCTGACGGGCGGGCCCTATGTGGTCGTCCTGGCCCAGCCCCCTTCCAGCGTGAAGGTCCCGCCTGGCCGCTACTACCCGTACCGGGTCTGGCTTAACCAGGGCAAGGCGGAGGCTTACTTAAACTACGGCGTACCGCGTTCCGGGAAAGCGAATGTGGTGGAGGAAATCTCCGGGTCGCAGATGCCGGTGTTGGGCCCGCCGCCGCCCGAGCAGGCGGTAGTGGTCGATGAGGGGCGAACCGCAATCTTGGCCGTAGGCGGGCCATTGACCAATTGCGTCTCCGCCACCCATCGCGGGCAGAATCTGCTGCTCGACTACCGATTGATCGGTGCTGGCGGTGGCGACTACTGGCTTGAGGCGGGGGGCGACAGGAAGGCGCCGGAGTTTACCGTCGCCAGATTGGGGAAGAGGATTGGCACAGGGCAGTTTGAGTATGGTTGAGACGGTGTCTGCTCGTACTCATGGCGAGTACCCTATACCACCTCTGGCAGACTCCAAATCGCTGCTTTGAAGGGCTTGGGCGGCCTGGGCGCGGCGCAAGGTCCGCCGGTTACCTGTAATTGGACCACAGCGGGCCTGGTCCCGGGGTTGCTGCCGTGGCTGGCTATCCTCGCTCTGCTGGCGCTCAAGCCCAATCGCGGCTGGTCCGCGTGGTGGATTTGGGTGCCCCTGGCGGGTGTGGCGGGCGGGTGTCATTGGCTGCAACAAGCAGTGCAAACCTCGCCCACTGATCGGTCCGGGGAGGCGCTTGGGATGCTATTGGAAGTTCCAATTGCTCTGGCGTTTGGGTTAGCCGCGCTCTGGTTGCTGGTGCCCTACCTCGGCCGCAACCATCGCTTCCGCATGTTCCTTGGCATCTCGGCAGTCCTGCTATTCTCCATCGCTTTCAGTTTTGCGGCCACCGTTGGCTGGGGTCTGGGGATGGAGCCGATCGCGAGTCTCTTAGACCGGCGACACTGTGCGGCCACAGCCAATGTGGGAGTTATGGCGTTGCCGTTTCTCATTCCACTGACGCTCCCAGCGCCGGGACTCGCTGCCGCCATGGTCTTGTGCGGGCTGGCTTGTCGGGGGCGCCATCGTCCGGTCGGGCTCTACCTATGGCTCTTCTTGTCCTTGCTGATAGTCTGGGTTGTGCCGGCGCTGCTCCAGTTTTTGTGCCGGATTGCCTCGCCCGGCAGCCTGGAATACGCCCTGGTCCTCGGAATGGGACCCCTCATGGTGGTGGTCACGTTCACCACCTTGCTGCCCTTCCTGATCCTCTCGTCGGCCAGTCCTTTCTTCCGCGAAAGGCTCCAGGTGTTGCTGTGCTTGCGACCGAAAGCGCCGCCAGCGATTGGTGTCGCTGCCAGCCCACCAGCCGGCGCGGTTCCTCAATCGGCGCATCTCAGTTTTTGAGTGGGAGGCACACCCAACTAAGTTTGGCCTCCACTGCAACGTCGCGCGGCGCGCTCGGAGAGACACGCCCTACCTCGAAGCGGCTTGGGCAACACGCCGGCCGTGGGCGGCTACTCAGGCATGAAATGTCCAGGCTAGAAGCTGAAGGTCATTATTTGGCGGCGTTTTGATCGGGGGGAAGGGCAGGGGTGGGATACTTCCAGACCCAATCGCCCTCGGTAAGGTCACGCTTGTGGTCTTTGCCGCCGGGCAACACGATGGCTCCGCCGTCGTCCTTCTCGTTCCAGCCCACTGAATAGAGGATGAACTGGCCGTCGGGCGCGCGGCGGTAGATGAACGGCGCGCCGGTGATGACATCGTGCGGCATCGCCGCGAGGAAGCGGGGGCTAAGCGGTTCCAGCGACTCGGGGAAGCGCCCTTCGGCCAGGCGATACCGTTCGAGGGCGCACGCAACGATGGCTTGGTTTACCCGCGTTTGGCCGAAGGCGAACTTGGTCTCCGCTCCCACGAGTGCGGGAAGCAGCATGCGGGCGAACAGTTTGTAGGGTCGAAAGCCGCCCGCCAATGCGTCTTGCAGCGCGGTGTCATTCGCTAGGGCGCGAGAGGGAAACATCCGTTGGTTGGCCGCATCCGCCACCGGCACGAAGAACTTCTGGTAAGTCCGCGCAATGGACAATTCGTTCTGGTAGAAGAAGCCGCCGAGGAGCAGAGACGCCAGTCCGGGGAGGCGCTTGGAGGAGTCGTCGGCGTCAATTATCCCGTGGCCGCGCAGTTGCTCGATGGTGCGCAGGCTCAGGGCCCGTTCTCCGCGCATCGCGGCGTCGGCCAGCAGGTTGATCTGGCCCAGGCGCTGCTCAATTTCGGCGAGTTGCGCGTCCGACCATTTATGCCCGGCCAAGCCTTCCCAGATCGGCTTGAGGGAGAGATGGACGATCGCGACCTGGACCAGCTTCGAGATGAGGAACGGTTCGTCCTTCAGCGTATCCGCCAGGAACAAGCCCATTCTTGTATCCGACCAGGCTTGATCGGTTCGATCCAGTGCCAGCTCAGCCGAAGCCCGCACCTGGAACAGCACCGTGGCGGATTTCATGCACGCAAGTTCCGGCAGCAATATGGCAGCGGCAAAGTCGTCCTCATACCGGACGTTGAATCGGGCATAGGGCCGCTGGCTCGCGCTGCGCAGCTCCTCCACGACGGGGTCATACTTCGCCAAACCCCGCAGGACCTCGGCCGCCGCTTGGGCGCGGGTCAATGAGGGCTCCGCCGCAGTTGGTTCTGCCGCTGCTGGAGGGGGTTCCGGTGCCCCACCTGGTCCCCGTAAACCATAACGTCGGCGAAAAGCTTTCTGCGCGGCACTTTCCGCTGCCACCGCAGCGTTGTTCGTCTTTTCGGCCAGAGCGAGCGCCCAGCCCTGAAGGTCGGTCATCCGCTGCTGGGTTCGGGGCTGGTCGTGGTCGGTGGTAGCTTGCTCAGCGGTGCTGAGGCGCCCCTGGAACGAGGTGATGCGGTTGTAGCCATTGGTATCGCGCCAGAGCGATTGGCCTTCCTTCCGCGGGCTGGGGTTGAAGTCGAATAGCGGGGCCAGGAACGGGGTCATGGCAAAGTTCTGCTGGTCCGGCACCGGGGGCGGCACATAATTGTTCCAATCCAGCTTTTCCCCCTGGGCCTCCAATTCGTGCTTGTATCGCTCCCAGGCCCGTTTGCCGCGCCAGCTTTCCTCAGTGCAGACCAGGGCGACGAGCGTGACCAAGGCGGCCAGGCCGACCAGAATGCGCCCAAGTGTTCGCCGGCTAAAGAACCAGCGGAAGAGCCGGCCGAACGTGGGGAACCTGGGCGAACCAGTTGATGATGCGGAGTTGCTCATAAGTGAGTGGTGGTTTGATTCGATTCTCTATGCCTGGGCAGAGGTTGCTGGGCGCAGGGTGGTTTCCATCCGGCCAACTCTTTCGCCTCTCCCGGGCGGCGGCTCGGCTGCGCTGCGCGGGCCCGGGGTCTGGAGATGGGAAATCAGCGTCACTTCGCCCGTCCCGAGCAATTGCGCGCGCAACTGCCTCTGCTTCCGCAACACTGCCAATGCCTCAGGGTCTGGCCGGGGTGGTTTGGCGGCGGTCGTCCGGGGCGTTTCGCCGGTGGCCACGCTGAACACCAGGAGGCCCAACCAGACGGCGCCGATCCCGATCCATGCCCGACGCCAGGGTTTGAACGTGTCCTGCCAGAATCTCCGGGCGGCGGCGGCGAGGTCGAACGCGGGCGGGCGTTGAAGACCCGGCTCAGCCGCCGACCGCGCGCAGGCGGCCAAGTCCTCCGCGCGGATGCCTTTGAGTTTGGCCTCGGCGGACTGGTGACGGGCTAAGATAATCTCACGGGGTGTGTTCATGCTTCATTCTCCTCCAGCAGCTTCTTCAAGGCCTTACGCGCATAATGCAGCCGGGACTTGACCGTGCCGATGGGGGTCTCGGTAATCCGGGCAATCTCCTCCAGCGAGAACTCTTCGATGAAATGCAGCAGCAACACGGCGCGGTGGGGCAAAGCCAATTGGTCTAACCGCTTCATAAACGCGTCCTCCTGCTCTCTGCGGATGAGCAGCTCCTGCGGCCCGGGCTCGAGGTCCGGGATGACTTCATCCGCGGGATCGATAGGCATCTCCGCTGGCCGCTGTTTGCGCCAATGCTGGAGGCACTTCTGGTGCGCGATATTGAAGAGCCACGAGCCGAACTTCTCGTCCCGCTGCAAGGTGCTGATGTGCCGGGCGGCGTTGATGAAGCTCTCCTGGACGATGTCCAGGCTCGGTTGCTCCTGATGGACCAGCTCGTAAACATAGGCGTAAAGCGGCAGCCGATAGCGTGCGAGCAGTGCCTCCCAGGCAGCCGGTTCTCCGGCCCGGGCTTCGCGCACTGGCAGTTGCAGCTCTTCAGTCACTACCGGCATCTACACCCAGTAGAATGCAAACGAAGCCAAAAGGTCCAATGGAACTGAAATGTGAGACGTTGCAGGCCCGGCAGTAGGCGACGTCGTTGGCGACGTTCACATCCTCGCTCGGGATCGTGCTTCCGCACTTGGAACACGTCGGGATTATCATGACTGATGACAGAATGATGCAAGCGAGTGCGGCGGGTTCAAGTTCAAAAGCGCGGGAACGCTGGCACGATGCTGCCACTTTTCCCATTCTCGATCTTGACGACTCGTGCTACAATGACGCCGGGTCAGATGGCTACACTCATATCAACTTCGCGCGTCCTCAAACAGTCGCGCTGGTACCGACACCTTCTGTGGGCGGGGGCGGCATTCCTGGTTTATGTGCTCGTCGGTTTCTTCATGCTGCCGCCGATCATCAAGTCCCAGCTCGTCAAGCGGCTCCCGGCCATAACCAAGCGGCAAGCGACGATCCGCCAGGTGAAGTTCAACCCGCTGGTCCTCTCGCTGACCATTCGCGGGCTGTCACTCACCGAGCCGGATGGGCAGGTCTTCGCCTCGTGGGAAGAGCTCTACGTGAACTTCCAGCTCTCCTCGCTGTTCCGCTTCGCCTGGACCTTCGCCGAGATTGGGCTCAAGCAGCCTTACGGACACGTGGCGCTGTTCAAGGATGGGCGGTTCAACTTCGCCAACATGTTCGACGACACGGCGCCTCCGCCGCCCAAGCCGGAGAAGCCCGGCGCCCTGCCACGCGTGAACGTCTGGTGGCTCCACATTGATGAAGGCGTGGTCGTGCTGGACGATGAGACCCACCGTCTGCCGCTGCATAGTGAGTTCAAGCCAATCAACATTTCGCTGACCAATCTCACCACCCGCGTCGGCAAGGACAGCGTCTATTCGTTCCAGGCCAGCAGCGACTCCGGCCGGAGCTTTGCCTGGGCCGGCAGCCTGATAGTCCAGCCGTTCCAGTCGCGCGGCCACTTCGATCTGGCGGGCGGAGAACTCAGCAAATGGACCCCGGTGATGCGCGATTACCTGCGCTCGGAGATTACCGAGGGCCGGCTCAACGTCCGCGCCGACTACGCCCTCGCCGCCGGAACCAATGGGTTTGACGCCACCCTCACGAACGGCGCCGTGGAGGTGGCCGGCTTCAAACTCAAGGACCTGAACACCGGGGAGATCGTGACCGCCGTCCCGTGGTTGTCTGTCCAGTCGTTGGGTTTTGATCTGCGGCAGCGCGATCTGCATGTCCGCAAGGTGAGGATTGCGGGATGCACCAACATTGTCCGCATCGAGAAGGACGGCTCGATCAATCTCAACCGGTTGCGGGAGCCGATCCCCGCAAAGCCCGCTCCCACCAATGTTTCGCTGTCCACGCCTTCCGCGCCGTGGACCTTATCGGTGGATGACTTTGCCCTCGTTGGCTCAGCCATCTTGTTCGCTGACCTGAGCCGGCATAGCCGGTTTGAGACGACGCTCAAGCCGATTGAGTTCCACGTGAAGCGCTTCACGACCCGCGCGGACTCGGACGCGGCCTATGAATTCAGCGTTCCCACCGAAGCCGGTGAACGAGTTTCCGGCAACGGCACGTTTTCCATCGCGCCGCTGCGTTCGACCGGTGAGGTCAAACTGGCCGGGCTGGAAATCAGGAAGTATGCGCCTTACTACGAGGACAACCTGCGGGGCGAAGTGCTGGCCGGCAAACTCGATGCTGGAGTGCAATACCGGTTTGCGGGCTCCGCCAACGCGCTGCTGGTCACCGTATCCAACGCCGGCGTCGCCTTGACCGGCTTCCAGCTCAAGGCGGCGGACACCGGTGAGACCGTGGTCAGCATTCCGTCGTTCTCCGTCGAGCGAACCGAAGCCAGCCTCGCCGATCGCCGGATAGAAGTTGGCATGGTCAAGTCCAGCGGCGGCTCGATCCTCGCTCGGCAGATGAAGGACGGGAAGATCAACCTCCTTGGGCTGCTGAATCTGCGGGCGGCAAAGACGGCCGATACCAACAGCCCTGCGCCTGGTGAGCCGCCGTGGACCGTACTCGTCAGGGAGATTGCCGTCAACGGTTACGCTATCAAGCTTGAGGATCAGAAGCCGGCCACACCCGCTGCCTTGAGCCTCGACCAACTCGCCTTCAACGTGAAAGGGCTTAGCACCGTGAGCAATGAGCCGATTGCGGTGTCGCTATCGGCGCGGCTCGACCAGGCCGGCACGGTGACTGCACAGGGTACGGTGAAGATCGCCCCGCTCCAAGCGGACTTGGATGTCAGCGTGAGCGATCTCGACCTGCGTCCGTTCCAGCCCTACGTGAACGAGCAGGTGCGGCTCACCGTCACCAGCGGATGGTTCGGCACAAAGGGCCGGGTGCGCTATGCGCCTCCCGGCGGCGGTGCCCCGCTGGTGAAATTCGCGGGCGACATCAGCCTCACGAACTTCGTTACGACTGACCAGGTGCTCTTCAAAGAATTCGTGAAGTGGGACGCGCTCAACATGACCGGTATCGACCTGGGTCTGCAACCTAACCAACTGCAAGTGCAGGAGGTTAAATGGCGCGGCTTTCAGACCAGCGTTATCATCGGGCCAGACCACCGCCCGAATCTCAAGACTCTGCTGCCGGAGAGGGCGGCGGTCGCTGCCGCCACTCCCCCCGCGGTCGCCGCGCCCACCGCTGCCGCTGCGCCGGCGCAAGCTGAGGAGTTTCCTCTTCAGCTCGGCGCGCTCGTGCTGGAGAACGCAGCGTTTCATTTCGCGGATGAATCGGTCGAGCCTCATGCGACATTTGACGTGGAGGAATTCGGCGGCGTGGTTAAGGGCTTGTCTTCGCAGCAGCAAAGCACGGCGACGGTGGATCTGCAGGGCAAAGTGGACGCCGCCTCGCCGTTTGCTATTTCCGGCAAAGTCAATCCGCTGGCCAAGGACCTGCAACTTGACGTGGCGGTCGCCTTCACCAACACGGATCTCACTGCGTTTACGACTTACCTGGAGAAATATGCCGGTCATCCTCTCAACAAAGGCAAGCTCACGATGGGGCTGCACTACGACATCAACCAGAAGCAGCTTAAGGCTGAGAACAAGTTCCTGATTGACCATTTCACGCTCGGTCCCCGCAATGACAGCACCAACGCCACCCACCTGCCGGTCAAACTCGCCGTGGCGCTGCTTAAAGACCGCAACGGGCAAATCAACCTCGACATCCCGCTGACCGGCCGGACCGACGATCCGCAGTTCAAGATCGCCCCGCTCGTCTTCAAGGTGGTGCTCAACCTTATCGTCAAGGCGGCCACCTCGCCTTTCTCGCTGCTGGGCGCGCTGGTGGGCGGCGGCGAGGAACTCAGCTTTGTGGACTTCCAACCTGGCCGGACCGATATCCCGGATACTGAGGCGCAGAAACTCGACAAGCTGGTCCAGGCGCTCTTCGAACGACCGGCCGTGAGCCTCGAAATCGCCGGCTCGTTCGATTCGGAGCAGGACCGCGCGGCACTGGCCCGCCTGAAGTTGGAGCAATATCTCAAGATCCTCCGGCTCAAGGAATTGATCGAGGCCGGCAAGCCGGCCCCGAATTCCACAGCTTTCCAGCTCGAACCTGCGGAACGCGAGCGGCTTCTCAAACAGGTATTCACGGACCTCGGCACGAACCAGACGCTCATGCTGGAGGCCGCGGCTGCAGCTACGGATACCAATGCCGCTGCGTCGGCTTTCGGAGCGGCATTGGAGGGACAAGGGAGACCCTCCCCCGCCGCCAAAGCCGCGGCCAAGACGGCCCAGAAGATCCCGCCGGCGTCAGGACGCAAAGGCGCCGGGGAGCTGATGACGACCGTGGCCAAGCGCCCCTCGACCGCCAAACCGCCCTCTCATGCGCAGATCCCGGTCGCTCCCGACAGCGCTCTCCTGACCTTCGAAGAGATCGAGGCTAGGCTCGTTTCTGTCATCCAGGTGTCCGAAAGCGAGCAGCGCGACTTGATCAAGCAACGAGCACTGACGGTGCAAGGCTTCATCCTCCAAAGCGGCAAGGTCACCGCCGACCGCTTGTTTATTGTCACGCCCAAGTCCACCGGTGTTCTCGCCAAAGGGCAAAGCCGGGTGAATCTCTCGCTCAATTAGCGGTTGTGAAAGCGAGCCTCACAGCCCAGTGGTCAGAGCAGCCCTTTGGCACTATAATCCCGCCAATGAACGATCGCGAGGCGGTCAAGGTGTTGATTGTCAACGATGACGGGCAGTATCTTGCCGGCACCGGGACCGATTGGGAATTCACCGATGATCGAAGCAGGGCCGCAGTGTTCGACTATTGGTCAGACCAAGTGGAAGAACGAATCGAGTTGGTTCGCAAAGCGCATGGCAAGGTATGGATCGCGGTTAAACTGGACCCGCGCGAAGTCTATGAGTTTTGTGATAGGTGCGGGCGCAGGATGCGAGCTTTCAGGACGTATTTCGATGGCCAGCACTTTCTCTGCGGTGATTGCAGAGAGGGCGATCCGGGCACCGATACCTAGTCCTCGCCAACCCGAATGCGGCGAGCTGCGGTGCTTCCGTATTTCTGCGCCGCAGGCCTCAGTATTACTGCGGATTGTGCCTCGGGGGCTTTTGAGTCAAAATGTTACAGACTGATGGGTCTGTACATCTCAATCGCAATGCCAAAACCAGAAACGAACCTGCTCTGGTGGCAGGGACGCAATGCAAGGCCATGAGAGTGTTTTTGCGTAACACTCAGAGCGGATGGTTCTATAAGGAGCCATCCGGCTGGACGCCTGAACAGGACGCGGCACAGAATCTTGCACAGGTGGCGCGGGCAGTGGAATTGATATTCGCGGCTCATCTCGAGAACGTGGAAATCCTCCTGTGTTACGACGACCCACGATACGATCTTGTGCTGCCTGTCCCCCCGTCTCCCTTCCAACACGACTCACTGCGGCACCGTCACGCCAGCCGGGATACAGTGGAGCAGGATGAGGGAAAGTCAGCGACCCAGAGAAAGAAAGACTCTTTGATGTGAACAACTTGTGGATAAGTTGTCCACATTTCCACTTGATACTCACAGACTTGTTAACAAGACTCGCATTATGCGGCGGTTGATTAAGAGCTTAAGAACCCACGAGTATCTCCGCCAAGGTTAATGGACGTCCGACCCCAGCCAGGCACAGGACTTCTCTGATGCGGGCAAAGCCATTGATTCCTGCCTGAGGTATCATCTCACCGACGTGGAACTGGTGTTGCAGCTTGACGCCGAGCCGCAGGATGCTTTCGACACTCATCTGCGGCTCTTCGATTACGGACCCAAAGCCGGAGCACCAGGCAAGGGACACGAATCAGCACTTGTGCCGGCGGACTTGCACTGAAGGTGAACGCGGGTAGAGTCCTTGGATGAAGTTTCTTGCGGCAATCATTGCCTACATGGTCATTGGCCTGATTCTGGGGTGGGGCATTTTACTGGCCGTGACGGGTGAGCCGTGGCTGTTGATCGTTGGGTTCCTCACCTACGCAGTCGCGTTCGCGAAACTAGGCTGTTTGCCGAAGAAATCTCACTGATGCGCGCGGTCATTCAGCGGGTCACTGAGGCCAGAGTCAGCATCGGGGGCGTGGCCAAAGGGGCTATCCAGAAAGGGTTGGCGGTGCTGCTGGCGGTGGAGGCAGCAGACACAGCGGAGGACATCGAATGGCTGAGCGGGAAGATTGTCCGGCTGCGCGTGTTCGATGACGAGAACGGGGTGATGAACCGGTCGGTGAGGGAGGCGCACGGGGGCATCCTGATGGTGAGCCAGTTTACGCTGTTCGCCAGCACCAAGAAGGGGAACCGGCCTTCCTACAGCCGTGCGGCACCGCCGGAGATCGCGGTGCCACTGTACGAACAGTTCATCACGCGGCTGACGCAGGACTTAGGCGAGCCAATCAAGACGGGGGAGTTCGGGGCGCAGATGCAGGTCAGCCTGACCAACGACGGGCCGGTGACGATCATCATTGACTCCAAGGCGCGGGAATAGCTCCGGCCTAATTATCCGCCGGACCTTGCGAGTTGGTGGCATTGTCAGGGTTGAAATTGAAGAGTGGGAGGAACAACGCGATGACAATGCTGCCGACGATTACGGCCAGGAATACGATCATGATGGGCTCCAGCAGAGCCGTCATCGCACCGACCGCATTATCAACCTCGTCGTCATAGGTGTCGGCGATCTTCATGAGCATTTCGGGCAGTGCGCCGGTTTGCTCGCCGACATCCACCATGCCGGCAACCATCGCGGGGAATACTGTGGAAGCTCTCAGCCCCGGGGCAATTGGGTCGCCTTCCTTTACGCGTTGGTGGACGTCGTTTATGACCTGGCCGACGACCGCGTTGCCCGCGGTCTCTTTCACAATGGTGAGCGCCTGGAGGATCGGGACGCCGCTGCCGAGCAGCGTGCCGAGGGTGCGCGTAAACCGGGAAATTGCGACCTTCCGGAACAGGGGACCAACTACAGGCATCACCAGTTTGAGCCGGTCGAACGCCTGGCGCCCCCACCCGGTCCGCAAGGCGAGCAGACACACCACCGCGATGACGCCAGCAATGACAGGACCGAGCAGGAAGTGATGCTTCACCGCCTCGCTGATCCGCAGGACGAACATGGTGAAGGATGGCATTTGGCCACCGCCGAGCAGTCCTTCGAGCACGTCTTTAAATCTCGGCACAACATACGTCATGAGGACGGTGAGGATGGCCATGGCCACGCATAAGACGGCGCACGGATAACACATCGCGGCTTTGACTTTGCCTTTGATCTTCTGCGCCTTTTCCATGAAGTCGGCCAGGCGCCGCAGAGTTACGTCCAGCGCGCCGCTGACCTCGCCGGCTTTGACCATGTTCTCATACAGCCGGTTGAAGACTCTGGGATGAAGAGCCAGGGCTTCTGCGAACGACCCCCCGCTTTCGATAGTGACAGAGAGCTGCCCGATGATCCGCCGCAGGGCCCGACTTTCCGCCTGCTCATGGAGAGTCTTCAATCCGCGGAGCAACGGCATTCCAGCCTCCACCAGCGTCGCCAATTGGCGCGTAAAGACCGTCAGCGTTCTGGGACTTATCCCGCTGCCCCACCCCGGGAGCGACAGGTTGAAGCTGCTTGGCGTGGTCCGCAGGCGGGGGCGGGTTAGAGCCGGAAGATGGCAGTGGGGTTTTTCCGCCAGCACCTTTGTGGGGAATAAACCCATTTCTTTGATTCGCCGCAGGGCTTCGGTCGGGTCGGAGACATCGAGCGTCCCGCGCGATTCGAGGCCCTGAGGATCAACCGCCACATATGCGTAGTTGGACATAAACAGCTCCCCGGTTCGGGTATTGACTGCACCATTTCGACATACCGCTCATGCTGTTTAGTTTGACAGGGCAGACCGGGAAGGCTCACGCATCAACGGGGGGAACGCCCTGTGGCCAGGTCAAGGCCATATCTAACCTGGGAATCTTAGCTCTGAGTTCTGAGATTGCCTCTTGGGTGCTGAAGGCATTCAGGTCAGGTCGTCTGCAGGGTCATTACTTTCGGCTCATGGCCTTCGTCCGCCTCGCCGGCCGCGCCGTCGGAGAAGGCCAGGTAAAGAAAGGCAAACAGATTGGTGACCGGCAACAGGAGCAGAACGCCGACCCAGACGCTCTTGCCGCGGGCTTTGGCGATCTCCAGCGGCCAAAGAATCAGGGGTACGAGGTTAAGCACCGGCACGAAGTAAGCCAGAAACCACCAGCCCGACATGCCGGCGGCGCGAAGCAATGGCAGAAGCTGCAGCACAGGCAGCCAGACTAAAATGCCTGACGGGTTACCCGTCTTCCGGCAAATCAGCATGCAGCAATAGCAGTGGAGAAGGTATAGCAGCAGCACGACTCCCAAGACGGCGACGATCAGCTTGGGGCCAGCCAAACCCATCGCGGAAGACCTGGCAGCAGATTCTCTACGCCATTTCTGTTCCAGTTGCTTCGTCAGATCCTTGACTTGCGGGACGTTGAGGTTGGAGATCTCCCGCTTCACCCACATGCCCGCAGTGTTGGTAGCGGGCTTCGGAGGTCTCGCGACGACATAGCCAAGCTTCTCCTGGACGTCGGGTGGGAGCTGGCTGACCTTGATGCTGGTCATGCCGGCGGCGTGAAGAATGAAGATGCAGTTTTTGGCCTTGGTGGTCACTGTCACGTTTGTGTACGTATGTGTCCCGACTTCAAGCACATCAAATCTTTCGTCGGGCGCCCCTACGACCTCGACGGGCTGCATCAAGAAGCCTGCCAGCGCCAGCCATAACAGCCGGGCTGCAGCGTAATGATGGACTTTATAGGCATGCATACGCGTTGAACAATCCGCCACCGAATCCAATTAAATGGACTTGCACTCAAGGACCGCACGACCCATGCCATGCAACGAAAAATCGCGCTCGCTGGCAACCGGCGCCGCCGCTTTGGCCGTCGAGGGTCCTCGCCGTTTTCGGGGTAACGGGCGGAACAGCGTCTCCTACCGCCCGCTCATATCTCCATAGCTCCCACGGAGCCTCACCGTAGTACCTCTTATATCGGATAAGAGGTACTACGGTGAGGCTCCGGGGGGACCCGCGGGGCGGTCGGGTGCAGGGTCGGAGCAATAGGGGGCCAAAGGCTGCCGTGAGTCTGACTTGTATTGCGAGGTTCGGCGGAGGCTGGAGACGCTCGCGGCAGGCCCAAGAATATCTACGGTGAAGGTCCTCCGCTGAGTGTCCTGTGAGTCTCCCTTGATTCTCCCGGGCTCCAATAATCGGAGCTGCCTATCCAACTGAGGCTACAGCGAAGTGTCCACATGTAGGACACTTTACCTTGGCGCAACTCGGAGTGCCCTGCCGGATATCTTTACTTCGCATCCGGGTCGGGCGTGGCAGGCGGGGCAAGAGGCTCTTCCTTTTTTGAGGTGTCAGTGCCGGCGGCCTTCTCGTCCTTCTTGGATTCCTCTTTCTTTTCGACGAGGAGCTGGGCGCGGTCCTTAAGCAGCGAATCGAACGTCCAGTTGGAGGCCAGATAAACCCACTTCTCGAAGCTCTTCTCCTGGCTTAACTTGTCTTCGAGCTTCTTCTGCTGGTCCTTGAATTCCTTATCCAGCCGGGTTTTGTCCTCGGGCTTTTCGTCCTTGCCAGGAGTCCGCTCTTTGGGGAGCTGGGCAGTCACGGCTAGCGCCATTGGCAGGTTGTCGTTGGTCTTCTGCCCAAGCTTAATCGTGTAGGTAAAGTTGTCGAAGGTATCAAGCGTGATGACGGTAGGCTTGTCCAGGCCGGTTTGCTCCGGCTTCGTGTCGGAGGGCAGGACATCGTTGAAGCTCGGCGAATTAAGGGCGTAGGAGAAGCCGGAGGTCTTGGTGGAATCGAGCTTTTCGTCGGGCTTGGCATCGGCCAGCTTCCAGTCGCTGGCGGTTTCGGTATCGCGGCTTACCTTCCACGAGTTCGTCGCCACCGGAAGCATGACGGCAATCGAGCGGATCTTCTCCACCTTGAAGAAGTCCTTGTTGAGCCACTGGTCGGGCTTGGCTTCGAGGCTGCTCAAGGGATCTGAAACCACGGCCACAGTCTTGGCTCCGGTGCCAACCATGACGTAGCGGCCGTCGGGGAAGCCTTCGTTATCGCCCATCTCGCCCATCGGCGAAGGGCGGCCCTCCGACTTGCGCATGTGGGTTTTGCCCAGCAGCAATGACTTTATCACCTTGCCATTCTGGTCGCGCAGCTCCACCAGCACGGCGGTGTTGGTCGCCGGACCGGGAGGCAGCAGCTTGTAGCGGCCCAATTGCGAGGGGCCGATTTCTTCCGACTGGGCCGCTTTGAGGTCCAGCGCCTTGAGCAGAAAGCCGCTGATCTCGGTGAAGTTGGCCGGGTAATCATCGCGCTCCTTTACCCGCCACAGATTGTCCTTCTTGACGAGGTCCAACTGATTCGTGCCGCCTTTGATCACGATGGCCGCGACGTCATTGACCGGCAGATCGCCCAGGAGCTTCTGAGCGGCGCCCTGACGGCCGCTCCCTTGCCACGAACTTTGGTTACGCTGATAGAGCAACAAGCCCGCGATGCCCAACGCCACGACCAACACCACTAGAATGATGAATTGCTTCCGATTCATTTTGCCGAAGTCTTCCTGCGGTTAACAATCGCGATTACTATGCCCGTCACCGTGACCGCCAGCGGCACGGCCAAAATGTTGATCCACTTGAGGCGCGTCTGGAGGGAGACGACCTCTTTGCGCAAGTCCTTCTGCACCTGCTTGAGGTGCTTGCGGGTCTCCGCCTCTTCCTTGCGAAGCTTTTCCAGCTCGGTGCGTTGCTCCGGCGACAGGATGAAGCGCTGGTCCTTATCCTTTTTCTGGGCCTGCATTTCGTTAATCTTGCGCTGCGAGTCAGCCGCGCTGTCTTCCAGGCGCTTGATTTCGCTCTGGAACTTCTCATTGGCGGCCGCCTCCAACTCCTTCACGCGCGTAAAGGGGCGGTTCAGGGTGGCCCGGCTACGGACGGCAATAAGGTTGCTGTCCCCGGTCATTTGTTCGAGAACGTTTTGGGCGAGGTTGAGATTGGCGTTCATCGCCATCTGCATCGCGCCAAACGGGCTGTCGATCCGGCGGATGGTGAAGGGATCATAGAGCATATCGGAATCGCCAAACAGCACCACGGCGTTGTCGCTCTTGGTCTCCTTGAGCGAGTCGCCAGGTTTCTTGTCCTCCGGTTTCTTCTCGTCTTTCTTCTCGCCGTCGGACTTCTCGTCCTTCTTGTCCTGCGGCGCACCGTCGGGGAAGGCCGTCTTAAACTTGCCGGTCAGGCGAATCGCCAGGCTGTACTGCACCCCGGAGGGCTTGAACTCCTTCATGATGTTCTCGCCCGAGAGATTGGCAAGCATGGCGTCCACCAATTGGGAATCCTTCGAGCTGTGCAGCAGCACGGTCTCTTTCAGCCCCGCCACCGGCGTGCCAGTGAAGGCGCCGCATAACGGCAGCCAGATGTTGTCGATTTGACTGGTGGTGACGTCATCCTTGTTGATGGCATCCGGGGTCAGGGCCAGCCACGCTGGCGCTTCCTGGGGTTCGTTGTTGCGCCCGCGCAACTGCATCTTGTAATTCAAATCGGCCACGACCTTGCCGCTGTCAAACTGAATCCCCCACGCCTTGAGCAGCTTGTCGAGCGACGAGCCGCCGCCTCCCATGTTCGCCATCATCTGGTTTTGCTGGCGGTTGTCGGCCAGGCACTGGGCGTCGAGGAACGCCACCAGTTTGCCGCCCCCCATGATGAACTGGTCAATGGCATACTGCGCCTTGTCAGTAATGTCCTTCGGCGCGATGACCAGAAGCAGCTTGATGTCGTCGTCGATCTTATCGACATCCATGCCGACGCGCTTGACGTTGAAATCGTTCTTCAGCTCATTGACGAGGGTCCAGGGCTGGCTGCCGCCCGGCGGTTGGCCCATTTGCGCCATCATGGGATTGGAAGGCGTGCCGAAGACCGGCAGCGGGCTCATGAGACCGATGGTGGGCTTCTCCGGCGTCTCGGTGCGGACGATGGCGCGGGCGAGATCGTATTCGAGCAGGCGCTCGCGGCTGGGATCCAGGAACGGAATAGCCTGGACTTCATCCGCGCACTTGACCGCCACGCCGAGATAAAAGCCCTCGGTGCCGGCCAGCGCTTTGGGTTCGATGCCGTCCAAGCGCGCCGAGTCCTCGGCGTCGGAGTCCGGCTGCGGGTCGTATTTCTCAATTCTGACCTTGTTCCCCGCCACTTGTTTGTATTCGGCGAGCAGGTCCTCCACCTTGCGCGCATAACCCTTGAGATACACCGTCTCGGGAGTCGCGCTCTCGCTTTGCGTGCAGTAAAAGCGGATGGTGACGGGCGTATCGAGCTTCTTGAGGATGGCCCTGGTGCCGGCGGACAGCGTGTAGGCCTTTTCCTGCGTCAGGTCCAGGCGCGTGCGTGCGGTGCCCGCAATGAAGTTGAGCAGGATCAGAATCCCCAGCATCACCAGGACGCCAGCGGTCGAATATAGAATTGTCTGAAGCGATTTCTTTTGCATCGTTGCCTTCCTTGTTTTCAGCCTGCCCGGTGAGTGCGCAGGATCACACTAGTCGTAAAGAGCGAGAACCCGATGACCGACAGGAAGAAGAGGATGTCCCGCGAGTCGAGCACACCCTTCTGGAATCCTTCGAAATGGGTCATCACGCTGAAGGACGTGACCAGGTCCACCAGCCGAGGGGCGGCTAGCTGTTCGAGCACGTTGATGACCGGTGGGAAGCCCGCGAGGATGAGAAACAGGCACACCACCAGGGAGATAATGAAGCTGACGACCTGGCTACGCGTCAGCGCGGAGGTGATGCAACTGATGGCCAGGTAGGCGCCGGCCATCAGCCAGCTCCCGACATAGGCGGTCAGAATTACGCCGTTGTCCGGATGGCCCAAGTAGTTAACCGTGATCACCACCGGGAAGGTCAACACGAGAGCCAGCGCCAGGAACAGCCAGGACGCCAGGAACTTCCCGACGATAGCCTGCCAGGCAGTGATGGGCATGGTCAGCAGCAACTCAATGGTACCCACGCGCCGCTCCTCGGCCCACAGGCGCATCCCCACCGCCGGCACCAGGAACAGGTAGAACCACGGGTGCCAGTCAAAGAATGGCCGAACCAGGGAGGCTTCCTGCCGCTCGAAAAATCCGCCCACGAAGAACGTGAAGAACCCGCTTAGGAGCAGGAAGATCACGATGAATACGTAGGCGATGGGCGACGTGAAATAAGCGCCCAACTCGCGTTTGGTAATGGTCCAGATGTTTCTCCAGGGATTCACTTCGTCGCCTCCTTTATGGTGTCCGGCATGGTAATGCTATGGAAAACCTCATCCAGGCGGCCTTCCTCCGCCTGCAGTTGTTCAATCTGCCACTCGTGCGCCGCTTCGCCGATGGCTTGGGCCAGCGCGCCGTTCGCGCCGGCTTTCGGGAAAGCCCGCACGGTCACGTGACCGTCCTTTTCGTCCACCACCGTCACTCGCTTGACTGTCGGCACCTGGTACAGCTTCGCGGTCACGACGCTCGAGGCCACGCCTTTGACCCGCAGCGTCACCGCCCCAGCCCATTCGGACTTCTGCCGCAACTCATGGGGTGTGCCATTGGCCACAATCTTGCCGCGATCAATAATGATTGCCCGCGAGCAAACCGCATCGACTTCCTCCAGAATGTGCGTCGAGAAGATGATCGCCTTCTTCTCGCCCATCCGGCGGATCAACTGCCGCACCTCATGCTTCTGATTCGGGTCCAGCCCGTCCGTTGGCTCGTCCAGCACCAGCACGTCAGGGTCATGGATGATCGACTGGGCGAAACAGGTGCGATGCCGATACCCCTTGGAGAGCGTCTCGACGCTTTGGCGCAACACCGATTCGAGGAAACACATCTCGACTACTCGGCTGACGGCTTTCTTCCTCGCATCGCCGCGCAAGCCGCGGATTTCCGCCGCGAAATTGAGGAACCCATGAACCGTCATGTCCGTGTAGGCCGGCGCGTTTTCCGGCAGGTAACCGATCAGGCGCTTCGCCTGAATCGGCTGCTCCACTATGTCAAAGCCTCCCACAGACACCGAACCGCCGGACGGCGGCAAAAAGCCCGTGATCATGCGCATGGTGGTGGACTTGCCGGCGCCATTGGGCCCCAGGAAGCCCAGCACCTCGCCCCGGTCGATGGAGAACGAGATGTCATCCACCGCCCGTTTGGTCCCGAAGACTTTCACCAGATTCTGAACCTTAATCATAATAGGCCTTCAATTGCTCACAGAAATGACCGGTCGAAATAGCCAATTCAGACTCATATGTAAACTTAATTCTACAGTAATCCGGCTGGCCGGTGCGGTCACAGACCACAGGGCCTTTTCGGCAATTTTGGATTATTTTCCTCGATAAGCGTTCAAAAAAAGGCCGGAGGGCGTCGGCAAGGCCGAGTTACGAAGCGCCGGGGCCGCGGGACGACGCATACGACGAGTTCTCTTCACCCCCCTGGCTCCCTTGCCCTAAAGGCGTTCCCGGCCAGCATAACCGGCATCCAGGTCGTGCCAGAACTCGACGTCTTCCTCGTCCTGCTCCCAGCATAGGAAAACCTCCTTCTCGCCCAGGATAGCCGGAAAATCGAGCAGGCCGCGGTCAATATCCTTCACCTGGATCTCGCGTCGCTGGAATTCCAGCAATACCTCTTCCAGGTGGGCGAGGGTCTTGACCCAGGTATTGACCAACTCGCCACCCAGGTCGCAGCCTGGGGACATCAACCCGCTCAGACGCCGCTCGTATTTATCCAGGTCGGCGCGCAGTTGAGCGGTGCGCTGCAGCCATTGCCGGAGTTGCGGCAGCAAGTCCCGGGCTTCCTCGCGCGTGTAATGCTTCCGAAAGTGGTAGGCCATAGCGCTCAGCTCCGATTAATCAGTCACTCTTCCCGCTCACTGGACATTGCTCGACCCCAGCTTCTTGCTGACCTCCTCGTTCGGCTCAAGGGAGATTGACTTGCGCCAGGCCTCGCGCGCCTTCTCCGGCTGCTTCAGCGCCTCGTAAATATCCCCGATGTGGTCGTACACCGTCGCGTCCGGTTTCTCGGTCAACTCGGCGGCCTTGAGCGCGTAGGGCAGCGCCTCCTGAGCCTGTTTCTGTTTGAAAAGCACCCACGCCAGGCTGTCGAGGTAGGCCGCGTTCTTCGGCTCCGCTTTGAGCGCCTTTTCAATCAGCTCACGCGCCTTGTCCAGCTTCTCGCCATGCTCGGCCCACATGTAACCCAGGTAATTCATCGCCTCAACGAACTCCGGCGCGAGCTGCAGGCACTTCTCGAAATACTTCTCGGCCTGGGCGTAATCGCCTTTGCGCTCGCACGCGGCGCCCATTTGGAAATAGAAGCCTTCGCGAAGCTGCTGCGGGTCGGTCGCCTGGGCAATGACCTCAGCGGTGACATAATGCTGGAGCGCCTCCGCGAAAGACTTCTGCCGGCTCAGGGCGAGCCCGGTGTAGAATTCGAGATCGAAGCTCTGCGCAAACTTTTGCCGGGCCTTATCGAGCGTGGCCAGCGCCTGGCTGCCCTGATCCATGTCCATCTGCGCCAGCGCCAGGAAGTAATACCCGGATTCAAACTCCGGGCTGAGCAGGATTGTCTTGCTGAAATGGTCGGCGGCCTCCGCCGGCTTCTTGTCCTCCAGCGCGAGGCGGCCCAGGTAATAGTGCGCCTGGGGGTTCGTCGGGTCGTCGCGAAGGATGGCCTGCAGTTGTTCGGTGGCCCGCTTGTGATCGCTGCTGCGGAGATAAATATTGGTGAGGTTAGCCCGCACTCGCTCCTCGATCAGCGGCAAATCGGGCGGCTGCTTGAGCACCTCGAGGTAAAGCTGCGCGGCCTTGTCGGGCTCACCCAGCAGGTTGAAGCCATCCGCCAGCTTCAGGCGTTGCAGCGGCGTAAAGGGGCTCAGCTTGGCGGCGCGATTCAAAGCGAGGAGCGCTTTCGCCTTGGTGGCGTCTTTTTGCGCCGGCACCTGCGCCCCGAGACTCATGTAAAGCTCCGCCACGCCGGCAAGAAAGTCGGCGTCCGGTTTGGATTGCCGGGCAGCCTCGTCGAGGACGTTGAGGGCCTCTTGCGGATGTTTGTGGGTCAGATAACCGAGGAAGAGATTCTGATAGCCGGCGAGCAAGCCCGGCGATTTGCGGATCGCGGTCCGGTTGGCGGCGACCGCCTGGTCAGCTTTGCCGAGCTGGGAATAAACCAGGCCCAGCCGCGCGTAAACTTGCCCCGAGGCGCTCGGCTCGGCGGCGGCACGCAATAGCAGGGTCAGCGCCCGCTCCGGTTGCTTCGATTGGAGCAAGCGTCGTGAGGTCTCGAGGACGAGATCCTCATCACCCGGGTCCATCAGCGCCGCCTGGTAATACTCATCCGTGGCGGCTTGCTGCTCATTGTTCATCTCCCGGATGACGCCCGCCGCATAGTGGGCATGAGCCTCGGCCCGCCGTTCCACCGCCGCGTCAGCCGCGCGCTCGCGCTTGATGGCCGAACCGGAACCGCCCTTCGGCGGCGCCGATCCACAACCAGTAACCAGCGCGCCGCTGGTGGCCAGGATCGCCCCCCACATCAAGAAACGATGCAACATGCGGTCATACGGCAACCCGTCCCGCTCCGGGAACGGGTCGCGCTGAATTAACTCGATGGACGCCCTGCGGGGCGTTCCGGTTACTTCTGCCAGGTGCGCTTCTTGTGGCGATTCTTGCGCAGCTTCTTGCGCCGTTTATGCTTATTGATCTTAGCTTTCCGTCGTTTCTTTAGTGAACCCATAAACAATTTCTGTATTCCTGCTCACCGGCCTCGCTCAGCAAGCGCGACGCACCTGCGCCTGCCCTCAACTCTCCGTGAGGACCAACCGATCGTGTTCAGTCCCCATACCGTGCGGGATTAAAGCGGCAACGTCAAGCGCGTTCACGACTCCCCGCTCGCGAGTCTGCATCCGGCGGGGCAGGGCGCCGAACTCCTCGCCCCCGGAATGGCCCGGACAGGCTTAATGCTCCGTTTCATAAGTCCACTCACGTATCGGCTGCAACCGCGTAGCGCAGATTTTCAATCTAAATGCACATTCAATTGAGTACGTGCATAACATACTATTCTACAGTTACTTGCAACTTATTATCCGCTAGTTTATCTTTTCGCTTGTATCCATACTTTGTATCCTGCATCTTCGGTCCGTGAACCTTACGCCCGATCCGGCCTCCGCGAGTCCAAAACGGCAGCCACACCTCTCCAAAGACCGTCAGTGGCGCTCCTTCCCCAAGGTGCCGCACCTGCTGCAGTACGTCAGCAATGGCAATTACTATGGTCGAATCAAAGTGGACGGCAAGATCCTGCGCCAGAGCCTCCAGACCCGCACGTGGACCACCGCCAAGCTGCGCTTAACAGATTTTGTGCAAAAGCACCAAGCCGCCCGCAGCCGGGGAACACCCCCCAAGTTCAGCGTCGCGGTGGAACTGTTCCAACGGGACCTCGCCAGCAA
>Ga0182014_10002532_pt1 | contig 22903 bp, 18 predicted proteins | sample 612S2DmetaG_FD_120489 | JGI IMG/M metagenome (GOLD analysis project Ga0182014, IMG submission 120489) | Permafrost microbial communities from Stordalen Mire, Sweden - 612S2D metaG | ecosystem: Environmental > Terrestrial > Soil > Wetlands > Permafrost | place: Sweden: Stordalen | collected...
ATACAGCGCCCGCGATCATGATCAGCGATCCGGCAATGATCAGCACTTTGCCCGAGAAGGACAATCCGGCCATCTCCGAGAAGACCAGCGCGCCCCACGCCAATCCCCAGAGTTGGTTGGTGTTGGAGAGCGGAATGCCGCGCCCGATGCCGAGGTATTTGGCGGCGTACTGCTGGAACAAGTCGCCGATGACCCAACAGAAGCCACCGAGAAACGGCCAGAACAGCATGGGCCGGGCTCTGTGCAACTCAGCGACCAGGTTGCCGGCGCCGCCATAGAAAATCCATCCCAGAGTGAGAATGGTCCCCAACTCGCCAAAAGTGAAAATGGTGACGAACGACAGCGGGTTCATGCCGCTGATGTAGGCCTTGCGGTAGGGAATATACATGGTGCCGAGCAGCACGCCTGCTCCGAGCGCGGCGATAATGCCGATGGCAGCCCGGCCGGGCGCTCCGGCATGCTGTTGCGCGGTGGCAATGGCCAGCACGGCCGCGCCGAAGACGATGGCCGCTGCTCCGCCCAACACCTTAACCCAATCCCTGGTTCGAGAGCCGCGGAGTTCCTTGAAGAGAATGCAGCCCCATAGGAGCCCGACAAGGCTGTTGGTATTCCAGAGCGGAAAAGCAATGGCCAGACCAACGTTGCGAACCGCAAAGATGGTGAGTGTGTTGGCCACGGCCCACAACATTCCGCCCAGCAGCGCCCACACAATCAGGTGCGGCTTGTCGCGCAGATCCCGGTAGAGGAATCGCGTGCCCTTCAGCAGCGTGGGAACAGTCCAGCGCGCCACAAATGCGCCCATGACCATGCCCATCGAGATGAGGAAGGGAGAGAATCCCTCGTTGACCAGCTTGGTGGGTGCTTCAGCACTGCCGAGCCAGACGGCCGCGGCCAGGCCACAAAAAACGCCGAGCTTGTGCAGGGAAAGTGTGGACCGCGCAGGCGCGGCGGTTGCGTTCGAGCTCACCGGTTCACCTCAGGGTCATCAGCAGTGCGGTTCCCAGAATTAGCACCACGACCGGCACCCAAAGGTGAATGTCGGTAAGGATGCAGAAGAGCGCGGATCGTTTCATTGAGAGACCTCACTAAGGCGAACGGGGCGATGCTCATCGTAAGACTTGCGCGCCGCCAGCGCCATGACGACTGGAACGCGGCTATCGGCGCCAGTGACCGGCGTGGGCTTGTTTTCAAGTACGGCCTGGGTGAACAACTGCAATTCCAAAGCAAAACTTTCAGTGTAGCGCTGCATGAAAAAGTTCAGGGGCAGATCAGTGTAAACGGAATTCTCGCCGCTGACTACAACCTGATTCGGATAGCGGTTTTCAGTGGCGATTTTGCCTCTGCTGCCCAGGATCTCAACCCGTTGATCGTAGCCGAAAGTGGCCTTGCGGCTGTTGTCGATGGTGCCGATGGCGCCATTGCGGAAGTGGAGGACGACCAGCGCGGTATCGATGTCGTTGGCCTCGCGAAAACCCGGGTCGACGAACACGCCGCCCGCGGCATACACCTCTTCAACCTCTTCGCCCATGAGGAACCGCGCCATATCGAAGTCGTGAATCATCATGTCCAGGAAGATGCCGCCGGAGGGTCCAAGGTAAGAGAGCGGCGGCGGCGCAGGGTCGCGGCTGATGATGTGCATCAGGTTCGGCAAGCCGATTTCGCCGCTTGCAACCGCCTGGCGGACGCGAATGAAGTTGGAGTCGAAGCGGCGGTTGAATCCGACCTGGAGCTGTACCCCGGCTGCTTCCGCCGCGGCCAGCGAGCTGTCGATTTTTTCCAGGCTCAGAGAGACGGGCTTTTCGCAGAAGATATGCTTGCCTGCCTTTGCCGCCTGCACGATGAGATCGGCGTGAGTACTGGTAGAGGTGCAGATGAGGACCGCTTCGATGCGTGGATCGGCGAAGATGTCGCCAGCCGAGGCAACGACCTGGGGAATGTTGCAATGGCCGGCAAGCGTCTCCGCGGCGTGGCGATTGATATCGGTGATGGCAACGATCTCGGCTTCCGGCAGGCGAAAGGCGAGAGTTTCAGCATGGACGCGGCCGATACGGCCTGCGCCGATAATTCCGAAATGAAGTCTCTTGGTGCTCATTTTGTGCCCTCGCAGAATACGGTTTTGAGCAGATTAGCTTCCAGCTTCTGGCTTCCAGCCTTTGCATGCGGGGATCGGGACGGCGGATCCCCGCGAGAATGCAGGTTACTAGGTCTCTGACCGGCAAGAGATGTGTCCCCGGCGGATAGTAGCGCCGGTCTCCAGACCGGCTGTCCTGGCGGCGTCCCCGCCGCCAGTAGGCATACAATCCCAAAGAACATTTCCTCCCGGTCACAGACCTAGTGCGCAGATGCCAGAAGCTGGTTTGCGGTGAAATTCGATTCAATGGAGCGCAGATAATCGCGGCTGCGCTGCGCACTCTCTTTCGGGGTGCCCATGCCGGGCAGAATGTCCTGCTCGACGAGCGCATAACCACTGTAGTCGCGAGCGGCGAGCCAGCGCAGCAGCGCGGGAAAATCCACGCAACCTTTGCCCAACTCAGGATAAAGGCCCAGCATCATCCCTGCAAAATAATCGAGATTCTCCGCCCGGCAGCGCCGCGAGACATTCGGCTCGAGATCTTTCAAGTGAATGTACCAGATGCGATCCGCAAAGCGATTAAGAGCCGCGACCAGGTCGCAATCCTCGCCTCCGGTGCCGTGGTAGTAGTGACCGGCATCGAAGACCAGGCCAAGGCGCTCAGGGTTGGTGAGATCGAGCAGCGTGGCGATCTCGTCCGGCGTTTCCACGTAGCCGGCACAGTGGTGATGGAAAACCGTGCGCAGGCCGGTCTCGTCAAAGACGGCGTGCGCGATCCTGTCTGCGCCGCCGGCAAAAGTCCTCCATTCGTCCTTGCTCAATCCCGCGCTCGCGGGAATGCGCCCGGCCAGATGGGTCCGCGTGGGATCGGTTCCGTTATCGTCGGCAAGCACCAGGTACGGCGCTTGCGTGGTGGCCACCGCGGCGATAAGGCGCGCTGTCTTCACGGCCTTCGCCACACCGTCAGCGTGCGTGGCCGGATTCTTGAGTGCTACGGGCACGAACGCGCCCAGCATGACAAGATGATTGCGTTTAGCGAGTTCGGCATTCAGCGCTTCCGGATCGGTGGGCATGTAGCCCCAATCGCCCAGCTCAGTCCCGGTGTAGCCGGTCTCGATAAGTTCGTCCAACATGCGGTTAAACGGAATTTGCTTGCTCGTGTCCTGGTGCTCGATCGTGCCCCAGGAACAAGGCGCGTTGCCAACCAATAAGTTCTTCATGCTTTCTCCTTAGAATTTTCGGCTCCACTCCCTGGGCCAGCGTTCGACCACCACCTTGGTTTGGGTGTAGAACTCGACCGCGTGATGCGCCTGGGCGTGCAGGTCGCCGAAGAAACTTTCTCCCCATCCGCTGAATGGAAACGTGGACATGGGCGCAGCTACGCCCACATTGATGCCCACATTGCCTGCATTCACTTCGTAACGGAAGCGGCGCGCGTTGGCGCCGTCTGAGGTGAAGATGCACGCCATGTTGCCGTAGCTGCGGCCGTTGACCAGGGCGATAGCTTCTTCGATCGAGGCGGCGTGCATAAGGCTGAGCACCGGCCCGAAGATTTCCGTGCGCGCCGTCTCCGCATCGGGTGGAACGTCGTCGAGCACGGTAGGCAGAACGAAGTAGCCGTCTTCGTAACCTGAAACCTTGCGGCCGCGGCCATCGACAAGCACACGCGCGCCATCGTGCTCGCCTTTCGCGATTAGGCCCTCGATGCGCGCCTTGCTTTCAGCCGAGATCACCGGCCCCATCTCGATGCCGGGAGCGGCGCCGTATCCCACTTTACGATGGGTCGCGGTGGCTACGATCTGCTCAGTAAAGCTGGGCCGCGCGTCCCCGACCGTGATGGCAACAGATGCAGCCAGGCAGCGCTGGCCGGCGCAGCCAAAGGCCGAGTCGGCGAGGATGCGCGTGGTCATTTCCATGTCGGCATCGGGCATCACCACGACCGGGTTTTTTGCGCCGCCCTGGCACTGCGCCCGCTTGCCGTTGGTCGCGGCGCGGCTGTAGATGTAACGCGCGGTCGCGGTGGAACCAACAAAGCTCACGGCGCGGATGCCGGGGTGGTCGAGAATTGCGTTCACCGTGTCGCGCCCGCCATTCACAAGTTGAATTACGCCAGGCGGAAAGCCCGCTTGCCGGAGGAGTTGAAAAACCTTGTGGGACGTTATTGGCACGCGCTCCGACGGCTTGAGCAGAAAGCAATTCCCGGCTGCTACCGCATAGGGCATGAACCAGAACGGAATCATGCCGGGAAAATTGAACGGCGTAATTGCAGCTGCGACTCCGAGCGGCTGGCGAATCATGTGCTCGTCGATGCCGGCCGCTATGTCTTCGCAATTCGTGCCCTGAATCAGCGTCGGCATGCCGCACGCGGTCTCGACGTTTTCAATCGCGCGCTGCATCTCGCCTTTGCTCTCCGCCAACGTCTTGCCGCACTCCTCGGTGATGGAGAGCGCAAGGTCGTCGCGATGTTGTTCGAGCAGAGCCTTGAGCTTGAAGAGCGGCTGCACGCGATCGACAACCGGGGTACGTCGCCAGAGAAGGAAAGCGCGCTCAGCGATCTCGACGGCCTGATTGACGTCTGCGGCCGGCGAGAGCGGAACCTGCGCCAGCACCGCTGCCGACGCGGGGTTGATGACGTTGAGCGCCTCACCGGCACTGGAGTCGCGCCACGCGCCGTCGATGAAGTTTTGCAAGCGTTCCGTCATTTTCAGTTCACCTCAGAGGAAATAACGTTCGCGCTTTCGCGCCTCTTCATAGCGTGCCCGGGCCTCGCGCACGCTTTCCATTTCAGAAACCTCGGCTACCGCAACGTCCCACCACGACTCGTAGCCAGGCACACCGATGGTGGGATCGGTCTCGATCACGATCACCGTGGTGCGGTCGCCCGATTTGGCATCATCGAGAGCCTGCTTCAGCTCTTGAATGGTTGCAGCCTTTACGGCGTGCGCACCAAGGCTGCGAGCGTTGGCCACAAAGTCGATGCGCAGCGTGTCGCCATCCAACTGGCCGGATGTAGAGTTGCGGACCTTGAAACCGGTTCCAAATCCGCCCTGGCCCAGCGACTGGCTCAGGTTGCCGATGCTGGCGAAGCCGTGATTATCCACCAGCACGATGATGATTTTTATGCCCTCCTGCACTGAGGTTGCAATTTCACTCGGCATCATCAGATAGGTGCCGTCGCCCAGGAACACAAAGACTTCACGGCTGGGGTCGGCGAGTTTCGCGCCCATCGCCCCGGGAATCTCATAGCCCATGCACGAGTAACCGTACTCCATGTGGTAGCCGTTGGGCGTGCGCGTGCGCCACAACTTGTGCAGGTCGCCGGGATGACTGCCCGCAGCTGAGAGCAGAACATCGCGCGGCCCTGACGCCTCCCACATCGCGCCGATCACCTCGCTCTGCGCGGGTCGGCCCGGATTATCGAGATGAAAGAGTCGATCGACCTCCGCTTCCCACTTTGCTTTCAGATCGGCAGCCTCAGCCGCGTAATCGGCCGGGACACGATAGCCCGCAAACGCCGTTGTCAACTGCTCGAGCGCAACGCGCGCATCAGCCACCACGGGGATGGCGCCGACTTTATATGCATCGAACTCGGCGGTGTTGATGTTCACAAAGCGCACCTGCGGATTCTGGAAGGCCGTCATCGACGCTGTCGTGAAATCGGAGTAACGCGTGCCGATGCCGATGACAACGTCGGCTGCATTCGCGAGCCGGTTGGCGGCAAGCGTGCCAGTAGCGCCAATCGCGCCCACCGATTGCGGGTGGTCCCACTCGAGCGAGCCTTTGCCCGCCTGCGTTTCCGCAACGGGGATACCGGTCCCGGCAACGAATTCGGCGAGCGCCTGCGAAGCCCCGCTCATCAGCACGCCGCCGCCGGCCACGATGATCGGCTTGCTGGCCGCGCGGATGGCCGCAATCGCGCATTCAAACGAAAGCTGGTCCGGTGCACCGCGCCGGATGAGCCACACGCGCTTGCGAAAGAGTTCTTCAGGATAGTCGTACGCTTCAGCCTGCACGTCCTGCGGCAACGCCAAAGTCGCCGCGCCGCAATCGGAGGGCGAGGTTAGCACGCGCATTACCTCGGGCAGCGTGGTGATGAGTTGTTCGGGGCGATAAATGCGGTCCCAGTAGCGCGAGACCGGCTTGAAGCAATCGTTCACGCCAATATCCTGCGTGGCGGGCGACTCCAATTGCTGCAATACTGGCGCGACGTTGCGGCGCGCGAAGATGTCGCCGGGAAGCAGCAGCACGGGCAGGTGATTGATGGTGGCGAGCGCGGCGCCGGTGATCATGTTGGTCGCGCCCGGCCCGATCGAAGAGGTGCACGCGAATGCGCGCAGCCGGTTGCTGGCCTTGGCAAAGCCCGCGGCGAAATGCACGCCGGATTGCTCATTGCGCATAGGAATAAAGGGGAGTTCCCGATCCTGCTCGAGCGCCTGCCCGATGCCGGCCACGTTGCCGTGGCCAAAGATTCCGAGCACTCCGGCAAAGAACCTGTGCTGCTCTCCGTCTCTCTCCACGTACTGGTTTTTCAGGAAAGTGAGCAGCGCCTGGGCCATGGTCATTCGGCGCGTATTCATGCTTTCTCTCCTCAAGATCAAAATGGTTCAATTCCATCGATACTTGGCAGCCGGAACCGGCGCGGCCGAGCTGAACTCAACACCAAATCATGGGCAGCCGAGGATCCTTTTCGCGCCAGGCGCCGCGTACCCACGCGTAATCCGGGTCGTCGGATGCGGCCAGCGAGCGCGCCGAGCCCGCCAGCGCGTTCAGATAATACACGTTGTAACCATGCGCCGCCGCAACCGGATGATAGCCCTCCGGAATGAGAACGATTTCGCCATCGCGCACCGTCAGTGTCTCATCGATGCGGCGATCCGCGGTGTACACCTTTTGCAACGCAAAGCCCTCGGGCCGCTCAATGCGATAGTAGTAGATTTCCTCAAGGTCCACTTCGCCCGGCGGGTTGTGCACATCGTGCTTGTGGGGCGGAAAGCTGGACCAGTTGCCCGCCGGCGTGAACACCTCCACCACGATCAGGCGCTGCGCGGGAAACCTGGGCGGCAGCATATCGTGAATCTGGCGAGTGGCGTTGCCGCCGCCGCGAATCTCGATGCCCACATCGTCCGGCGTTACCAGCCGCGCCGGAAATTCCTCTTCGGCTTTCGAGTAGCAGAATGCGAGCTCGCAATCAGTGACGGCGCTGACTGTGAATTCCGTATGAATGGGCAGATAGAGCGTGTAGGGAAGGCCGTCAAATACCGTGGCGCGCTTGCCAATGCTCAGCCATTCACCGCGCGAACTTGTCACCGAGCACACGCCGCCAAGCACCACGATGGCCAGTTCCCTGTCCGCCGTTTCGCCCTGGTATTTCTGGGCCGCCTCCAGCTTGCGCGTCTCGAACGACAGGAACTGAAAACCAAAGTCTTCAATCCGGTTTCGAAAAACTTCCGGGCGGACGAGCAAGTTATTCATGCATCACTCCTTGGCCAGTCCCATGATTCTCGCTACCCAGTATCGATTCGAAGCGTTCTCGTTCGATGTGCAGCGCTTCTAAAATGCACACGTGTGCACCACGCCAAAATCATCAACCTCCAAAGCCGCCCCTGTCAACTGCGACCAAAACGTGATGACGAATCAGTTTGAAGGTGCAGCCAGCAATTTTGAAAACGGGAGTTGCTTTGTCTCCAAATAGAGCGTTGGTATGAGAGCCTGAGAGACATCGTCCGCCTCTTCCGGTTTTGGAATTGGCTTATCAGTTTGCGTGCTGAAGAATCCCGAAGTCGCGGCGTGGATCGCACCGCTCTCAACTGGGCCCTCGAGTCGGTAGGTCCACCCCCAAGCCCTGCGACGCTCAGAATTGACGCGGACTAGATTTCCACTTCGGTTGAAGCAATATTCTGTATATGCCCAAAAGTCTTCACCCGGCTCCGCAATACGAACGAAAACTCTGCCATCCGTCCCCAGCCACAACTGCGCCGAAATCCCGCCGTCCAGCGCAAGTACGTGGCTGATGCTTCGGTATTCGCGCCAAGCATTTTTGTCGTCTATTTTCGCGAACACCCGTCTGGCGGGATCCCGCGTGTTCACACCACAATGCGGCGCTAATGCAGCTCCGGCAATGTTAGCCACCAAAGCAAAGAAGATCGCAGCGATTGATCGCAAGGTCATTATCCGTAGTATGCAACTACTTCGCGAGTCCAGGCGGGCCATTGCGCAGGTGAATGGACGACGCCCTTGTTGTCCAGAATCTTGACCGGTGCAGTTGGCGGTGGTAGCGTTTTTCATGCACACGTTTGCATTTTTGGAGGATGCATGACTCACGCTGAATCGGCTCTCCAATACAAGAGTCCGCTCTTTCAAATGACGCAGACCACGCCCACCTGCCTGTGGAACGATTCGGCTTCCATCGAAGAGCTGACCTACTCCATCGAACATGGAGCCGTGGGAGCCACATGCAATCCCTCCATTGCCGTTTCAGTGCTGAAAAACGAAATGGCCGCATGGAAGCCCCGCATTCGAGAGCTGGCGGCGGCGATGCCGCAAGCCACTGAAGACGATATCTCGTGGAAGATCGTCGAAGAGATTTCAGTGAACGCGGCGCGATTGCTCAAGCCGGTATTCGACCGCGAAAATGGCCGCAATGGCCGGCTCTCCATCCAGACCGACCCGAGAAACTATCGCAACACCGATGCGATGCTGGCGCAGGCCATCCACTTCAGCCAGCTGGCGCCCAACATGATTGTGAAAATCGCGGCCACGCACGCCGGTATTCGAGCGATTGAGGAAGCGACGTATCGCGGAGTGAGCATCAACGCCACGGTGAGCTTTACGCTGCCGCAAACCATCGCCGTTGCCGAGGCCGTGGAGCGCGGCCTGAAACGCAGAGAGGCCGAGGGCCTCGAGATCGCCACCATGGGGCCGGTGTGCACCATCATGGTTGGCCGCCTCGACGACTGGCTCAAGGTGCTTCTGGACAAGGAGAATCTCTCCGTCGATCCCGGCTACCTGGAGTGGGCGGGCGTCGCGGTCTTCAAGAAGGCATACAAAATCTATCGCGAGCGCGGATACCGGCTGCGGCTTCTCTCTGCGGCTTTTCGCAATCACATGCACTGGAGCGAGTTGATCGGAGGCGATGTCGTGATTTCTCCGCCCTGCGCCTGGCAAAAGCGCTACAACGAGAGCGACATCGAAGTGATTTCCCGAATCGACACGCCGGTCGACCCCACGATCGTCGATACGCTGCTCAAGAAGTTTCCCGACTTCAAGCGCGCCTACACAGAGAATGGCCTGTCGCTTGAGGAATTCGACACGTTCGGGTCGACTCGCCGCACCTTGCGTCAGTTCATCGCCGCCTGCGCTGAGATGAACAGCATCGTCCGCGACATCATGCTACCCAATCCCGACATTGAGTGAGGGCGCTCGCTATGGAATCCACATCAGCGGGTTACTGGTCGAGATCGCGCTCAACCCCTGTGCCAGCAGGTCTTCCACTTCCTTCATGGTCTGGATCAGCCCACCACCCACAACGGGAAGATCGAGCGAAAGCGCCCGCACGCGATCAAGAATCTTGGGAGCTACCTGGCAGGCAAGATTTCCAGCGCGTGCACCGGCGTATTCTTCAGTTGATTGGTGATGGTGTCCATTGCGCCGCTGTCCAGCAGAAAAGTACGCTGAACGCCATACAGTCCAATCGCCAGCGCATGCCGCAACGGATCAAGGTGCGTGGAGATGATGCCCCGCGCGCCCACGCGCTTCAGATAATTCACCGCGTATTTGTCGCGCGAGAATCCATTGAGCAGATCGAGGTTGACGATGGGAAGCTTGCCGGCGGCAAGAATCTTCTGGATCATTGTTTCGGAGTTTTCCAAGTCGCCGGTGAGGAGGTAGACGATTTTGCCGTGCGCGGCGATTGCCTGTTCCACATGCTCAGCTTTTCGGACGGCAGGAATAATAAGAGTCTCTTCGCAGAAGACACGCAACGATGTCAACGGTTCCTGCATCGTCATTCCAGTGCCCCCTCTAGTCTTCCAGTTCGTGCTCGATCGCAGTTAGGGCAAGGAGCCCACTGTCTGGGCGCGCCGGGTGCGCGATTCAACAGATGGCCGCTCTGAGTCTGTGCCGCAAGAGAACTACCTATTCTAAACATCGAGCCGAAGCAGAGGCGAGTGAGGAATTGGGATCTATTCACTGTTCTCACGGGAAATGCCGGTTAGCTGCGGCGGCCACGCCCGCGAACCATTCTGGCTTTGGCGGTCGACTCACGCACAATCAACTCCGCTTCCACCCTGATCTTTGCCACGGATTCTTCTCCCGACATCAGCTTTAACAGGTTTTCCATGGCCAATTGCCCCATCCGCCGCATGGGCTGGCGAACGGTGGTTAACGGCGGCTGCGTGTAGGACGAGAAAAACAGGTCGTCGAAGCCGGCCACGGAAACATCTTCCGGCACGCGCAGTCCGCGTACCCGAATTTGCCGCATCGCACCCAGCGCGGACATGTCGTTATAGCAGCAGACTGCCGTGGGAGGATGGGCGAGGTCAAGCAGCTTTCCCATGGCCTTGATTGCAGCCTCGGGTTTGCCGTCGCCATGCACCACCAGTTCGGGAATGAGGGCCACTCCGGCGGCATCCAGAGCTGCGCGGTACCCGGCCAATCGCTCCACATCCGATTGGTAGCCGAATTGATCGCCGAGATACGCAATCCGCCTGTGCCCAAGCCCGATCAGGTGTTCGGTCACGGCGCGAGTTCCCTCAAGATTCGCAATCATCACCGAATGCACAAATGCGCCCGGAAACTGATCGTTGACCAGGACGATGGGAACCATCATCTCCTCGAGCAGCGGCAGGTACAACGCGCCCACCCGGGACGATGTGACAATAATGCCATCCACGCGTTGCTCGGCAAATGCCCTGACCACTTTTCTTTCGCGCACCGGATCGGCATTAGAGTCCGCCAGGAAGACGGAGTAACCATGGTCGTTAGCGGTCTGCTCAATCCCGCACACCACCTCGCTCGCGAAGGGATCGGCAACGGTGGTGACCACCAGCCCTATGGTCCGCGTCCGCCGGGTGACCAAGCCGCGCGCGACGGCACTGGCCCGATAGCCTGCTTCGTCGGCAATCTTGCGGATTCTAGCGGCGGTCTCCGCGTTCACGAGCGGGCTGTTCTGCAGCGCACGAGAAACCGTGGGGTGCGAAACCCTGGCAAGGCGCGCAATGTCCTTAATTGAAGGTTGACGAAGAACTCGTTTCGGGACGTCGGCATACGACCCAACCGGAACTTTGCCCTCGTTCTTTTCAAACATGGCAGTTCTTCTCCATTGCACACGTGTACGGTCGAACTAAGTCTCAATCAGTGAGCAGATTCAAGTCAATGCGTTGCGCCTCCTGCGGAGGCTGCGCAGGAGCATCCATATCAGGATGGTTTGACCAGGCGGATGGCCTGTTCGGCGCCTTCACCGGGCCGCGAACACATCTCCGCACCGGCTTTTGTCTCTCCCGGCCGCCAGGCAGTAAGATCGATGGGTCAATTGAGAACGGTATCAGCGGTGTCTCTGTAAACGAGTCCGCGGGCTTCGATTGCCTGCCGCGTCACACCGGGGCCCGCGGTTTCCGCCACTGGGAGGCAGGACATGGCAAGAAACGATAACCCATTCCACGTTGCATCCGCGCGCCAGGCCGCCGGATTGCGTTTCGCTATCACGCGGCGGCTGTCTCTTGCATTCGTCCTGTGCCTCGGCACGGCCTGCGCCGGTTATGCGCAAATCCCCGACGCTCAGCCGGTCAACCCGGACGCAACGCCGGCCGCGCGCGCCCTGCTTCACGATCTCGACACCATCTCGGGCCACGCCACCATCGCCGGCCAGCATAACTTTCCCAACACCGTCTCCCGCTATTCAGACCGCGTTTACGATCTGACCGGCAAATTCCCCGGCATCTTCGGGCAGGACTTCGGCTTCGCCGCCGGTGACGACAAGGACTCCACGCTGGGGCGTCCGTCCATGATCGACGAAGTAATTCGCGAATACCGCAGCGGTGCCGTGATTGCGCTTACCTGGCACGCGGTGCGCCCCACAGACGATGAACCTGTGACTTTTCGCGACAGCGTGCAGGGCCATCTGACTGACTGGGAGTGGCAACAGGTGCTCACCCCGGGCACTGACTTGAATAACCGCTGGCGCCGCCAGGTGGACCGCATCGCCGGCTACCTGAAAGAGCTCCAGGATGCCGGCGTGCCTGTGCTTTTCCGACCCTATCACGAGATAAACGGCAATTGGTTCTGGTGGGGCGGCCGTCCCGGACCGAATGGCTCAGCCGCGCTTTACCGCCAACTTTACGACCGCTACGTGCACATTCATCATCTCAACAACCTCGTCTGGGTGTGGAACGTGAACAGCCCCAATGGGACCAGCGCGGGTCCCGTGGCCGACTACTTTCCCGGCGCGGCCTACGCCGACGTGCTCACCATGGATATCTACGAACCGTACCGGCCGGATTTCTACTCGAGCATGGTTGCGCTCGCCGACCCCATTCACAAACCGATAGCGCTGGCTGAAGTGGGCGCCATGCCTTCGCTCGATACGCTTGCACAAGAGCCGCGCTGGGCGTACTTCATGATGTGGAGCGGAATGGCCGAGGGCTACAACACCCCCGACCAGTTACAGGCGACTTTCCACGCGACGAATATCATCAACCGCGGCGATCCACGCCTCTCTGCGCCGTTGCCCGCTCCCACTGCGCCTCCGGGGCCGGGAGACGTTCAAGCCGGCGCGGAGGTGCGCGCCTTGCTCGGCAAGCTGGCTGAGGCGAAAGGGAACGGAACTCTCGCCGGACAAACCGTCGCCGAGTCTGCCAACCCGGCGTCCGCTGAGGTGCAGGCAATCGTTGCTGCAACCGGCAAGATGCCGGCAGTGGTCGAGCTCGATCTGACTGGCGCCACTGACGCCAAAACTTTGCTTGCGCAGGTTCGCGGGGCCACGCAGCAGGGCCAGTTGGTCTTGTTGCGCTGGACGCCGCCGCGCCCCTCCGACAATGCCGCAACCGGCGCGCTCACCGATTTTGAATGGCAGCAGTTGCTCGAACCGGGTACAGATCTGAATCGGCGCTGGGAAGCCCAGGCCGACGCCGCGGCCGCGTTGCTGCGCCCGCTCGCCGACGCGCATCTCGCCGTGCTCTGGAGCCCTTATCCGGCCTCGAACGCAACCAGCCCGGCCCCAAACGCGGCTTTTCCGCCGTCGAACGCCAAGGTGACTGTCAACTGGTGGGCAGGCCGCCCCGGCCCCGCAGGTTCGCGCGAGTTATATCTGAAGCTTCATGAGCGCCTCACCGGCCACGGGAACCTGCACAACCTAGCCTGGGTCTGGGAAGCGGCGCCCCCCAGTTTCATTCCCGGAGGAAACAACGGTCTCGAAGACTTTTTCCCCGGCGCGTTGTACATCGATGCCATGACGCTGGACACGGAAACGCTTGGGGGAGGACGCCGTTTCCCGCTTGATCGGCTTCTCTCTCAATTCGCCGGCGGCAAACCGTTCGGGGTCCGCGTGGCTACAGGCGTACCGCCTGCGGACTCGCTGGCCAGGGAGACAAATTGGCGCTGGATTGTGCTTTCGCCGGCCGCCTCCAGTTCCGATGCGATCAAAGCGTTCTATGCAGATCCGCATGTGCTCGCCGCACCGCAGAAATAAGGACGGGCGGCAAAGCACCCGCTGAATGGCGCGATCTGCGTGTTTCAAATCGGACGGCCGCCTGCGCTCTCCATGAGAATGCAGAAGGACTGGGCTTCTGTCGAAACGCCGGGGTGGTCGAAATTGGGCGCTCCGCATGCACCCTGGACGAAGCCGTACTCATCCATCTTTGCGCGGGCGGCGAGGCGCATTCCGTCAGCGTGAACTCTGTACCCCGCCGGGAGCCAGCCGTCCGCAACACCGATATAGGACGCGTAGGCAAGCATCTGCGCAAGATTGGTTTCAACAAACGTCGCGGGCTGGTCCACCACGTCGTGAAAAAGGCCGTCGGAACGTTGGTACGCAAGACAGCCGTCAAGAAGCTGGCGTGCAAACTCGGCAAGCTGTCCGCGATCCTCGCGCCGGTTGGCGGGCAGGCTGCGGATGACTCGAGCCAGGCCCGCGGCAGCCCAGCCGTTGCCACCGCCCCAGAAATTCCCGTCCTTCAATTCCCGCTTGCCGTCATCCCAGATGTGCGCCAGCAACTGTTTCCGCGGATTCCAGAGCCGCTGCCGGAAGCCGTTGATCTGGGCCATTGCCTCATCGTAGAAACCCATCGCGGCCAGAAACGGTGGTGCGCCATTGAAGCCATCGGACCACACCTCCGGCGCGCCGAAGACGTGATACAGAGTGCCATCCACGCTGCGCGGGGCTTTGTGCCTGATCCAGTCCAGCAGCCCGTCAACTGCCAGGCGCATCCGTGGGTCGCCTGTCCATTCCGCAGCCTTCGCGTATGCCGCGCCTCCCATTGCGGGGTCGGTGGGGCCGCCGGAGACGACCACACCAAGCCGTCCGTCCGGAGTCCCTTGCACAATAGCCGCCGTGGTTAGCAGGATTACACGCTCGCGGTCGCCGGCTTCGAGCAGCGCCTGGGCGAGGATTCCCTGTTCCCAGTCGCGCCGCTCCATCGCCCAGGCGGCTGCCACGGCCCTCTCGATGCGCTGCGAGCTTTCAGATTGCCGCCTGATTTCTGGATTCGCCTGGATGCTCGCACCGCGCTCCGCCAATCCCTGCCCCGAAGCCCTATGCGCGCTCGCAATCATTGCCGCGTACAGAAATGACCGTCGATCCATATCCTCACTAACCCCGCTTTCATTCAAGGACGCACAATCATAGCGTACCCGGCGGGAGTGATGAACTGAGCAAGCGAGCGACCATCCATCCGAACACCTCAAGAAAACCGCCCGACCGGACCCTTTCCACCTGTGTGAAAAGGGGCTCCAAATCGCGCTCTGTAACTCCAATCAAATCGATGACCGATTCGGCCGTTCCGGCTGTGTGACAAGATATGCCTTCTGACACACCGGAAATACCGAAAAACCGGCCCGTAAAAGGCAATTCAACCCTGCATGGATATCCAAAGACGAGGACAATCCTGGCTGTTCGGCCATCGGGCTGTGATGGGGTCTTGAGGTAAGAGCGGAATGACTCACCTGATGCAAGCCGGGAAGCGCGTGGTGCGCGCTCCCCGCCCCTGAAAGACTCTTCCCCGGTTCAGCCGGTTGATTACGGCGGAATCAAGGCTTTCGTTCGATCTTGAATTTGTAGGTCAGCCCAAAATACGCCAGTGACAACGGAGATTCATACTCTTTTCCCACTGCCTTCGAAGAGGCTTTTTGCATCAGCGTTCCCGGCGAAAAGTGACCCACGCCGGCATTCAACGTCAGGTTGTTGCCCAGGAAGGCATACTGGCCTGATGCATCGAACTCCCTGCCGATGTCGTCGCTCAGGAATCCTCCGGTCGGAGGCTTTACCTTCGCCGTCCCCGACCCGCTGTACACGCTGTCGTGTACCGTGGAGACTTGCAGCCACTCTTGCTGGGTCAGCAGAGTCAGCTTCCTGGCCGGGGCCAGCTCCAGATTGATTCTCTCCTGCTTGATGTTCTGAAAGCCGAACAGATCGGTCAGTCCGAAGGCGTTGTGATTGCTCGGATATTGTTGATCGAAGGTGCCGATCCGGGTCGAGCCGGATGTCATATTCGGATTTCCGGAGGCGTAGTCGTACTCGCCCGCCAGTCGCGGCTTCCAGCGAATCTGCTCCGCGCAATAGCCGGCCTTCAAATACCCGACGGCGGCGCTGATTGTATCGTTCGCATAGCTGCCGCGTTGCAGCGCGCCCAGCATGTCAAAAAAGAGCCCTACGGGGTACTTCCCTGAAACCTCAGCGCCCGGCGTCACCTCCGTTTCAGTGCCATGCGTGCTCTGCAGGCTCGTTACCCGCGGCAACGCCCTGATGTAAACAAACGGCTGGAGAACGGCATGCGGCACCCAGGTCGTAATTGTCCCCACCGCGCCGTGGAAGGTCAATCCGGCGCCGTGCTTATCCAGCGACGAGGCGTGAATCACGACCACCGACGTGCTGAACAGGTCCAGACGGTTCTTGTCTCCAATGCGCCCCAGAAATCCATCAAAGGTGCGGCTGGTATTCGTCCAGTTGCTGATACCCAGCAACCGCTCGTCGCCGTACCTTAGCTCCTGCCGTCCGGCGAAGGTCTGCACGTTCTTGGCATGGTACTCCAGAAACGCCTGCCGGCCATCGAAGACGTCCCGTTGATTTGCCGCCACGTAATACAACGGCAACCCCAGTGCGTGGGCGTCCACAAACTGGATATACGCGGTGAGCGACTTGGTCGGCCGCACCTCCAGGCCGCCCCAGACGCGCGTCAGCACGTACACCGCATCGTTGCCCGACGTATAGTCGTCGGAACTCTGGTTTTCCTCGCGCGCCCGCAACTGCACATCCAGGGTTGCCCACTTGGGAAAGTCCTCCAATTGAAGCGGCTGAACCCTGCTTGAGGGCTGCGGGTAGTCTGAGTAAACCAGTACCTGACTGTTCAATGCCGACTGTTGAGTCCAGGCGTCGGTGGCCGGAAACAAACGGGCCGCCAACCCTGAAAGACAGATCAACCACCGTTTTGCGCCCGTTCCCGCCGCACCTGAATGTTGTCTTGAATCCTTGCTTGTCATCTCCGCATTCCTTTCAAGTGGATCCGCCACTTAGCATCGATTGCCGAGAACGATCCGAATCACCGGACTTTGAGTTGCGAACCGAAAAAACGACTCTGCTTGATTGGTCAGTGTTCGAAAGCGCGATACCTTGCGAAAGCGGGACTGTTCGCCGGTTGCGCTCGCAGCTTGCTGCCTTGTTGAGTCTCATCTGTAAAGCTGAACTGATGGATGATCCAGTCCAGGTCGCTGGCCAGCATGGAGAGGTTCTTGCACGCCAGGGCGGACTCTTCGGCTGCCCGGGAGTTTTCCGTAGCCAGTTGTGAGATTTGGCTGGCGCTCTCGGCGATCTCTCCCGACGCCGCGGTCTGCTCGACGGCGGCCGTGGCGATCAGGTGAATCTGCTTCTCCACCTCTTGCGACGAGCGGATGACCGATTCCAGGCTGCCGCGCGCTTTTTCCGTCTCGCTCAGTCCCGTTTCCACCTTGCCGCGGCTGTGCGACATTAATTCGAGGGTTCCGCGCGTCTCCTTCTGGATATTGCCGATGGTGCCGGAAATCTCCTGGGTAGCGCTCTTTGTTCGCTCGGCCAGCCGGCGCACCTCGCCCGCCACCACGGCAAATCCTCGCCCGTGCTCGCCGGCGCGGGCTGCCTCGATGACCGCATTCAGGGCCAGCAGGTTGGTCTGCTCGCTGATCTCCTGAATTGCGCTCACCACCTTGCCAATCTCTTCCGACCGCTGGGCCAGCGAGGCCATCTTCTCCTCCACCGAACCGCTGGCCGAGGCAATCTCCTCCATCGTGGCGGCTGCCGCCTTCATCACCTCTCCGCCCAGATTGGCTGCTTCGGCCGATTCACGGCTGACTCCGACCGCGGTTTCAGCGTTGTCGCTGATCTCGCCGATGGTCGCCGTCATCTCCTGCGCCGCCGCTGCAATCTGGTTGATCTTGCTGGTTTGTGTCTGCGTATTGCCGCTGGTCTGGGACGCGCGCGCTCAGCTCCGTGGCCGATGCGGAGAGAGTCTCCGCTCCCTGCGCCACGGAACCTAAAACGCTCCGGATCGAGGTTACGGTGGTGTTCAACGCGACGGAAAGCCGTCCGATTTCATCCTAGCTTCGAACCTCGACGACCGCAAACAGATTCCCTTTCGCAACCTGTTCCAGGGCCTCCGTGGCTGATTTCAGAGGCGGCACAATCATACGCGTGAGCCTGGCGCCGATTACCGCGCACAATAAGACCGCAAGCGCCATCACGCCGCAGATCACGAAGATCGACGTTCGAACCACCTGGGTCGTACGCGTGCCTTGTTCGATACTTATCTTGTTGTTCAGCTCTACATCCGCCTCCACAGCATCGGCCGCCGCGTTATATTCTTTTACCGCGTCCCCGTAGAGCAGCAGCTTCGAGGCATCTTCCGTCTTGCCGGTATCGCCAAGCTGCCTGCTTTGTTCGCTCAACGCGATGTAGGCCGCCGCGTTCTGGCGGATGGCATCGAAGAACTCGCGTTCGCCCGGATGCGTGACCAACGGTGCATACTGCGCAATCGACTTGTTGTAGGAGGCAAGATAATTCTTGCGTTTGGCTGCCAAGCGCTCTGTACAGGCGCTTGTATCGCAAAGCAACAGCAGCGCATCCGTCCGGCGAATGGTGGCGACAGAGTAGCGAATATCCCTCAGCACCCGCACGGAGTTCATCGAGATGGCCGTTATATCGTAGACGGCGGAACGGATCTTGAAAAATCCGGCCAGCGAGGCTGTCCCCAGCAGGGTGCACACCAGGCAGACTCCGCCAAAAGAATAACTGAACTTGCGCGATATGCGATCGTTGCGAAACACAGGCATATTGCTCAACTCTCTTTGCCAATGGATGCTCTCCGAAAATGAGACGAGGCTTGCTGCACGATCTTTCTATCGGCAGAATTTGGAAAGGGAATATGCTGTATCTATCTCCCCGCGGATAAGCGAGCGGAAAAGGCCGCGGCGGTTGCCCGTCATTTCAGGTGGGCGAACTCCAGGCGAGTTCGCTCGAACACCGGCACGTTCCGGTCGGCATCTCTCCAAAGCGTAAAGAACTTCTAATATTCGCAGCGGCTTTCGGCCGATTTATTCTCCATCCCGTAGACTCGCGCCAAGCCCAGATGAGCCACGATCGTTCGGGGCATCGTCAGATCTTCGAGTGCTGGATTCGCGATCAGCTCTTTGAAATCCGCTTCGGCTGGTCGCTACCGCTCTTCATAACAATCCTTCGGTCTTCTTGTTACACGAGCCTCGCGAGAATTATCTGCTAATGCCTACTGTGCGAGTTGAGCGAATATCCCGCACAGGTTACGGCCGTTTCAAATGCATCGCCTCTGCAATTACATCCGCGTACTTCAGTCCTGCGCCGGTGTTGAACAGCACCACACGGTCGGATGCTTTGAGGAATCCATTGGCCAGCAGCTTGTCGTATGCCGCCGTAACTGCGGCGCCTTCAGGGCACAGCAAGAGCCCTTCATTCTCCGCCCAGTCCAGGATTGAAGCCAGAATCTCATCATCGCTCACCGCCAGCGCGGTCCCGCCGGAGGAGCGAACGATATCGAGAATAATCGCATCCCCATAAGGCTTGGGAACCCGCAGGCCCGCGGCAAAAGTGAAGCCGTTCTGCCACATCTGGCTCACCACCGCTCCAGCCTCGTAAGCCCTGGCCACTGGCGCGCACCCTGAAGCCTGCACTGCGATCATGCGCGGCCGCTTTCCCGGCTTCACCCAGCCAATCTGCTCCAGTTCTTCAAACGCCTTCCACATGCCGATCAGCCCCACGCCGCCGCCGGTCGGATAGAAAACGGCGTCCGGATACTCCCATCCCAGCTGCTCCACCAGTTCGTAGCCCATCGTCTTCTTGCCTTCCACGCGAAATGGCTCTTTCAGAGTGGAGATGTCAAACCACCCCTCCTGCTGCTTGCGCTCGTTCACCATCCGGGCACAGTCTGAGATCAAACCGTTCACCAGCGTAACCTTCGCGCCGTACGCAACCGCTTCCAGATAATTGGCAATCGGAACATCGCGAGGCATGAAGATATGGGCTTCAATCCCCGCCGCAGCGGCATAAGCTGCCAGCGCTCCCGCAGCATTCCCGGCGGAGGGCACCGCGAGCTTTCTCAAGCCATAATGTCGCGCCATGGTCACCGCCATGGCTAATCCTCGAGCTTTGAAGCTCCCCGTCGGATTGGCTCCCTCCTCCTTCACGTAAGCGCCCTGATACCGCTTGCTGCGCAGCATCGGCGTCCATCCCTCGCCCAGTGTGACAGGCTTGGCGTCGGGCAGCACCGCCTGATAGCGCCACATTCCGGACCACGTTGAAGTGGCCCGCCCTGCGATCGCCTCGCCTGGAGATGTTCCTTTCAGATGAGAGAAGTCGTAGCGCACATAAAGCGAGCCGGCAGGCTGATCCGCGCATTGCGAGCAAACCGTCTGCGGCGATTGCGCCCAAATATGGGCGTGACAGCGATAGCATTCCAGGTAAGCAATTGGAGGCATCGAATTCCTTGGTCTTGCAATTGGAATTTCATATACAACGTAGCAGAGGCGAGGGTAATTTTTTCAACGTCTCGAAATCGTGCTGAAAAAGCTCTCGGGATACCACGCCGGCTTTGTTGGAGCATTGGCAACACGCGTAACCAGCGTAAGCAGCACACGGTCAAAGTGCACGGCTGCCTCCCGGTCGATGGGCTGATTCAAATCATCGCTGGGACGATGGTAACGATTGCGGATCCAATCGTTGAAGGTCTTCTGCTCGGGTGTGTCGGGCAACCAGCCGAACTTGAAGGCCAGAGCGGGAATCCCATACTTCACAAAGCTGGCCTGATCGGAACGGATGAAGCGGTTTTCATCGGGTTGCTTATCGAATTGGACTTCAATATCGTTCAGCTGCGCCGCGGCACGTGCATCGTTGCCGAGGGTCGACTCGCCGAGTCCCTGCACCTCAAGAAAATGCAGCGGAAACAGAGGCAGGTACATATCCATATTCAAATCGGCGATGATTTGCGAACGCGGAACGGTTGGATAATGCGCATAGAACTGCGATCCCAACTCTCCTTCCTCTTCACCCGTGAAAGCCAGGAAGATGATGGAACGTTTGGGACGCGCGCCCTTGGCCAGCGCCTTTGCTGTCTCAATCAAAGATGCGATTCCGGAAGCATTGTCCATGGCGCCGTTGTAGATCGGGTCCCCGTCCACCGGGCGTCCTACGCCAAGGTGGTCGAGATGCGCGCTTAACAGCAGATACTCCTGTTTCAGTTTGGGGTCGCGGCCCTCAAGCAATCCAACAACATTGGGCGCCTGATACGTAGTAACCACTTGTGTCGTCGTTGTGGCCCGTATGCTCACCGCAAGCGGAAATGAAGGCAGCGGCTGACCATCTTTCGCGATCCCCTGCAGTTCATCGAGTGTATGCGGCGAGCCCGCGAACAACGTGCCGGCCGAATCGATTGGAATGGTCGCATTGACACGCGCGCCCTGCAACGGGTTGAGCGCGGGGTCGGCCAACTGTTCGATGGGACGGCCCGCACCGAAGCCAGCCCCAAATCCGCCGCCACCGCCGCGCTGAGCAGCGCCTTGAGATGGTCGAGGCTCGGGAATCGTGATCAGGCCTACGGCTCCGGCAGCCTTGAGCGCGTGCCAGAGAATTGCCGCGGTGCGATAGTACGCTTTGAGCGGCCCGTGAATCGGTGGAGGGCCGCCGGCAAGAATTACGGCGATCTCTCCGTGCAAATCCAGGCCCTTCAAATCATTGATGCCCAGTCCGGGAACCACCAATCCATGGCCGGCGAAGACAGCCGGCGCATCGATCGTTGCGGCCCCTACTAGAGCATTTTGGTTTTTACTGTAGACCGTTGAAGCAGTGATCGAACCATGCTTTTGCGTTGTCAGGTGTAATGAGGCGGATGGCTTCTGCGATGGCCTCTTCGAGCGCTTGGCTTGTTCTTGCTTTTGCGCATCGGAGAAGTTGTTTGAGTTTTGACCATGCCTTTTCGATCGGGTTCAGGTCGGGTGAATAGGGCGGCAGATAGAGCACTTCGCAGCCAATTTTTTCGATCAGTTGGCGCACGCCTTTGATGGCTCCTTAACGTGAAAGTGTGTGGACCGGTTCCTCATGGAAGAGTCAGATTGATATCTTCGATGGATGTGCTGCTCTGGCCAGTGCGAGATTGCAGATATTTGCGAAGGAAGGCCTGCTGGTGACGCCAGACGTCGATGCGATCTTCGGGCTTGAAGAATTCATGGTACTCGCCAGGATAAGCGTAAGCGAGGAAGGGCTTATTGGCCTTCTTGAGCGCCTGGATTAGTTGCTCCGATTCGTATGGAGGCAGTTGCGGATCGGCAGTTCCGTATTGGATGAGGAGGGCAGCCTTGATCTTCGGAACGTCGGGAATGATGTTTGTCTGCCGGTAGGCTTCGGGCTTTTCCTCGGGAGTCCCGCCCATCTTGATTTCCCAGCGTATTTCCGAATTCCGGTTGGTACGCTCCAGAAATGTGGCGCGATTTACGGCTCCGCCATAGGAGATCGCCGCGATCCACAGCCCTGGGAGCTTTGTCACGGCATAGTGCATCATGGTTGCTCCGTGACTGGTGCCACCGATGGCAACCCGCGCGGGATCGGTCAGGCCCTGATCTACAAGATACTGAACCGCCGCACCCACGTCCTGTACTTCTCCTCCTCCCGAGTCGCCAACATTGAGATTTCGAAACTTCTCTCCGTAACCAACGCCGCCTCGGTAGTTAGGACGAAATACCAGATAACCATCCTGAGCAAAGAAGAGCGAGAGCGGGGAAAAGCCGAATGTATCCTGCCCTTCCGGGCCGCCATGAACCCATAGCAAGGTTGGATAGCGCTTACCCCGCGTGAATCCTGGCGGATAGTAAAGGATGCCGGCCAGAGGCAGACCGTCCTTGCCCTTGAAATGGACAAGTTTAGGCGTGGGGATGGCGAGCGCCAGGAAATTTCGTGGAAGCGTATGCGTGAGCGCACGAGCAGTTGGATCGCCCGAGACAGAAGCAACATAAAGGTCGGGCGACTCGAAGGGCGCGGAGCGAACAAAATAGACCTTGGTAGCTATCTGCTTCATTCAGGCAAGCACAATATGTGGGGTTTGACGAGGGGCCGGGCACGCAAGATGTTGGGGGCCA
>Ga0182014_10002534_pt1 | contig 22895 bp, 22 predicted proteins | sample 612S2DmetaG_FD_120489 | JGI IMG/M metagenome (GOLD analysis project Ga0182014, IMG submission 120489) | Permafrost microbial communities from Stordalen Mire, Sweden - 612S2D metaG | ecosystem: Environmental > Terrestrial > Soil > Wetlands > Permafrost | place: Sweden: Stordalen | collected...
ATTAAAAATATAAATTAAAAATATAAATTAAAAATAATTTATTTATGAAAAATATAACAATAACTTCCTGGACATTCCAGAATTACTCATGGAATATTAGTAAAATTAAACTTCATAGGTATGTATGAGGTTTAAATTAATCTTAAACCATAGCTTTTGTAGACCATCATCTTAAGATTCATCATTTTACGTTCAAGATCATGTTTTTTCGCTCTTTCCTTAGTGTATAATTCAACGTAGCGAGCATGTTCTTTATCTGCTTTTTGATGTTCCTTTTTCATGGTTGAATGAAGTATCATCAAACTCTTTTTAACCAGTTCATCCCTTTCTAATTGAATATCATCTTTCGCACTATTCTTTTCAGTGATCTGGTTACCTAGGAGTGCTATTTTCTCCAAAAGTTCTTTAAGTTCTGCATCGCACTTTTCTATTTTAAGTTCAACACCATTGGAACTTGGTAAACTTTCTTTGAGTTCCATGATTGTATTTTCTGCTTTAGAAACTTTCAGCTGAGAATCGGTTCGTTCAGATTCTAGAGTGCTCAATTCAGTTTCATAATTGATTATTTTTTCGTCAAAATTACTTATCTCTTTAATTTTGCCCGATGCCTCTAAAAAATCGTTTAAATCGCTTATACTATCCTCTCCAATATATATTCATTAATAAAATGGAATAAGTTCCATCAAGAAATAGAAATTTTATAATAAGAAAATTGATATCAATATTCTCTATGAATATTCTTTAAAATTTTACTTCAAGTTTCTATTGATCTTACTATGGTATATAGTTTGGTAATACTAAAAAAAACCAAACATTAAAAATGGATATATAGTCTCTAAATCGTAATCAAAGAACATTAATCTCTATAACATTATTCTTACCATAAATTTTTAAAATCATAATTTATTAAATCATTTTTATAGAATGATAAAAGATACTCATGATTAAATATAAAATATCATAAAAAATTTCTTGAATAAAGATCAGTGTATCAATTTTTATATATACAACGTTTTTAGAACTGTTAATTATTTAATACAAAAATAATTATCCAAAAAAATATAATATAATACTATGTTCAAGATCAAAAGATCTTATCAAGATCCCAATAGTGATGATGTTTTAAAATACTGATTGATAGGCTGTGACCTCGAGATTTATCCACAAAAACTGATAAATTGGATCTTTAGATGAAAGAAATTGCACCAATTAACGAACTTAGTAAAATCTTTGGACACGATCCTAAAAATATGACATATTTAAAGAGCAATATCTAGAAGAACTTAAAGATAAAAAAGAGTTAATTAAACAGTTAAAAATCTTAAAAAGATTTAATAATACAATTACACTGGCGCACTCAGCTAAAGATAAGGAACATAACAATGCAATTGTATTACTGGAATTACTTGAAAAACCAACAAAACAAATTGATAATGGATATTTCAAGAATACATGGATGAATAATTAATAAAATTCTAGATTTTAAATAATTTTTTAATGGTAATATTATATGATTAAAATCAAAAAAGCCAACCAAATCCATGATAAGGAGAAGGGTGTTAAAATTATAGAAGATAAATTATGTCTTACCCGGGATAATATTAACCATTCAAAGCTTGATCAATGGATTCATGAAATTGAAGATGGTGAAATTGAAGATTGGACACTGCAAGATATTGAAAAATGGAAAGAGTTCAAGGATCGATACAGTGATGAATTTGAAGATAAGATTGAACTTTTAGATAGGATAATGGATAAGAAAAAGGAAAAGGTCAAAGTGACATGGATTTCAATTTTTAAGGAGAAATAGGAGATAATTGAATAATTTTATCTATTTTACATATCACATATTTTCATCTTGAACAGATACACAGAACTTGCACAATGCACTAGGATTATTTTCTTGATTTTTTTTCACTGGGCAGTAATAAATACCATTCTGGATGTAAAGAATGAAACCACCTGGAAATTTAGTTCCAACTGGGTGGATAGGTTCTTCAAGTACGAAGGTTGTATAAGCAGAGATTATTCTGGCAATTTTCACAAAACATCTTTCATTTTTTCCCTTAGCATCATTATGCTGCGTCTTAATCACTTTAAGGAACTCTTTAATTTCTTTTGTTCCCATATCATCAGCATAATTGTTTTTATCCTCTTTAATATCTTTTATTTTTTTAAAAAATATCCTAGAAAATCTCTCAATATAATCTTGCCTATAAGATGCTGGCATGTATTTGGCATCTTCCCTTAAAAATGATGATGCAAGCATAATGTCCTTCATATGAATATTTTTTGCATCGGCTTTGAGCATGTCCCTAAGATGATTCTTGGTTATTCTAGAATTATTATCGAGATCATCAAGATTTTCAATCATATTTTACTCCTAAATAACTTAAATTAATAATTAAGAAAAGGAATTCTAAAAATACAATTAGTTATTTTTTTTAAACCCTATTTATTTAATTCAGGGTCCTGTTCAGCAATGCAGAAGCCACATACCGCATTGGGGTTGTTCTCCTGCTTTTCTTTCACAGGACATAGATATTTTCCATTTTCATATTTAACCTTAAAACCACCTGGAAATTCTGATCCAACCACATGAATAGGTTCATCTATAACAAAACTTGTGTAAATAGAAATTATCTGATAGATAACAGGAAAATATGGATCTGTTGGATAAAGCTCACTCATCATAATTTCCTGTTCTTTAAGCTGTTTTAAAGACTTTTTAAGTTCTTTTATATCCACAGATTCGGGATATACATTTTTATCTTCTTTAATTTCCTTAACCCTTAAAATAAAACTCTGAATATAAGCAGCATAAAATTTTTTACGATAATTAGACTGTACATATTTCCCTTCACTTATCAAGTGGTTACAAGCCTTCATTATATGAGTTATATGGATTTTAGTTGCCTCGGCTTTTAGTAAATCTAATAAATCCTGCTTGGATAGATCTGTTACATCAAATTCTACTTCCATGATCATATTTTTTACCATTAATTATTATTTTCAATTACTTTAAATTAAAATCTATATTTTAAAATTATCCTCCACTGTACTTCTCAAGTATGGCTTCAGCTGTTTTAGGGCCAATTCCATCTATTTTCATGAGTTGATCACGAGTTACATATCTCAAATCTTCTCCAAATATTTTTACAAGTGATCTGGCTCTTTTTCTTCCTAATCTCTTAATGCTCACGACCATTGGAACAATTTCAGGTTTCACACCGTAGTACAGCCTTGCAGATAACATGTCAAGCATATCTAATCCTGAATAAAAATTCATAATATTACAAATATTTTTGAAGAATTTTATTAAAAGAGAGGCTTCATAGGCGGATCTTCGAGTTGATGCAGCGTATACATTGAAGGCATTTTCAATTTCATATTCGTTTCTCTCATCCATCCATTCCATTAGTGTGGCTGCAGTTCCTTCGTTGTTTCCTATGTCAACCACAAAAACCCCTGCTTTATTTAATTTGTCCCTTACAGGTTCTTTACTTTTACGTCCCTTGAAACTTATTTTAGGCATGTCTGGGGTTTTACATATTTCATAAATAAGTTGGCTTGTATCAATTTCTGTGGATCTGCTTAAAAATTCCCGAAGTCTAACCGCGGTTTCCACAGCGTAGTTACTTTTAGCAATGAGCATTCCAAATGCTGTTGTTTTAAGTCCGTCGGGTGTGGGTTGAATTATACCATTTTGTACTAGGAATTCTAGTGAGTTGTTAATTTCATATTCCATAGAGTCAATACCCAGAGACCCTGAATATTCATTATGTTCCATCTGGAATCCATAAAAAGTTTTACCGAAAAATTCAAGAAGATCTGCTGGTTTTTTAGCTAATGTTGATGCTACTTGTGTTATAATCTGCCTGTAAACAGCATCTCTGTTTTCTATTAGTTTGGAGTTGGTTGTTTCTATTTCTCCATATACGTAGTGATCTTTTAGGTTGTAGGCTTCATCAACACTTTTTGCTATTAGATATGAATGACCTTCTGTATCGTATCCGGGCCGTCCAGCACGACCAGACATCTGTTCATAATCAAATACTGGGATTGGTTGTGGTCCTTGACTTGTCCATCTGGTATAATCCCTTATAACCACGTTCTTTGATGGTAGGTTAACACCATACATCAAACTTGGTGTGGCTGTTATCATTAAAAGATTACCTGCACGGAATTCATCTTCTATTATTTCCTTTTGTTTTTCGAATAATCCTGCATGGTGGAATGCAACACCATTTTCAACACATTCAGCAAGTTTAAGGCACACTTCGGTTGGTAATGATCCTCTTTTTCTGGGAACGTCAAGTATTTTCTGGCTGACGTCTCTAAATACTGCTTTCTGTTCACTGGATATTTTTCTTTTAATCTTTCCCGATGTGTATTTTGCAAGGGATTCAGTAAATCTTCTTGTTGATACAAAGACCAGTGCTTGTGATGATTCTTCAATGGATTTGTTAAGAATCTTTACAATCACGTCGTTCTTATTTTTTGTTTCCATCTCCTCTGTATTCAATACATCCTTGTAGAGTGGGACAGGACGATAATCATGTTGAACAACATGTGCATCTAACCATGAGGAAAGTTCATTCATATTCTGAAGAGTTGCTGAAAGTGCAATGATTCTCATACTTTGATTCAATATTCTTGAACGTGTTATGGCACATTCCATTGTCGGGCCCCTTGAGTACTCTCCAATCATATGAAATTCATCAACAACCAGAAGGTCAATATCTCTGAGGGTGTTCCATGAAAATCTTGTGATGGCATCGAAGGATTCGAAGACCATAACTGCCAGATCAGCCGAGGAGGGATGTTTTCCAACTTTGATCCCGAATTTTTCAAACTTCTTAAACTCCTTTACTTTTTCGTTCTGTATTGAAATGAGTGGAACAGCATAAACTGCTTTACCACCATTCAAAACGGCCTTTAATGCAGGCATTATTCCAAGAACTGTCTTGCCACTGGCAGTTGGTATTGCTATAATATAGTTGGTTTGATCTTCCAAAAATCCTGAATCTATCACCGCATTTTGGGCGGGATTAAATTCCTTGATATTTGGATAGCTTTCCTTTATAATTTCCTTAATTTTGGTGTCTGTAGAATCCATATATATCAGTTTTACCGGTTTAAATCCAATAAATTAATTTATAATAAATTATTTTTTTATCTTCTCTGAAACAATAATATCAGAAATGCTGGTTAAAGGATATTGTCCATTTTCATCTTTTTCAACACTTTTTACCATGTCCCAAATGGTTAGAAGAGCCACACTTGTACCTGTCAGCGCTTCCATTTCAACGCCTGTTTTTCCATCGCACCTGACAGTTATTTCTGTTTCAATATAACTGTCTTGAACATTAAAATCAACATCAACTCCAGTTATTATAATGGAATGGCAAAGTGGGATCAGATGATGGGTTGATTTTATAGCGCCTATTGCTGCTATTTGAGCTGTTGTGAGTACATTTCCCTTTTTTATTTCATTATTTTTTATCATGTAAATTGTACTATTCTGTAGATTTATCTTACCCTTAGCTGTGGCTGTTCTTCTGACTATTTCTTTGTCACCAACTTCAACCATTTTAACACCCTTCTCTGAGAGGTGTGTGAACTCTTTTTTAACCATTAAAATCTACTCCAAATAAATTCCTTTTATTTTCTTAAACAATAAAAATTTTTTATTATACAACTTTGATTAACTTTTATGCTACTCAAGTTAATTAATATTTTTTAAGCTAATCATTGATTCTAAAAAATCATATCCCAATAAATATAAAATAACAATGAATAATTAATGTTTATCAAAAATAGAGAGAAACTAATGAATAATTAGAAAAAACACGATTATATTAAATATTTAATCAGGTTTATTCTTGATTATTGTAGGGTAATGGATTTGTAATTATTGTTTAAAACTTGTCCTTCCATGTTAACTATGATCACATCAAAATCAATATTAAACATATCGGTGCAGATATCTTTTATACTTGCTGCGATGCTGTTAAAAACCTTCTTTACAATGGAATATTCTTTAAGAATGTCTATCATCTCTTCTGTTGTATTAGATTCAAATATTTCTTTTACAACCTCTTTATCTACCCCTGCAAGTGCAGAGTGAACCGCTATTATTTCACGTCTACCATCGGCAACTGAATGTTTGGTGTTGAAGATACCCGCTGAGATTTTTATGAGTTTACCAGCGTGTCCTAGTAGTGTTATTTTTTTTACATTCTCCTTTTCTGCTTCGGATAACATGTATCCAACGAAATTACCCATTTGGATTAGTTGATCATCATCCACATTGAGTATTTTCCTGGCTATTGCCTCTCCAATATTACCCGGTACAAAAACAAGATCTTTGTATCCTTCAGCTACAGCAACGTCAATCTGACATCTGTAGGATGTTTTATAACTTTTTAAGTTCATTGAACGTGCAAAACCAGTTGTTCCAAGTATTGAAATACCATCCACAATACCTAAACGAGAATTAAGAGTTCTTTTTGCCAGTTCTTTGCCCATAGGTACACTTATAATAACATCTGCACCAATACCATCAGGCAAATTTTTTGAGAGGTTTGATATTATCATCTCCATTGGAGTGGGGTTTATTGCAGCATCTCCAACAGGGACCTGTAAACCCGGTTTTGTTACAACACCTATCCCTGTACCACCTTTAATATTTACTCCTGGAGTGGAGGTTAAAATAAGTTCAGCAAATATTTCTACGTTTTTAGTAACATCAGGATCATTATATGGATATTTTATTACAGATGCCCTTCCAGAATAAGTATCTAACTTTTCTGAAACATTAACATTAATACTAATTTTTCCAAGGGGTGTTTCAATATCAACATTTTCAACTTTACCCTTTATAGAGAGCATGGCTGCAAGTGCAGCAGCTGTTGCTGCACTTCCAGTTGTTATTCCATATTCTGACTCTTTTAAATGGTATTTGTCTGGAATGGCCCTGTTTTCCATGTTAATTCAGATTTTAATATAATATTTTTTATTTAAGCTGTTTTTTCTGCCATCTCTTCTTTGATAGCTTCTAAAAGCTCTTCCTTACCAGGTGAGCCAACAAATTTGACTACTCCATTTAATGCAATAGCAGGAACAGCCATGAGACCATATTCTCTTGCTTTTTCTTGGTCAACCATTATATCTATTTTTTCAACTTCTACGTCGTCTACCATATCTTTCTGAACATCTTCCACCAGTTGAACGGCCATAGGGCAGTAGGGGCAAGATGGGGATGTAAATACTTCAATTTTAACTACCATATTTTTCACCTCTAATAAATAAAATATATTTTTTTTGACTGCTTTTGTTTAAATAATCATTTAATAAATTGAAGGAAGTTTAAAGTTATTAGTTGTTATTGGAACTTTAAGGTTATTGTTTGTACTGTTTTCCAAATCTTTTCCTATACCCATACCAATTGAATATGCTATCATTGATGAGAAGTTATTTAGGACATTTAAAATGTTCGATGTAGGTGATATCGTGATTACATTGTAACTACCTTTTATTCCACCAAGTTTTGCCGCTTCATCCAGTGCAACTGTTTTGCCACCAGTTTCATCTACCAGCTTTAACTTCTTAGCTTGTGTTCCTGTATATATTTTACCCTGTGCAATACTTTCGGTATAATTTTTGGTTAGGTTCCTGTTAGTTGAAACAATGTCTATGAAATGATCATAATCTTGGTTAACCATTCCCTGGAGCATATTTCTTTCGGTTGTTGTTAAAGGTTGGTAATCTGCACCCATATCTTTGTATTGGCCTGCTTTAATCGAAGATATGTTGATACCATTTTCCTGATAATATTTTGAAAGGTCTGTAATTTGCATTATCACTCCGATACTACCTACCATGGATGATGGGCTTGCAATTATTTTATCTGCAGATGAAGATGCAAGATAAGCTCCAGAAGCACCTACATCACTTATCCAAACCACAATAGGTTTTTGACTGCTTTTAATGGAGTTCATTATTTCTTCACTAGCAACAGGAGATCCACCAGGACTGTTTACATCAATAACAATCGAACTTACTGAACTATCAGATTCTGCCTGTGAAATAGAACTCTGTATCATATCAGGGGTCACAACACTGTCACTCGAGTTGGATGAACCATATCCAATTTCTCCTTGTAATGGTATAACTGCAACAGTATCTCCATTAGGGGCTGAACTCAAGGTACTTACACCGCCGATTACTGTGAAAAGTACCAATAACAGTAGTGATATAACAATTACTCCTCCAACTATGATGGATATAACTATTTTACTGTCTTTTTTCATTTGAATCGAACTTTAATCTTGATAGTTGTTTTTCTTATTAATTTTTAAGTTTTATTATAAACTATTAGATTTTTTTTGGTGATGAATTCACATTTTTATTGAGATATTAACAATATATTTTGTCTTTTAACTATTATAAATCTACTATTTAAATTCTTTATATTCATTTAACATCTGATTTTAAAAATATAATATATTTATAATTATTAAAAATTATAAAAAGAACTTGGATCATGATGTATCTAAACTGTGTGGAATTGTTGTATCCGGGATATGTAATAACTCCTTAAAACTTTAAAAAACCGGTTAAATATACTCATTTGTAATCTGAAATCATTTATATAATACCCAAACCTATATTAATATATATGCTGATTATTCTTAAGAATAACAAGTTATTATAATAAGAATTAATTAATATAAGAATTCTTTAATCTGTTTAATTTAACCAAATTATGTATTATCAGATCAGAAACTTTAAATAAACTGATCAGGGTGATTAAATTGAAAACAATTGTACAATCTCCAGGCTCTGCAACTATAATAAATGCTATATCAATAGGATGCGGTTCTGCATTTGGTATTAAACTTTATGTCACAGCAGAAGCAGAAATAAAGGCATCAAACTCCTCCTCCATTACATGTGTTGCAGATGGTGATATCGACACTACACTGATGGAGATATGTGTTCGTAAAGTTGTTGACAGATTTAAAGAATATTATCATGTTGATGAAATTGACAAGGGAATTTCTATAAAAACAAGTTCCACACTCCCTGTTGCATCGGGTTTATCAAGCAGCAGCGCAACATCAAACGCTGTTGTAACTGCAACCGCATATGCTTTGATGGATGAATATCAGTTTAAACCTGATGATGTAATTTTTAACAAACGTGATCTGTTGAATATGGGGATAGATGCATCTTTAGAAGCGGGTGTAACCATTACTGGTGCTTTTGATGATGCAAGTGCATCATATTTTGGTGGACTCACAATTACTAATAATATTGAGAGAAAGATCCTCAAGATGAGGGATATGAATCAACAAATTATATTAGTATATATGCCTAATAGATGTTCACCCACTGCACAATCGGATGTGAGGCGTATGAAACTCATTGCCCCACAGGTTAAACTGGCCTTTAAAGAAGCTTTAAATGGGGATATATGCAATGCAATGACTCTAAATGGACTCTTGTACTGTGCATCACTTGGGTTTAATCCAGTAATGGCATTGGATGCTATAGAGGCTGGTGCAAATGCGGCTGGACTTTCTGGAACAGGTCCGTCATTTGTTGCAATCACATCTCAAAAAAATGTTGAAGATGTTGTAGATGCATGGAGCTCTCAGCCCGGACAGATCATACGTACAGAGGTTGAAAATGAAGGTACCAGGGTGATTTCCAGTGGATAGGGAAGAAGCTTCAAAACTGCTTCAGGATTCAAGAATTAAAATAGATGAAATGGATGAGAAGTTAATAGATCTCATTGAGAAAAGAACATCACTTGCCCGTGATATTGTTAATGCCAAGTTAGTTCTTGGCATTGAAATTGAAGACAAAAAACGGGAAGAATATATCCACGCTAAGATTAAAGAAATAGCAAGGAAAAAAAATATTGATGAAGTTAAGCTTACCCGTATAATTAAAATATTAACTGATATGAGTAAAGAAGAACAAAAAAAGATTTTAAGGAGGTAAAATTATGGGAAACATTAGAACATCATTTGTTAAGCGTACATCCAGAGAATTAATTGAAACTTATGAAGGTACATTTACAACAGACTTTGATGAAAACAAACTATTAGTTGAAAAATTCACCACAGTCAGTACCAAACATTTAAGGAACAAAATAGCTGGATACGTAACAAGATTAGTAAGAAACGAATCTTAAGTAGGGTCTTAAGCAACCTTAAGCAAAACTTTTTTTTTTTGCTCAGATGTTTAATTTCTAAGCTTAGGTTGATAAATAAAGGTGTGAATATTAATGGAAATAATAGTGGCCAAATTTGGTGGAACATCAATAGGTAATGGAGAAAGGATAAGAAAAGCTGCAGAATCTGTTGTTAAAGAATATATGAAGGGTAAAAAAGTTGTTGTGGTTGTATCAGCAATGAATAAAACAACCGATGAAATTCTAAAGACCGTGGATGATGCTATAGGCGAATCCATTACAGAAAAACAACTTGCAGACATAGTTGCAATGGGTGAAATTACCAGTGTAAGAATGTTCGCATCTACAATAGAATCTCTAGGTGTTAAATCCGAATATCTTGATCCAAATATGGATATCTGGCCCATTATTACCGACAGTAATTATTTAAATGCTAAAGTAAACTTCGAATTGACAAAGGCCAAGATCAGCGAACTCATAAAGGTTCTTGATCAGGGTATCATACCAGTACTATGTGGTTTCCTTGGAAAGGATGAAGATGGTACCTTAACAACTCTTGGTCGAGGTGGAAGTGACATAACAGCATTTCTATTGGGACACTGTCTCAAAGCAGAACAAGTAATCATTGTAACAGATGTTGGCGGTGTAATGTCAACGGATCCTAACAGGCTCCAGTCTGCAAAGAAACTGGACAAAATATCGGTCGAGGAAATGAGAGACCTTGCAACACACGGTGCAAAGGTATTACATCCACATGCACTCAGGTACAAGGATCCCCTCATAAATGCTAAGATCATCGGATTTGAGCACGGTGATCTCTCTGCAATTGGAACCGAAATTATTGGACCTGCAGGTAATCACATGTTAAAAACAACAGCGTTAAATGTGGATCCCATATCTGTTATAGCAGTTGTAGGTGAAGAGATTTTAACGAAAACTGGAGTACTTTCAGAACTCACTGATGCACTAGCAAAGAACAAGATCAATATTTACGGTATATCAACTGGCCAGAATTCAGTAACACTATTCATTGACAAGTCACTTGTGGACAATGCCCATGAAATACTACACGAAGTAGTGGTCAAAAATGATGATCTGAGTTCACTTTCAGTTGGATCAGATATAGCAATGATAACAGTTGCGAGTCAAGATTTTATAGATACTCCGGGAATAATTACAAGGGTAACAGAGCCTCTACGTAAACAAAAGATCAACATAGTTGAGATCTCTTCAAGTCAAACTTCTGTAGTTATTTTCGTAGAATGGATTGATGGTAAAAGAGCTTATGAACTTGTAAGGAGCGTCTTAGAATGAATTTGAAAGGTACAACAGTTGCCATGGTGACCCCATTTACTAAAGATGATGGGGTTGACGAAGCAGGTATGCGTGAAAATATTAATTATCTAATTGATAATGGAGTTGACGGATTACTTGCAGCCGGTACAACCGGTGAATCTGCCACCATTACACATGATGAGCAGAGGAAAATGATTGACATCTTAGTGGATGAAGTTAATGGAAGGGTCAAAGCCATAGCTGGGGCGGGAAGTAACTCTTCAAAGGAAGCATTGGGACTGGTACAATACGCAGAAAATGCAGGTGCAGATGCTGCTCTGGTTATAACACCATACTATAACAAACCACAACAACATGGACTCTACGAGCACTATAAAATGCTTGAAGAATCAACCAACGTACCGATTATAGTTTACAATGTACCGTCAAGAACAGGTACAGATATTGATGTTGAAACCATTGTCAAAGTAGCTAAACTTGATAAAATAGTGGCAATTAAAGAGGCAAATCCCGATATGGATAAGGTTTCAGCCACTATAAAAGGACTTCAAGATCAAGATGTTAAGAACTTCATGGTTATATCTGGAAATGATAACCTAACACTCCCAATGATATCAATGGGTGCAATGGGAGTTATAAGTGTAGTTGCCAATGTAGATCCGGCTAGAATGAGTCAGATGGTTAACGCAGCACTTGAAGGAGATTTTGTAAAGGCCAGTAAACTTCATTATGAACTCTACGATTTAATGAAGGTCCTGTTCATAGAATCAAATCCAGTACCAACTAAAGATTCTCTTAACATGATTGGAAGACCAGCAGGGCATGTAAGGATGCCACTCGCTCCAATGAAAGACGAGAGTACTGTAAAGCTTACAAAGGTTTTAAAGGACCTTAAACTGGTTTAAAAAGGTTTAACACCTAATTAAACTCCATTATTTTTTTTAGTTTTTTTAGGATAAAAGCTTAAATCCTTTTTTTAATTATTATAAATGGGTTCAAATTTTTTATTTATAGAATCCATTTTTTTCTGTTGATAAATTTCTTCAATTCATAAAAGGAGATGAATATAAATGATCAACGTAGCTGTGACTGGTGCATGTGGAAGAATGGGATCAAAAATAATAAAAACCATACTAGAACAGGATGACATGAAAGTTGTGGCAGCAATAGAAAGCCCTAACAACCAATTTGAAGGTAAGGATGTGGGAGAAGTCATAGGAATAGGAGAAATAGGTGTTAAGGTCACTGGAGCAGAAAATCTTAGGGAAGTTCTTCAAAGCACAAAACCTGATGTTCTTGTGGATTTTACCATTGCAAAGGCTGCTATAAATACCATAAAAACTTCTGCAGAATGTAGTGTTAATTTGGTTGTTGGAACAACAGGATTTTCTGATGAACAGATGACAAAGATAGTATCTTCGATAGAGAAGAATGATATCAGGGCAATTATTGCCCCTAACATGGCTGTTGGAGTAAATGTTTTCTTTAAGGTGCTTAAGGATCTGGCATCAATAATCGGAGACTATGATGTGGAAATTATTGAAGCACATCACAGACACAAGAAGGATGCACCATCCGGTACAGCTGTTAAGGCCGCGGAAATTATTGCAACTGAACTTAACCGTAACATCGATGAAGTAGGTGTTTATGGAAGAAAAGGTTTAGTGGGCGAACGTACCAACGAAGAAATTGGGATTCACGCTGTAAGGGGTGGAGATATTGTAGGAGATCACACTGTGATCTTTGCTGGTGAAGGTGAGCGTCTAGAAATAATTCACAGAGCACACAGCAGACAATCATTCGTATCAGGTGTTATAAAAGCAATTCGATATGTTGTAACAGCCAAAAAGGGTCATGTGAGTGATATGGGAGATGTTCTTGGTCTGAATCAATAGATTTGGATATAAAAACTGAAATATTTAATTTTTCATATATTGTAATAATGGGTGGTTAAAAAAATGGTAAACGTGGGAATTCTAGGGGCTACTGGAATGGTTGGGCAACGATTTATTGAGTTGTTGGCAGATCATCCAAATTTTGAGGTAACTGCACTTACAGCTTCCAGCAGATCGGCTGGTAAAAGATATGAAGATGCTGTAACATGGCATCTTGAAAGTAAAATACCAGAAGCTATTGGAGATACAATTGTTGTTGACACAGACCCTAATCAGGTTAAAGATGTTGAAATAGTATTTTCAGCATTGCCTACTCAACATGCAGCTGTTGTTGAACCAAAATTTGCAGAGGCCGGTATGAAGGTCGCATCAAATGCCAGTGCAATGAGAATGGAACCCGATGTACCACTTGTAGTACCGGAGGTAAACCCTGAACATTTGGATCTTATTGAAACACAACAGAAAAAAAGGGGATGGGATGGATTTATAGTCACAAATCCTAACTGTTCAACCATAGCACTTGTAATGACCTTAAAACCATTATATGACCAGTTTAATATTAAAAGGGTCTATGTATCTACAATGCAAGCAGTATCAGGGGCTGGTTACAATGGAGTACCATCTATGGCCATAGTAGATAATTTAGTACCATTTATTGGTGATGAGGAAGAAAAAATGGAATCAGAAACACTCCACCTTCTAGGTGATTTTGATGGCACAACCGTTACCAATGCAAACTTTGGTGTGAGTGCATCGTGCCACAGAGTAGCAGTACTTGATGGACATACAGAAGCTGTTTTCATTGAAATGGAGGATGATTTTGCGGTTGATGATATAAAACAATCATTTTCAAATTTCAATGGCTTGCCACAAAAACTTAACCTTCATTCAGCACCAGAAAATCCGATTGTTATACATGAAGAGCTTAACAGACCACAGCCACGTATGGATCGTATGGCGGGTAATGGTATGGCTGTTTCTGTTGGTCGGATACGTAAGGACGATGTATTTGAAAATGGTTTAAAATATATCCTGGTGGGTCACAACACCATAAGAGGTGCTGCTGGTGCTTCAATATTAAATGCAGAACTTATAAATGAGATAATGTAAAAACTATTTATAACTCTTTTCTCATTTTTCTTACTTTTTTATCTTAATAAATGTTGAATTGTATCTTTTTTTTTACTTTGATACAGAAGTTATCATATCCATGTCTTGAGCAATATTTCCAATATTTTGGGGAATATAATCTTAAAGCTTAAAAACAGGTTAGTACATAAATAATAAATAGTGATATAATGGCGTTATTAAAGGATACAGAGAGAGAACAGTTGAGGCAACTTGTGAAAGCATGCCTACTAGAGATAAGCAAACTTAAGATCGAACTTAAAAAGAGTCAGAATGAAACTACAGTATCCACCGAAACAGAGAGCATTCAGATAAAAGCTGTTCAAGAAGAGTTTAATAATCATATTATCAAGAAAGATGAAGAAATAACACAGCTCCATGCCATGCTCCATGATAAGGAAGAGGAAATAGTAGAGTTGGAAAAGATAAAAGTTAATTTCGAAGCCATAATATCACGCCCTAAAAAGGATCTTACCTCCTTCCAATCACAGATTTATCTATTATTACCCTATGATGAGGACACAACAGAAAATCTTTATAAAAAACTCAGGACAATGGGATTTAGCGAATTATCGAATGAAAACTTCGAACACGCTCTTAGAAACCTTGAGAGAAAGGGCTATTTTATATCAACACCAGAGGGAGATAAAATCCTATGGAAAAAAATAGATAAATAAATGATCTATAGCTCCTTAATGATGTTAAGGACGAGTTTTTATAACTAATGATTCCTGTTAGAAAAATATAATTATTTATATTTCCAACATGATGATAAAAGGTATTATAAGATTTTTTACTTAGTTTATAATAGATTTTTGGAGGTATTAGAATATGGATTGGGCTTTGTTGATTTTGAAGATATTGTTAATATTCTTTGTTGTTTATTCGCTGATCAAATTTTTTGTATTCTTCTTTGTTAAGTACGATACAAGAAGAAAATTGTTAGATTCATCTTATAATGGGAAATCCACAGCAACAAAAATATCGGATATTTTCCTTCTGAGCATGGTATTGCTTTTAATGATATTTTTATATCTATCTGGACGGACTGAATATCTCAGTTTTACTACTGGCCTCCTGATTGGAATGGTTTTGATCCAATTATATTTCCACAGTTTCTCAGAACCACTAAAACCTGAAGAGTCTCCAGAACCACCAATATCACCTATAAAAATAATGTCCTATGGAATAGAAGCAAGTCCTGGAAAAGCATGGAGAGAACTGTTGATAATGACAGTTATATTTATATGGGCTTTGTATATGATTTTAACCCAAAGTTTCGGTTTATAATGGATGATAATGTGGATATGACAAATTTAAAATAAATAAATGATTATCTCTAACTATTATCTATTCCCGAATAGTTTTCATATCATCTAAAGCTTCTAATGCTAAAGTTGTTAACAATTCTTTTAATTTATGTTTTTCATCAAAATCTAAAGATTTAAGATTATTCTCCCATTTCTCATCCATTAATCGGATATTATCAACAATATCTCTTCCCTTCTCTGTTATGGTTATTATATTCTTTCTACGATTATTCTCATCAACCTTACGTGCAACCATACCAGCGTCTTCTAATTTTCTTAAAGCCCTAGCTATAGTACTTTCATGATTATGATAAACATGAGCTAACTCCTCTTGAGAAATACTATCCCTTTTAGATAAAGTTCTTAAAAATTGAAATTGTCCACCATGGATTCCATATTTCTCTATCTCATGAAATAAAAAAAATAAATACGCTCTACTAACCGTGGATACTAAAGAACCTAAACTCATATCCAATATTTCATCTCTTGTAAAACCTACATATTCAACCATAATTATCTACTCCCCTATTATTATTTATAATAATTTATTAAAACAAAATAAAGATCAAATGATTTTTAGTTAATATCTAAATTAACTGCATCTTTTTTCAATCTTGTTAAAAAGATTCTAAAGTATATATAACTTATAGCTGACCCTAGGATAATACCCACAACAATTCCCCAATAAATTCCATCTGCACCTAAATGTAATACAAATCCAAGAACATAAGCTGATATAAGTGATAGGATCAAATCTCTTAGAATAATTAGAACTAAAGATGTATGTCCTTTACCAATAGCTTGGAATACACTTGAAGATGTTAATCCAAATGGTATTGCAACTAAGAATACGCAGAATATCCTAATGAAATCCACAATCCTTGGAGCTAAAATTGCACTATTAGATGAATAAGTGAATAACCATGCAATATTTGGGGCAAAAACATATATTAGACCAGCTAAAACTACAGAAATAAGTACTGCTAAATTTATGGAATAATTAAAGCCCAATTCTAACTTTTTAAAATTCTTTGCACCAAACGCAACTCCCGCAGTTATTAATAGAGCTGTTTCTACACCCATTGCAGGTGTCATTCCTATTGTTACTATTCTCCATCCTGCTGTATAAACAGCTACTGCAGTTGCACCACCTACAATAACTAACATGGCATTGATAATTATTGATGTTATAGACATTATAAAGAACTCTACACTTGCAGGTAAAGTCACTAAAAGTATATCTTTAATGATCCCCATATTAAAACTGAAATTTCTTAATTTCAACTCTATATATGTATCTTCTTTTACTAAAATCCAATATAAAATCACAATACAAGATACTAATGATGATAACACGGTTGCTATTGCTGCTCCACTTATTCCAAGCTTTAATGTGTAAATGAATATTGGAGCTATAATCATGTTTAATAAACTGGAAATTGCAATTGCATAGGTGGCTCTGTTCATATTTCCTTCTGCACGTAGAATACTCGAACCTAATGTATTAAATAACAATGCAAAAGACCCTAAAAATATAATTTGCCCATATTCATTTGCAAGAGTTAAAACACTACCTGCACCTATCAATAATAAAATATCTTTTAAAAACAGGATTGAAATAATGGGTAGTACAATAGAAATTATAAGAGTTAATAGTACAGAGTGCATTCCAGCATTATTTGCTTTATCTTTATCCTTTGCCCCTATACAACGAGCTATAAATGATGTAGTACCAGTTCCTATACCTGACCCTAAACCGAAGATTATCATAAATAATGGTGAAATGAATCCTAAAGCTGCCAATGCATTAAAACCAAGTCCAGCAATCCATATACTATCAATTATTAGATAACTTAATGCGAGTAACATTGTTAACATCATAGGAAATGATAGTTTTCTTATGGCCCTTTTAGGATCTCCTGTTATTAATTCAATTCCCTTCTTAGATTTGTTATCTTCATTTGTCATGTATTACCTAGATTTCTTTGTTATAATATCCAATTTTATATTCATGCACAGTACAATAATTGCATAACGCAAGTGTTATCGTCCATCACATATATACTCTTGCATAATGCAAGAGTTATTAGATTGGGTGTATTTGATAATTTAATAAAAATATCTCTAATATTAGGCAACAGGTAACAGAATAACTATTAATTTGTAATAAAACGATAATCAGAATGATAATGGCTAAATATCAAAAATTTGGGTATACAAATATAACAGAATCAGTTCTCAATTAGTTTTTTTTATAATCTCCCTCTTAATAGACAACTTAACGGAATATCTCAATGAAATATGGTGATTTTTAAGTAGATTTGTTTTAATGGTTTAATAATGGTCTATTTGATGATCATGGGAATAAATTCTCGATTAATAAAGCTAATGGGACTATTCTTGAAGGGAAGTATGGAATGTCCCTAGATTATTAAAATTATCCATCCAAAATAAGCTGATCACAAACTATTTATAGAACCTCTAACCCACTAATGAATTACATATACAAAAAGAGGTGATACTGTGGCACAATTAGGCGGCCAAGGCCAACAAGTTTTAATATTACCTGAAGGTACCAACAGGTTTTTAGGAAGAGATGCTCAAAGGATGAATATCCTAGCAGGAAAAGTACTTGCAGAAACAGTTAGAACAACCTTAGGTCCTAAGGGAATGGATAAGATGCTTGTCGATTCATTAGGAGATATTGTTGTGACAAACGACGGTGTGACCATACTCAAAGAGATGGACATAGAACACCCAGCAGCAAAAATGTTAGTAGAAGTTGCAAAAACCCAGGAAGACGAAGTAGGAGATGGTACAACCACAGCAGTTATTATTGCTGGTGAACTACTCAAAAAAGCAGAAGGACTGCTAGACCAAGATATACACCCAACCATTATTGCAATGGGATACAGACAAGCTGCTGAAAAAGCACAAGAAATTTTAAACGTCATAGCTATAGATGCAGACGACCGTGACACTCTCCTGAAAGTTGCAATGACTGCAATGACCGGTAAAGGAACTGAAAAAGCCAGAGAACCATTAGCAGAATTAATTGTAGCTGCTGTAAAACAGGTTCAAGAAGATGGTAATATTGACACTGACCACATCAAAATAGAGAAGAAAGATGGTGCTATTGTTGATGAGTCAACTCTAGTTCAGGGTGTCATCATAGACAAAGAAAGGGTACATCCAGGAATGCCTAAATCTATTGAAAACGCTAAAATCGCATTACTAAACAGTGCAATTGAAGTGAAAGAAACAGAAGTTGACGCAGAAATCAGGATAACAGACCCAGCTCAGATGCAGGCTTTCATTGAACAGGAAGAGCAGATGATAAGGGACATGGTCAGCAAAGTTAAAGATGCAGGCGCTAATGTACTTTTCTGTCAGAAAGGTATTGATGATCTTGCACAACATTACCTTGCTAAAGCGGGTGTAATGGCTGTTAGACGAGTTAAAAAGTCCGATATGGAAAAACTCTCGAGAGCAACAGGTGCTAAAGTAGTATCAAACATTGAAGACATGTCATTTGAAGACTTAGGAGATGCTGGATCAGTTGCAGAGAAAAGGATCTCAGGCGATGAAATGATCTTTGTGGAAGGATGTAAAGATCCTAAATCAGTAACACTCCTTGTAAGGGGTTCAACTGACCATGTTGTAGATGAGATAGAAAGAGCAGTTGACGATGCAATAGGTGTAGTCGCAGCTACAGTCGAAGACGGTAAAGTAGTGGCTGGTGGTGGAGCAGCAGAAATATCAATAGCAAGAGGCTTAAAAGAGTACGCTGACACCATAAGTGGAAGGGAACAGCTTGCAGTTGCAGCATTTGCAGAGGCACTCGAAGTTGTACCAAAAACACTCGCTGAAAACGCAGGACTCGACAGCATAGACTCCCTAGTGGATCTCCGTGCAGCTCACGAAAAATCCCTCTACATGGGTCTTGATGTATTCAAAGGTGAAGTACGAGATATGTACAAAGCTGGAGTAATCGAACCACACAGAGTTAAAAAACAAGCAATCCAGTCAGCAGCTGAAGCAGCTGAAATGATTCTAAGGATCGATGATGTAATAGCATCTTCAACTCCAAGGGAACCTGATATGGGCGGTATGGAAGGAATGGGTGGAATGGGCGGTATGCCTGGCGGTATGCCACCAATGATGTAATTAAAGGATTTAAATCCTTCTTACATTTCTTACATTCTAATTTTTTTTTTTTACATTGAATAATAGTTAAGATTAATTTTTGATGGAGTCGCTTTCTTCTAAAAATAATTCTTTAGAAATTTTACCGTAACATATTCCTTTCTTATATGATTATAATTTGCAATGTATCCCATTTCAACATTATATATCTGGATATGATAATTATCATTGGTTGCTAATGTTTTCTTTTCCCAATCATTAGGATCCATAACATGTGGATCTAAATTTCCTTTGCAATTAACTGCTGGTTTTGTGTGTCTTTGTCAATTTGATTGTACATCACACTTGTTGGAACTCCACTATCCACTTCATTAATAATTTTTGATCAAAGTCAAAATTTATATGGATAATCCGAGTTAAGGAAATTATAAAAACTGTTACACCACCTATGATTCCTAGTATCAATCCTTTATTCACCAACTTTCCCCCAAGATGGAATTAACAAATAAAAAGAAAATGTAAATATTATTTATCAAACATGACTGTATCACCGGTGGATCGGTATTTTTCAAGTTCTTTAATTAGTTCGCCCATATTTGAGAATCTCTCAGACTTATTTTGTTAAGACATTTCATTATTATCCCATCAACAGGACTTGCGTTTGAGATTAATATCAATGGGACGTACTGGTTGAGTATTGAGTATTGAAATGTATATCTGGGAAATTTCGCCTTTAAATGGTAATCTACCTGTTGCTAACTCATAGAATGCTGTTTCCATTTGATAAATATCTGTTCTTTAATCTGCCCTACCAAATTCTTGAGATATCTGTTCAGGAGCTGCATAACACCTAGTGATATTAAAGTTGTTCCAAGTTCTAAAGAGAAAACTGTAAGAACTATGACACTGGGTGAAGAACCTCCTGAAGATCAATGTTTGAAATTAATTAAGGAAAAAAAATCCTTGATCCATTATCAAGATGGTTACAGAAAGGGATTTCATGAGAGATATGTGGATGCTAGGAAAAAATTATCTAAAAAGATTCAATAACCATGTATCCGAGTTTTAATAACATTAAATTTCATTAAAATCTTTTTTTTATGATACACAAATAAATTTAACATGATTAATCGTTATTTATAATGATTAATCATAGAAAAATATATATAGTAATATACACAAATTTACTACTGTTACTGTATTAGGTAAATGAAGAATTGAATAACGGCAGGTAAAGAAATGAAACGTAACACAACCGTTCTGCTAGATGAGAAAAGAATTTTCAAACCTACTGTAGAAACGGTAGAACGAGCACATGTAAAAAATTGGGAAAATGAGATTCGGAAGGGAAAAAACTTCGAGAAATATTGGGAAGAAAAGGCTGAAGACATTGACTGGTTTCAGAAATGGGACAAAGTTTTAGATGAAAGCAATAAACCCTTCTACAAATGGTTTGTAAACGGTAAAACCAACTTGACCTACAACGCTGTAGACAGATGGATTAATACCGAAAAAAGAAACCAAGTAGCTATCCTCTATGTGAATGAAAGGGGAGACGAGAAGAAATTATCCTACTATGAGCTCTATCGTGAGGTCAATAAAATGGCCAATGCACTAAAGAACCTAGGAGTAAAAAAGGGAGAAGCAGTATCAATGTATCTCCCGATGTGCCCAGAGCTCATTATTTCAATGCTTGCCTGTACCAAAATAGGTGCAGTTCACAGTGTTGTTTACTCGGGTCTGAGTGTTGGTGCATTTGTTGAACGAATGAACAATGCAAAGGTCAAGATCCTAATCACTGCAGATGGAACCTACAGAAGAGGAAAGATCATAAACCTTAAAAAAATATCAGACGAAGCAATGCTTCAGTGCCCTACAGTTGAAACAGTAATTGTTGTAAAACATACCGATGAAATCGAAATGAAAGAACTCAGAGGAAAGGAATTATCATACGACAAACTGATAGAAGGAGAACCTGGTGAATGTGAATGTGAACCAATGGATGCAGAAGATCCATTGTTCCTACTTTACACATCAGGCAGCACAGGAAAACCCAAGGGAATTGTCCATACAACGGGAGGGTATATGGTAGGTGTTTCAACAACACTAAAAAATATATTCGATATACAACCCGATGATACATACTGGTGCACAGCCGACATTGGATGGATTACAGGCCACAGCTATGTTATATACGGACCATTACTCCTGGGAACAACAACAGTCGTTTATGAAGGAGCACCAGACTACCCAGATCCAGGTGCTTGGTGGAAAATTATTGAAAAATATGGTATAACCAAATTTTATACCGCACCAACAGCAATCAGGCATCTGATGAGATTTGGTGATAAATATACAAGGATATACAACATATCATCCCTAAGACTACTTGGAACAGTTGGAGAACCAATAAACCCCGAGGCCTGGATGTGGTTTTACAAAAATGTTGGAAAGGAAAAAACTCCTATAATGGACACATGGTGGCAAACTGAAACAGGAATGCACATGATAGCACCATTACCATCAGCAGACCTCAAACCAGGATCAGCAACAAAACCAGTACCCGGAGTATTTGCAGATGTTGTAGATGATAAGGGAAATTCAGTACCTCTTGGAACTGGAGGACATCTGGTAATCACAAAACCATGGCCAGCAATGTTCAGAACACTCTATGAAGATGAGCAAAAATTCAAAGATGTTTACTGGAACGATATACTTGGAGTTTATAAAGCAGGAGATATGGCAAGAAAGGACGAAGACGGATATTTCTGGATACAGGGAAGATCTGATGATGTTCTTAAGATTGCAGGCCACAGAATAGGTACATCTGAGGTTGAATCTGCATTTGTAAGTCATCCTGCAGTTGTAGAAGCAGCAGTAATTGGAAAGGCAGACCCAATTAAGGGAGAGGTC
>Ga0182014_10002535_pt1 | contig 22891 bp, 23 predicted proteins | sample 612S2DmetaG_FD_120489 | JGI IMG/M metagenome (GOLD analysis project Ga0182014, IMG submission 120489) | Permafrost microbial communities from Stordalen Mire, Sweden - 612S2D metaG | ecosystem: Environmental > Terrestrial > Soil > Wetlands > Permafrost | place: Sweden: Stordalen | collected...
ACGGGCCGTCGCGCGTCACCGCGCCGTCACCCTCGAACCCGTCGCACCGCATCTGGCCGGTTACGGCGCAGTCGGACAAGCGAAATGGGCCGCATGGCGCCGCAAGGAACACCTCGAATCCGCCTGCGAGGAGAAACTCGACGACCAGATCACCCTGGTCGCCTCCTGCCTCGATTCCGTCTTTGCCCACGGCCCCGAATAAACAAAAGAAAAGCTGCTGGCTCTGCCGCACACCGCCTTCGGCTGACTTCAACGCGCCATGGCATGGCACGCTCGTTGATGCCCGGTCAGCGGGCCCGCGGCCATCAGGTCGCCTATGCCGGCCATATAGTCCAGTGCCACCTTGAGCCGTCTGGCGGCAAGGGCGTCGACCCACAGGTCAGGACCTGTGCCCGGTCTCCCGCCAGGTCGCTATCCGCTTCGACCGGATATCGCGTGCCTCACGCAGACATCAGATCCACCGCTTGTCCTCATGCTGCGCGATTTGGTAACGACTGACCATTCCGCTTGTCTGCCAGCCTTGAACGACCACATGGCAGGGGTAGATTCCCGGCTTGTCAGCAATCCTAGGCACGTGACACGAAAGCACTCCCTGCCAAGATCGAGGTGGGTAGAGGCGCGGGTCCCGCTGGTGCGCCGAATGTTTTTAGGCGGCGCGATGCTGAAGCCACACCGCCGCTAGACGATCGAAGGCGAGGTCGCGCCCTCGTGATCATTTACGCCTGCTGGGGGTGCGATACCGCGTGAGCGAATGTCGTTACGGGCGCGCTGATTGGCAAGGTGAAATTGGGAGAGCATTATGGCAAACCACGCAAAATACACCACGGCGGCGACCCAGAATCCCATCACGCCGTTCCACGCGAATGGTCCGCTGATGACGAAGGGAATGAGTGAGCCCGTCAGGGAACCGAAGGCCATGAATAGGCTGTACCACGCGACCCAGCGTGGAAATACGGGCGTGGGTGACTTGTCGCTGAAGATTGCCACGCCGGTGACCAGAGCCTGCAGCGCTCCTGGCTGCCAGAGTCCAGCCCAGGCCATCCACGCCACGTGATTGAGCAACTGGTACGTGGAGTCGGGCATGTCAGGGCGTTGAAGGGCCACCAAGAGCATCGGTCCGAAGACCATCATCAAAGTCGCGGTGGCGATGGATGCGCCAACTTGGCTCATCGCCAAGACCGGACCGATGCCATCGACGCGACGCAGCCGATCGGCGATGGCAGCACCAAAGGGAATGAACATCGTGCCGCCGACAATCAGGCAGATCACGGCGAATCGCTTGAGGTCGACGTGATCGTGGTAGAAGGCCGCAGTCGTTGTGGCGTCGTAGGGACCCGGCGGAGGGATGAGATCACCGAGCAGAAACCCAGTTCCCATCAGTGCGATTAGCGCCCAGCCTGAGATGATGCCGACTCTGGTGGAACCACGTGAAGGCCAGGTCGTCGATGCCAACATTGTTGTCTCCCTCGTCATCTAGTCACGATAGGCACGCACCGTGGAGCGCGATAGTCATGGCATAACGTAGAGCCCCACGACTAGCAGGAAGGTCGTGAGGATCCAACAGTTCACGATGGCACCAAGCCATCGCGGCGCGTGCCGCAGATCCATGAAGTAGAAACTGACGAGCCAGACCTTGACGAAGGCGATGACCAGAACGACGGCCATCGCTGGGCGTGAGGAACCCAGCAGGTGGTCGATGCCCAGTACGTAAGAACCCAGTGTGAGTAGCAGCAGACCCCCGCCGATATACAGCCCGGTGGTTGCCAGCTGTGGCGGCTTTTCGTTGGCTCTCTTCATCTCAGTTCGCCAGATAAAAGAGAGGAAACAGCACCAGCCACAACAGGTCGACCAGATGCCAATAGCAGGCGGCCGAGAGGAACAGATCATGGTCGCGCGATCCGGGTAGGCCGTTGCCGACTGCCCTTCGGGCCAGCCCCAGCACGGTGACCCCGACGAGCACGTGCAGCAGATGAGCGCCCGTGACGACGAAGAACAACAACCAGAACACGTTGGTGTGGATCCACATACCGTGGTGAATCACCGTGGCGTATTCGATCCCCTTGATCACCGCGAACACCACGCCACACGCCATCGCCGCGGCCATCAGGCGGGCGGCCTTGGAATGTCGTCCCGCCTGCACGTCCGCGATCGCAAGCATCACGACCACCGATCCGCCGATCAGCACGCATGTGTTGATCATCCCCAGGGGCGTGATCAGGGCGTGCTGGGCATCCGCAAAGATCTGCCGGTTGACGCTTCCGTTGAACGCGATGACCCCGAAAAGTGCGGTGAATACCACCATCTCGCAGATGAGAAACACCCATACACCGGGTTCGCCAGGAATCTGTAAGGGCCGCTGCGACATGACCGGGCGAGCGGGCGCAGACGAGGTCACGGACTGCCGGCTCACACGGAGTAGGTCATCGCGGTGCGACCGCGGATCGGGCCGCCAAGTCGGCCAGGGAACGCGCGGCGTAGGACGGCGTATCGAGATACACCACCCCCGCCGGCGCCGCGCACACGGGAACGATCGCGGTCACCAGGGGGGCCGCGGTCAGGTAGGTGGTTGCTGCGATGGGGTCATCGGCGTCGACCGTCGCGTCGAAGTTCATCGCGATGTCGGTACCTGGGGCCTTGATGGCGATCTCGTAGTGCGAGCCGCCGCCCACACCGCTGTCGAGGGGATAGTTCTGCTCGCCGAGGTACCAGTACCACTCACCCCGGAAGAACTCGCGATCCCCGACGAGGCCGCGGTAAGTGTTGTGCAGCAGCAGTGTCTGGCCCGGCTGGATGATGAGTTCGGGGCTTGCCTCGAACACTTCGGTTGCCGGGATTCCGCGGAAGGTCGTTTCGATCTGGTAGTCGTCGGGGTCGAGGCCGAACAGGCGTCGAGCGATGTAGGCAACGCTTTGGCAGTAGAACCGCTTCTGGACGTCTGTCACTGCATTGCCGGCGGCAACGACATCGGGGTCCTGTCCCCAACCGGCGAATTGCAGCACCATCGGGCTCAACGCGCGCAGCCCATCGGCGGCTTCGATGATGGTTACATGGTCGACCTCGGTGACGCAGCCAGTCAGGCCAACGGCGAGCCGTTCGATGAAGCCCGGGTAGATGCCGCTGCCATGGAACGACACACCACCGCGCTGGCACGCCGCGTCGAACTTGTCGCGGTAGTCGTCTCCGAAGAACTCTGGCGCCGTGTAAGACACGGCGGAGACGACGTTCTTACCCGATTCGAGGAGCCGGATGATCTCGGCGTCGGTGTCGGAGATGTCGAACGGCAGCATTGGAGTATGTACGACGCAGTCGGCGTCAAGGCCGATGAGCCGCTCGGTGTCGGTGGTCGCCAGCACGCCGATCGGGTCACCGCCGGCCAGTACTCCGACGTCGACTCCGTTCTTGGCCTCGCTGTAGACCTTGCAGCCGACCACCTCGAGCTCTGGGCGGCGCAAAATCGCGCGTAGCGCGGTACCGCCGACTTCCCCGGGCCCCCATGTGATGACTTTGTACGTCATGGCGCACTCCTTGCCTGTGTTGTGGAACTTCGCGTGGTCATTGAATGTTTGAATTTTTGAATCATGCTGCAGTCCAGAAATTTCGGGCACAAACCCTGATGGCGGCCCGAGCCGGTTCCGACCGCGTCAGCGGCGAACCGGTTGGCCGAGAGGGGTTTCGGATGTGGGGACCGTTGGGTCACCAAGCCCGATTCCTACCCCGATCTTGGCCAGCATGACTTCACGCAGACTCACCTTGCCGTTGACGTCGATGCCAGCCCGTCGCTGAGCACGTCCGATCTCGCTGATGAGGAGCCAGACCAGCAGAAGGCTCAGCACGACGGTCGTCAGTCCGCCGAGGTACACCAGCGCCGTGGAGCCGTTCCCGTTCAGCTCAGCAGTGAAGTTGCTGTTCAGCGCGGTGAACGTCGGCCATCCGAGGGCACCGTTGAGCCCCGCGTAGAGACCGGGCAGGATCGGAATGACGATCAGCTGACCCCAGCCGACCAAGCGGTGACGCAATAGGAAGAAAACGAAACCGGCGGTTAGTTGCAATGTGGCGTCGATGGTGTACCACCAGGCCGGCGCCCCGAAGAACAAGAACGGTTGCTGCCCGTAGTACTTGTAGAGCCCGAACTGCGCGCCGGTGATCTGCAGGGCCGCGTCGAAGATCCAGGAGAGCGCGTAGGCGTAGACGAAGAACTTGGCGCCCTTGCCGAGCAAGATGGCGCGGTAGATCACGTAGGCCTGCAGGCCGAAGAAGAACGAATATCCCAGCACCACGTAGAGCGGGATGTGTCGAGCGAAGAGGTTGACGGTGACCGCGACGTTGTCACTCGCGAACCACAGCAGGCCGAGATAGTCGAGGTACGGCTCGAGTAGTCCCATGCACAAACCGCCGGCCAGGAACACCAGTCCCAATTTGTCTCCGCGGAAAGCCAAGCGCACCACCCAAATTAGGGCCAGCACCCAGAAGGTCAGGCAAATGACCGTGAAAGCCATGCTCCAGACGTGCGGCGCGGAGATGTCGGCCGGCGGCACCGGGTACATCGGCGGCGCCTGGCCGAGGAGTTGGGTCATCGGAACGTGTCCTTTCGTTGGTCTCTCATCGCGATCGCGGTCTAGCGCGGCCTTACCGCATCGGGTATCGACGCCATACCCCGACCACCGGCCTCGGCAACCACAAGCCGAGGCGCGCGAGAGGCTCGGCATGCCTGAACGTTTCAACCGATAAGTGCGCTACGCCACACTTGATGTATCTCACATATGCGTACGTAATTGCAATACTAAGTCTGCATTTTGTCGCTTCGGGGCGGCGCTAATGGCATAAACCCATGCCTTCTGGGCGAGTGGCCTACGGTGCAGACGCTGGCGCACCGTCGGCACTATAGGATCTGCGTTCCAGACTTCGCCATCATCATCGATTTGCCCAAGAAGGAACGCAAAATGTATATGCTCCGCAGGTGAGAAGAGGCTTTGCGTACCCGCGGTCGTCGCGGTATCACCAGTCTCGACGAGACGGCCTCAGGTCGGTCATCACGCCTGGTTGGGCCGCACATCCGCGGTCGAGGTGCCATGGTGCGGCCAGCTGAACCGGAGGGCGTGGTGCGCGACGATGCCCCACGGACGCAGCTCCTTCGGGACCGCGACGGGCCCCACCACGCGCCCGACGCAATCGACCGCACGCTCATCGACCGCCTGCTCATCGACCGCCTGCGACGTAACGGGAGGGAAACCAACCGCTTGCTGGCAGTCCAACTGGGGGTCAGCGAGGTGACTGTGGCCGCGCGGCTACGCCGGTTGGAAGATACCGGCAGGTTGCGCGTCACGGCCTTGACCGACATCCGTCTGCTCCAGCACAGTCAGCTCGCGTTCGCGATGATCGACGTTTCAGGCAGGTCGGCCTACGACGTCGCCGCAGACCTGGCTCGGATGCCCGAGGCGATGTCGGTCACCGTTTGCACAGGGCGCTTCGACGTCGTGGCGACGCTGCTGGGCCGCGACCGTCGCCACATCGGCGACTTGTTCGGAACGACGCTGCCGTCGATCCCGGGAGTCGCCAACATTCACGGATGCGTAGCGCTGGACGTGGTGAAGTTCGACTCGAGTTGGGCAGTGTTCGCGCCCGAAACCCCCGTCACCCCTTCGCCTCAGGCTAACGGGAACGTTGACGAGTTGGACTTGGCGATAATCGGCCTTCTTCAGATCAACGGCCGTCGCAGCAATCGCGAGCTGGCCGCCCAGCTTGGCGTCTCGGAGGCAACGGTCCGCGGGCGCATCAAGAGCATGCTGTCGCAGGGGGTCTTCCGCATTCAAGCGGTGTGCGATCTGGCCGCAGCCGGCATGAGTGCGCACGCCATCTTGGGGCTCAAGGCGGCACCCGGTGGTGTCAACGCGCTAGTCGGAGCGTTGGCACCGCGAGACGACGTCACGCAAATCAACCTCGTTCTGCACGGATTCGACCTCATCGCGGTGATGATCGCCCCCGACCGGGACACGCTCTTGGCCACGGTCGTCGAGCAGATCTCGGTTCTGCCCGGACTGCTTGGTGTGCAGACACTTTGCAGCTCCAGCACGGTCAAGCACGCATACGCGTGGACCTGGATGGTATAGCCGTGCTGCACACCACCGCGTCGAGCGCGCCCTGGGACTTCCGTCGCGGCGCGGCGACCATCCGCGGGATGGTCGCCGCTGGGGCCGATCTCGAACTAAACGAGGCAGCCCTGCTCGACAAGACATTGCTCAGACCGGGTGACCTGCAGACCGCCGGGCTAGAGGTGGACGCCTGCGACGAATTGCAAGTGGCACGCAACCTGGTGACGCTTCTCGGGCCGCGGCCCGGACTGGGGGTGCGCTGCGCGCAACACTTCTCGTTCTCGAGCCTTGGCCTGCTGGGGGTGGCATTCCTTGCCGCACAAACCGTTCGCGAGGCAATACAGCTCGGAATCCAGGCCTTGAGCTTGACGTACGCATTCGTCAAACCACTTTATGTCGATGACGGACACTCCGAAGTCGTCTGCCTCGACGACACCTCCATCCCCGAGGACGTCCGGACCCTGCTCGTTGCCCGTGACCTCACCACATTCTGTCGCGCTTGGACGGTGATCACGGGGCAGACCAACGGTTTGCACGCAACCGTACAACTCGACGACGGCGAGATCGCACACCTGCGCAGCGCCCTTCCCGGCTTTCACATCGATGAAGGCGCACGCACCATTTTGGCGTTCGACCGTGCGGCCCTTGATGCAGCACCGAGCCAATCCGACCCCGGCACCTCAAGAGACCTGCAGCCAGTCATCTCTAGCATGGTGCGACAACGCACTGTGCGACAGCGGTTTTCATCGGTCGTGAGGTCGCGAATCGACGCCTCGTCGGCGGCTCCGCCCACGATGGAGCGGGTGGCTCACGAGTTGCACATCGACACGCGCACTCTGCGGCGCCGTCTGGCCGCCGAAGGAACGTCCTATCGATCGTTGGTGGGTGATGCCCGCGCATCAATGGCTGCCTCCCTCCTCACTGATCCGAGCCTAACGATCGATACGGTCGCCAACAGGCTCGGCTACCACGATGCGGCCGCATTGTCCAAGGCCTTTCACCGCTGGTTTGGACAGTCACCGGGCACGTTCCGCAGCACCAAGCGCGTGATGTCCATCGGCGAATGAGATGTCGCGATCATCGGCTGTGCGCTGCGCGGAAGTGCGGCTCAGCGGCCGGATGCAGGATGCCCGGTTCGGCGTCGATCGCCTGATCGATCGACTGTAGGAGGGGCACCACGGACATATAGGTGATGGCCGGCACGTTGTCGGAGCGGGTTGAGGCCAGATCGAGTTGCAAGGTCAGGTCGAACGGATCGCCCGATACCTCGACAGCATAGTTCGCTTGGCCGTTGTAGGGGCCAAACGGCGGCCCGGCTGGTCCTACCGTTCGTTGTTCGGCTCCGACGTAGTAGTACTCCTCGTTGGTGAAGAAGTGATGGTCGCCAATGTATCCGCGGTGTACGTGCACGAGGGTCAAAGCGTTGCCCTGCGCGATGGTCACGTTCGGAAAGTGGTAGTCACGGTCGGCGGGAAGTCCGTAATGTTCGTGTTCGAAGCGCAATTGGTCGGGTGACGCCCCGAACAACGCATTGGCGACGTATCCCATGACCCCGTGGTAGTACGGATTAACCAGCAGCGCCCCCAGTCCCTCGGGAGTAATGGCGTCCAGTGGTTGACCAAAGCCGATGACGGCGAGGAACTCAGGCGCCATCTCGTGCAGGGCTTTCGAGGTGTCACATGCCTCAGCCAGGCGGATGTGGTGGACGTCGGTGAATAGCCCGGTCAAGGTCAGGACGAGTCGTTCGGCCATGAACGATGGGTGAATGCCCGTCCCGTGCAACGTCGCCGATCCTTCGCGACATGCTGCTTCCAGCTGTGCGACGTGCTCGGGTCCGAGCATCTCAGGGTAGTGGAACGAGGTGGTGGTCACGATGTTCTTGCCGGATCTGAGTAGCGCCAATGCATCCCGGGTGACCTGGTCGTGGTCGAGAGGTAGCGGCGTGAACACGACGCAATCGGCGTCCAGGGACAAGATCTCGGCGGTCTCGGTCGTAGCGGTCACCCCAATCGGGCCGACGCCAACGAGCTCGCCCACGTCTCGCCCGTGTTTGTCGGGGCTGTAGACGCGGGCACCGACGACGTCGAACCTATCTGGGGACTTAAGCACCTCCCTCAGCGCAGCGCCGCCGATATGGCCGGGGCCCCAGAACACCAGTCTCTTGCGGTCAGTCATCGGCCCTGCCTTTCGCGGGATCAGTCGTGCTGTACGTCGGCCATTCGGATCGACATGCTGCGCCGGACCGCCGTCGGTGTGTGCAGTAGCGCCACCGCCAGCGCCTTGTGGTGCCACCCGTGCACCCGCAGCCGCCGATCCGCCATCACGGCGGCATAGGCCTCGCGGGCAACGCATTCCGGGCTCATCAGCGCCATCCTCATCGCGGGGTTGGACTGGACCTGCTTCTCGAACTTCGAGGTGGAGAAGATCTCGGTATCGGTGAACCCGGGCAGGCTGGCCAGGCAGCTGACACCCAGTCCGGCATACTCCGCGGAGATGCCTTCGCTGAACTTGACGATCATCGACTTGGTCGCCGCGTACAAGACGTCTTGCGGTGTGCAGGTGAACAGGCCCGCAATCGATGCCACGTTGATGATTCGTCCCCATCGTTGTTCAACCATTGCGGGCAGCAGCCGGTGGGTGAGTTCCAACGTGGATATTCCCATCACGCGAAGGCGTTGCAGGTGTTCGTCCCAGGAGACGGTGTCGTAGCGACCGAGGCGGGCGTAACCAGCGTTGTTGACGAGAAAGTCGATGCGCATGCCTTGATCGTCGAGGTCGTCGGCAACTCTCTCGGGAGTGTCGGCAACGGCGAGGTCGGCCACGACGGGTTGCGCGCGGACACCCCAGCGCCCGGTGAGTTCGGCGCAGAGGGTTTCGAGCCGATCCCGGCGGCGAGCAAGGGCGAAGACATCGAATCCCTTGGCGGCGAGCAGCTGAGCAGTCGCGCAACCGATTCCGCTAGAAGCCCCCGTGACTAGGGCAGTGCGGCCTACACCTTCCAGTCCGCGGTCGGCGTCGTCCACCGGGCCGGACCGAGTCATGCCAAACCTCACGGTGTGACCGGCATGGCCGCAACGGCACGTAAATCTCGGGCCCAGTGCGGCGACGGCTGGTGGTAGACGATGCCCGGCGCTGCCTTGCAGACCGGGATCACGGCTTGCAGCAGCGGGGTGGCGGTGATGTAGGTGGTGACCGGGATGTCGTCGGGCATGGTGGACGTGGCGTCGAACTGCATGCGCAGATCGGTCGGTGATCCCGTGATCTCGATCAAGTAGTTCGACTCCCCGTTCATCTGCGGGAACGGGTGATTACTACGGCCGAGGTACCAGTACTCCTCCGTGGTGCAGAACATGTGATCCCCAATCCACCCCTCGTGGTGGTGGATGATCGTCAAGGCATGACCCGCCTCGATGGTCAGCGGACCGACCTGCTGGCGGGCGTCGGCGGTGATGCAGCGGTAATCCCGTTCGATGCGGATGTCAGCGGGCTGCGCGTCGAACATCAATGTGCCCAGGTAGGAGATGGAGTCCTGATACATCCGATCGGGTATCAGCGCGCCGAGCGTGTCGGGGGTGATCCGCGCAGGTTCAAAGCCCCACCCGACGATCTCCCTGGCAATCGGGCTCGCCGCCAGCATGTGAGCGCAGTCCACCACCTCGGTCAGTTCGATGTGTCGGACATCGGTGAGCAGACCGCTGAGGGTCGCCGCCAGCCGCTCCAACATGAAGCTGGGGTGAATGCCCGTTCCGTGCAAGGACGTTCCGCCCTCCCGGCAGGCCGCTTGCAGCTTCTGCTCCACGTCGGCCCCTCGCCGGGGCGGGTAGAAGAACGACGTCACCGAGATGACGTTCTTGCCGGACCGCAACAGTTGACAGACCTGTTCCACCATCTCGGTCTCGTCGAGCGCCGGTTGTGGTGCGTGCATGACCGCGTCGGCCGGCGTGGCCAGAATCTGCTCCACCGACGTCGTGGCGGCAACGCCTATCGGATCGAGTCCGGCGAGCTCGCCGATGTCACGGCCATCCTTGCTCGCCGAATACACCAGGGCACCCACCACCTCGAACTCGGGCCGCTGCAATGCTTCTCGTAAGGCGGTGCCGCCCACATGGCCTGGTCCCCAGAAGATCACCCGGTATCGCCGATCCGTCACCAATTTCTCCTTGCTGGCTTCGACGTGTCCCATCCACCTGAAAGCTACGGGTGGATTTTGCGACGGGCCATGTCGGCAACGGACGCGGAATTGTCCGGCGCGGACATCCTCTGACCGGCACGCGGTAGATCAGCGTCCCGCAGATCACTAATTCATATGATGGCGGCGTCGTCGCCGCGACGGAGCCCAATAGCGGTCCGCCACCCACCTCGCTGCCCGAATTGGGGACTACTGCAGGGTTTCTCGTAGCTAAGCGCCGCCACCATGGTCGTGGTTGCCGCCGCGTTCAGCCCATCTGGTCAGACCGAATCATCACCGCGACGTGTTGTGGGCGGGTTGATGCACACCTGGGGCCAATGCCGAAAGCGCGGCAATGACAGGTTGATACCGCGATCCCGTGATGCGCACGACGAGGTCCATGGCCTTGGCATCGGGCCCAACCAAGACTCTCGGCCGATTCTTGGCGACTCCGCGAAGAATGATCCGCGCCGCCGAAGGTGCACTCGTGAGCGCCACCCGGTCGAAGGCGTCCGCCAGCTTGGCGGTGTCGAAACCGTCGGCGGCGCTCATGTGCCGGGCCACGTCTGTTTTCACCCCGCCAGGATGGACGCAGGTGACCCCGACTGGGCGTTTCGCCGCTACCATCTCCTGCCGCAAGGCCTCGGTGAAGCCCCGGACAGCGAACTTGGCGGCGTTGTATGCGGCCTGCCCGGGCACCGCGAATAGGCCGAACACGCTGGAAACGTTGATGACGTGGCCGTCGCCGGACGCGATCACGTGAGGCAGAAAGGCCTTCGTGCCGTTCACGACACCCCAGAAGTCAACATCCATCACGACTTCGAATTCGGCGTGGGTGGTGACCTCGACGTCACCGGCAAACGCTATTCCGGCGTTGTTGTAGATCTGGTGAACCGTGCCGAAGTGGCCGCGCACCGACTCGGCGTAGTCATGAACCGCGTCACGCTTGGTGACGTCGAGGAGATCGGCCTTCACCGCGACCCCTGCATTGCGCAAGGTACGCTCAGTATCGACAAGCCCGCCGTGGTCGATGTCGCTGATCGCCAGCTTGGCCCCGCGGCGACCCAATTCGACTGCCAGCGCGCGCCCGATGCCCGACCCGGCACCCGTGACGACGGCGGTCTTCCATTCGTAACTGCGCATGATCATGAGTCCTTCGTGGTCAGCTCAGGCGGGAGGCGATCGAGAATCGCAGTCATTCCTCGCGCTCCGGCCCGACGGAACGCCGCAGCGCTCTTCGTCGATCAACATACGCTCGATATCGATTATGCGTTTCGCATTTACGATATCGCTGTGCGTTTTGTCGGAGCCGCACCTTGGCGTGACGCGGTGTGGGCACGGTACACCGAAAGCACCTCGGTCGGCACCCATCCCTTCGGCCAGCTGATACGGTATGCCCTGCAGGAGGCTGTCTAGCTGCGACGTTTGGTCGTCAGGACCAATACTTGCGTGCGCCGCCGGATGGGCGGACGGGCGCCGCGCAAGACCTTTAGCGAACGGATGAGGACGGGCAGTGGCGAAGTCGACGGACAGAACGGGCGAGCAGAAGACCCCGAGTGTTCCCTCCCTCGCGCCGACCGCGGTTGAACTCGACGACCTGGACAGGGCGTTGTTCGAGCGGCTGCGCATCGACGGACGAGAAAGCAATCGGTCGCTGGGATCCAAGCTGAACGTCAACGAGGTGACCGTCGCCGCCAGACTGCGACGACTCGAGGAGTCGGGGGTGATGCGCGTTGTCGCGATCACCGACATCCGGTTGTTCGGCCATCGCGAGTTTGCCTTCGCCATGATCAACGTCGGGGGTCGTTCCGTCTACGAAGTGGCTGCAGACCTGGCCAAGCTTCCCGAAGCAATCGCGGTTACGGTGTCCACCGGCCGGTTCGACATCATCGTCCCCATCTTGGGACGGGATCGTCTGCACATCGCAGAACTGTTTGGCACAGTGCTCCCCAAGATCAAGGGTGTCCGCTCCATACACGCCAGCATGGCGTTGGACGTGCTGAAATACGAGTCGAAGTGGACACTGTTCGGCGCTGATTCCGGCACCACCCCCAAGGCACAGCCTAGCGACACCGTCGATGAGATGGACCTGGCCATCATCGCCTCGTTGCAGGTCAACGCCCGGCGCAGCAACCGGCAGATCGCGGCCGATCTCGGTGTCTCCGAAGGCACGGTGCGCGGTCGCATCAAACGCATGCAGACCGATCGCGTCTTTCGCATCCAAGCGGTGTCCGACATCGTCGTGTCCGGGTTGGGAGCCCACGCGTTCGTCGGCATCCAGGCCGCGCCCGGCAAGGTCAATGCCGTAGCCGAGGTACTTGCGCATCGCGAGGACGTCGCACAGATCACCCGCGTCCTGGACCGCCTGGACCTGATGGCCGTTATGATCGCCCCTGATCGACAGGCCCTGATCTCGGCCATTCACAACGAAATCGCGTTGCTGCCCGGCGTGCGGAGCGTCGAAACATTCGACACCGTAGGCACACTCAAGCACACCTACCTGTGGACCTGGATCGTCTAATGTCGCGGGCGCATCACGAGAAATGCGGTGTGTTGCCGTAGCACGTGACGTTACCCACGTCGAGTGTGCTCTCACACAATGCGCGGCCCGCTTGGAAGATTCGGACGGTTACCCACTTGTAGGGAGCGCGTATCCGCCGCCAGTCCGCCCGCACCTGAGCACCCTGACCGGTCGGGCCCTCGGCGTCGGTGATGGGCACGTCGAGGCGCCACGGCAACGGTATCGACGTGATCAACCTGCGGCCGTTCTGGTCGACGTATTCGATGTCGGCCATCGGGATGCTGTCCGAGATGACCTCGTAGGTCACGGTCTCGGCGGCATGTGCCGACGGCGTCCCGTAGCCCGTGGACGCGACGGCGAGCACTAGGAACGCAGCACCGACACTGGCCCGTTGCGTCCAGCGGACGCTGGTTGTCACTTCGCGCCGACGACGGCGCCAATGCCGCCGACGTCGGTGATCAGCCAGCCGTTGTTGCTGTCGATGGTGATGCTGTACGTCGCGGTGGACTGCAAGTTGTCGGGCGCCTGCGTGGTCTTGGTCAGCACGCTCACAAAGGTGTCGACGACATACACACCGTTCGTGTCAGTTCGGACCTTGGCGGTCAACGGTTGGGCTGTCGACGTCCACTGCAGGGGGATGAGGAGCTGTTCCATCGACTTCGCGGCCTTGGTCAGCTTGTCGGTGAGTTCTGGCGACGTGCCATTGACCAGGTGGTTCTTCCAGGTGTTGATGTCCTGGAAGTTCATCGCTGCAGCCTTGACGGCGTAGTCCAACGCAATCTGCTCGGCGTGTTTACGTCCGTCGGCGGCATTCAGTTGCGCCTGGACTGTGGCGCGCTCCCCTATGTACAGCCAGGTCATCACCCCGAGCGCAACCGCCAACACGAGGATCGCGAGGCTCGTCAGCAACGTCCGGACACTGAGGGAGACCTGGCGACCCGCCCGGGTGATGCCTCCCTCGGCGCCGTCTGCGTCACTGCCGCCGCGTTTGGTTGCACGGCCGGGTTCGTCGGCCGGCTCCGCCGGAGTGGCCGCGGCGTCGGTGACTTCGGTGGCATCGGCGGGATCTTCGGTCATGGCGACATTGTTCACCTAGACCACTTCCTTTCCTACTGACTACGGGGCTGGGGTCTTTACCCGCAGGGTGATGGTTCCGTCCTCGGGAATGGCGTCCAGCATTTTCGACAGGATCTGACCAGTGTCGAAGTTCATCGCCGCGGCCGCGATGGCCTTGATGTTCGGCGTGAAGGCTTCGGCAAAAACCTTCAGGTCGGGGGCACGGTTGTCCAAAAAGCCCTGGACGCGCTTGAGCAGCCGCCCAACGTTGCGGATGCCCTCCGGGGAACCGGAGTCGGTCACCACGTCCTGAGCATTGCGGAACAGCCAGAAGATCTGCGGCCCAAGCGCATAGAGAGCAGGAACGACCTGGGCCACTCGGGGGCCGACGAACCCGGCATTCTGGAGCAGGGTCTGGAGGTTCTCGAGCAAATGCGCCCCCCCGCCGTCCATGCTGGTGACCGCGTTGCGCAACAGCAAGCTTGCGCGTGCCAGGTTGGGCAGCACCACGTCCTTGTCGGGCAGGGCCCGGTCAAGCTCTCCCACCAGCCGGCTCAAGGGCGCGGGATCCAGTTGGTCGAGCACGCGGACGACGCTCGTCGCCAATTCGGAGATGGAAGCCGGCTGGCGCACGTTCTCGGTGGCCACGTGTTGCCCGTCGTGAAACGTTGGGCCCGTTGACGTTCGCGGCAGCATCCCGATGTATGACTCGCCGAGTGCGGAGAGATTCTCCAGGCGTACTTCGGTGTCGAGCGGGATCGGAAAGTCCTTGTCGACGTAGAAGGCAACGGTGGCGCCGGCCAACGACGTCTGGATGCCGGTCACCTTGCCGACCTGCACGCCACGCAAGAGCACGTTGGAATCCACCACCAGCCCGTTGATGTCGGGCACCTGCATCGTCACGTTGACCCGACCGTCGGGTGGCCCCACCCGCACCCCGAGTCCGGCGATGTAGTAGACGGAGAGCGCGACGATCACGGCAAAGGCGCTAAACGACAGCACGTAACGGAATTTCATGGCATGGCCCCCAACATGCGCAGTACGTCTTGGACGTTGCCGGAGATCTCGCGTCCGTCCGAGGTCTGCACAGAGGTGATGTTCATCGCCGGATACTTGTCCTGAGGTAGGAAGACGTCGGTGAAGAGTCGGCGCCAGGGCCGATACTCACCTTCGATTGCCCACTTCGATTTCTGTACCTTGTCGACGGCAACCCCCAGCGATTGCAGGAAGGGCACCAGCCAGAAGCCACCGGTATAGATGCTGCCCACCGACGGAACCAGAGTGCCAATCGCAATACCGGTCTGCGACATTCGATCCCACTGCGTCATACCGGCCGGGGAGAACCAGTAGTCGAGCTTCGGTGCCCCCAGGGCCATCGCGTTCGCGGTACCCGCCACGCCATTGAGCCACGAATCGACCGTGTCGATGTTGCGCGACAGATCCTGTAGGTCCACCGCCACCCGAGACGAAATGGCGCGCACCTGCTCAAGCCGTTGCGGTGTGACGTTGTTGATCCTGATGATGCTGTCTTGGATCCGCTGAACGGACCCGCTGGTGACGAACGCCGCCAGATTGGCGATCGTGTCCTCGAGCTGGGGCGGCGACGTTGTCTGCGCGAGCGGAATCCGACCATTCGGTGGCAACATCGAAGCGGCAGCTGACACCTCTGGCGCACGCTCGACCGCAACGTAGATGTCGCCCAACACGGTGGCTTGCTGCAAAATCGCCCGCGCATCGCTGGGTATCTTGACCCCGCGGTCGATGCGCGCGGTGACGTCGACTGCCGCCGGCGACACCGCCACCTTCTCCACGACCCCGACGGTCGTGCCGTCCATGACCACCTTGGCACGGTCGGGAAGGTTCAACACATTGGCGAATTCGATGACGACGTCATAGCCGTCGCCGTAGCTGTTGCCCGGCTGAGGAAGGTCACCCACCCCGATCGACGCGCAGGACGACACCGTCAGCGCGGTAATGGTGGCAGCGACGACCGCACCGATTCTTCGCGTCATCATCGGTTCGCGTTCAGGAAGACGTATTGCAGCAGGTTGATGTCGACGCCGTAAGGTTGGCCGGCGACGTTGGCGCAACTGCCCGGCATCGATGCGTTCATGACGGCACATACGAACGGCCCGTTGGGAGATCGGACCCGGTACAACGGCGCCCGGAACGACATGATGAATTCCCGGTTGTTGATGTGGTTGGCCGCACCGTTGATCCACCTCGGCAGGGGGTCGAGCAGACTAGCCAAGCCCTCGGCGTGCGGGGACAAGATCCGCACGGTGTCGGACACCGTGTCGAGGGTGAGCTGTATCTCGTCTCCGGCGTGGATTTCCAAATCGGAGATGGCGGTGATTACCTCGGGTAGCGGCTGGGCCATCTGGCGGGCACCGTTGATCGCTTCGACGAGGTCGGGCGTCGTGGTCGCCGCGTCATTGAGGATCTGCTTCATGGGGTCGCGAAGTTCCACCAGCGTGTCGGTTACCGTTCCCAGGTTTGTCACGATCGAACTCATGTCGCTGATCGCAGCATCGGGGCTGCCGAGCATTCGCGACGAGGTGGTGAGGATCTTGTTGATTCCTGCGCCGTTGTTCTGGGTGGCCAGATCGAGCTGCTTGATGACGTCGCCGATGTTGGACGAAGATTCGGGGCTGATCCCGTTGATGAACGTGTTGGCCGACCCGATGATCTCCGAGAGACTCTTGGGCGTGGACGACCGCTGAAGCGGCACGCATTCGCCGGGGGCCAACGTCGCGCCGCCCGCGTAGTTGCCCACCAATTCGAGTCCGCGGTCGGCCAGAATCGACGTCGATCGCACGACTGCTTTCACGTCACTAGGCAGCGTGCGCCGTTGGTCGAACGTGAAGTCAACGCGCACACTTTGCGGGGTCGGCGTGATTTTGTCGATTGTTCCGATCTTGTAACCCATTTGGGTGACGGGGTTACCGACGTAGAGCCCGACGGAGTCGGGGAGGATGGCGCAGTGGTGGGCCGCCGCGGTCGGTACTGCGGCGGATGTGGCACATGACGTCGCGGAAGCGACGACCGCGCCTACTGCGAGAAGGTGCAGGCCCGCAGATAGCCGTGGGGTCAGCATGGCGCTCCCGGCACGGGTATGCACAGGTCGGTGGCCAGCAGTTCCGGCGGAGCATTCTGCCGGTCCAGGGCGTTGTATAACCGGCCACGGGTGCGTTTGAGAATGCGGATGACCAAGCCGTTGCGGTCGGCCCAGGTGCGCACGTTCTGTTGCCAACGCGTGAGCTTCTCCAGGAACTGGTCACGATGATTCATGTAGAACGTGGCCAACGGCCCGACGCCCTGCAGGATCTGCCCCATGCCCTGCAGCGCGGTGGCGAAGCCCTTGCCGTAGAGCACCAGGGTCTGTTCGAGGACGGCGACCTTTTCGATGAGATCCTCTAGTCGGCCGCGGTAGTTGCTCAGTTGCGCGATGTACTCGTCGGACATGTTGAGGATCTGCGACAGCTGTCCTCGCTGACGATCCAGCGTGTCGGTCAGCGTGGTGCCGGCGTCGACGATCGAGGAAATCGTCTCGATGTTCGGTCCCGTCAGGCCTTGTTGCACCTGGTTCAGTGATTGGTTGATGGGGTCGGGTTTGACCTGATCGGTGATCTTGGTGGCATCATTCAATGTTCGAACGAGACTGTAGGGCAACACAACTCGACGCTTGGGAATCGGACGGTCACCGAGCGGTCGGTCACCGAGGGAGTCGAGGCTTACGTAATAGCCGCCGACGACGGTAAGCATGCGGACCTGAATCGTGGATTGATCACCGACGAATGCGTCGCCTTTGACGGAGGCGTTGACGCGGACCTGCTGAGGTTCGATCGAGAGGTCCTTGACCTTGCCGACAGTGATCCCCGCGATGCGCATGTTCAATCCCGGACTGATCGACGAGGCGTCATCGGTGAAGAACGTGACAATCTTGTCGCCGGGCGGGCTGACGTACACCATGGCGGCAACGGTCCCCAGAATGGTCACGATCGCCAACGCTGCGGTTCCCAATACGTGGGGATTCCGCAGCACCTTCATTGCTTGCATAACACCACCTTCTGACCGTTGATCAGCACATCGACCGGCAGCGGAAGCTCGGCTCGTCCGTTCGAGCACGACAGCGGTTGCCCAGCCTGTCCAGGCGGCGGAATGTGGTCCCACACCACCGGCACCAACTTGATGGCGTCCATCGTGTCGTCGAAGTTGGTGAGCGCCTTGTCCAACGCAGCGTCGACGTCGATGCCGGGCTTGATCCCCGCACTGTTGAGGAGTTGCACCACCGAACGGGTGAAATCGGGCCCGTAGATCTGAGACTTTCGGAATTCGTCGAGCACGTTCAGCGCAGCGTCGATGGGACGGTTCAGCCAATCGATGATCTGAATGAAATCGCGGCTGTGCCCCGACATGGCGTCGGCGACCTTCTTGAGGTTTTGTAGGAGCGCGGCCACGACTTCTTGACGGTCTGCCAGGAATCGGGTCAGGGTGTTAATGCTCTCCAGTACAGGGCCGAGACCGCTGCCGTCCCCCGATAAGAAGGTGTCGACGTTGGCCGTGAACTTGTTGAGGTCATCGGGGCTCAGCGTGGCCAGCACCGGCTGCAGGCCGTTGAACAAGCGCGTGATGTCGAAGGAGGGCAGGGTCATCGAGATGGGAATGGGGTTCGGTGCCGGAGCCGCCGAACCCGCCCCTTCGTGCGAGTTTTGTACGTCGACGTAACGCAGACCAGTTAGTGCCTGGTACTTGACCGCCAATCGGGTGCCGGCGTCGATGTGGTACCGCGCATCAAGGGTGAACCCGACCTCTGCGACGCTCTGACCGCCGCGCCGGCGCAGGTCGATGGAGTCGACCTTACCGACGCGCACGCCGCGGACCCGGACGTCGGCGCCGTTACGCAAACCGGACACGTCGGTGAACTCGGCGGTGAAGGTGTTCAGTTTGGCGTCAACGGGCTGACTGATCACGTTGATAACCAGGGTCAGCAGGACGACGGTGACCGCGAGCGCGATCCCGAGACGCCACAGGGCTGCAATGGGTTTCACTACCGAGTACCCCCTGAACGTAGGGGCCCGGGATCAAGCGGGGTTGGAGTCGGCGAGTCGGTGACCGCTCGGGAGGGACCGGGAAGGCGCGGCGGGGCGGCTGCCTCCGCGTCGGGTGGCGGTGGCACTGCGCCCACCGCGTCGAGTGGTGCAGCCACCCCTGGCAGGCTGTCCAAGATGACGCGCACGTTGACCGCGCGGCGGTCGGGCGGACCGGCGAACAGGCGTTGCAACCGCTCGCGGTACTTGCGTGCGGTGTCGGCGATGGCATCGGGTGGGATGACTCCGGGGGCGACGTCGGTGAGCGTCTTGATCATGTCGGTCAGAGGAGCAAGGTCAGTACTGTGACTGCCCACCAGCCGTCCCGCGGCACCGAAGAGGTCCGTCGAGGCGAGGTCGATCGTGGGTTTGTACGTGTGCAGGAAGAAGTCCTCGGTGGCGCCGTCGAGAGCTCCGTGTAGGAAGTTGTCGCCGGTCTTGGTGGCGGCGTCCACGAACCCTGGGAATGCGACGCTGATTCCGGTCGCGTTGGTCATCAGCCGTTCGGTGCTGACTGTCTGAACCTTGGCGACCGTCTTGGCGACGACCAGCATCGTCTCCAGCAGTGGATCGAGCCCGTCGAGGTAGGTCGTGGTCCGCTCGATGACGTCGATGAGCTGCGGGGTCAACACACCGTGAGAGATCTCCCCCAGCCGCTGCAGCAGCGCCTGGAGTGTGAAGTTGCCCGCCGGCGTGACGTGTATCGACGTACCGTTGGCCAGCGGGCGGCCGCCTTTGCCCGGGCGCAGATTGATCCCCGTGACACCGAAGTAGTTCGCGGGTCGAAAGTCGAGGCCCATCGTGTCGGTCAGGCCGGTGGTCGGGCCGCTCTGCAGGTCGGTCGTGAGCCGGATGCCTCCGGTCGGCAAGCTGGTGATGTCGCGGACCTCGCCGACCTTGACTCCGTTCATCATCAACGCAGTCCCAGGTTGCACACCCTCCCCGGCGTAAGGCGATTCGATGATGACGTTGAGCAGATCAGAAGGGCGGCCCGCAAAGGGGTTGATGATCAGCACCGCCACTACGGCGCTGACGACGGCGACCACCGCCATGCCGATGATCACGACCCGGCGGGATTCCTGCTCGTAGGATAGTTTGCGGAATAGCACCTGTGCTGCCACCTACCCCTTGAAGACGAAGACGGGCCGGACGCCCCATAGGACGATGGTCATGACGACGTCGAGGACCATGATCGCGACCAGGCTGGCGCGCACGGCACGCCCGGAGGCCCGGCCGACGCCGACGGGGCCGCCGCTCGTGAAGTAGCCGTAAAAGCAGTGGATCAGCGTCACCGCGGCGCAGAACACCGTCGCCTTCAGCAACGAATAGGCGATGTCTCCGAACGGTAGGAACTGGATGAAGTAGTGCTGATAGGTGCCGCCCGGCTGATCATGAAAGACGCGAATCACGGTGCTGGACACGTAAAAGCTGGTGACGAGCGTGAGCAGATAGCCGGGAACAACCGTGACCATCGCGCCGATCAGCCGGGTACCGACCACGAAGGGGATGGCCCGTAAACCCAAGGCTTCCACGGCATCGATCTCTTCGGCGATCCGCATTGCACCGATCTCGGCAGTCATGCGGCAGCCCGCCTGTGAGGCGAAGGCGATTCCGGCAACCAGGGGAGCCATCTCGCGAACGTTGGCCAGACCGCCGACGATTCCCGAGAGAGCGCCGAAGCCGATGAGGTTCAGTGTCGAGTAGGCCTCCACGGCCACAGTGCCGCCGATGGCGACACCGAGGATGACCAGAACACTGATCACCCCCCCGTCGACGATGATCGACCCCCGACCCCACGCAAGGTCGTTCATGGCATGCAGTGTTTGGCGCCGATAGCGGCGCAGCGTGACCGGCAACAACCACAGGGTCGCTGCGGTGAAGACGACGAACCGACCGATCTGGCCGAACACGTTCTGCGCGAGTTGCATCGACGCTAGTTGGCTGGCGAATTTATCCAAGTGCGAGGAAGGGCGGGCTGCCGGTGGCGCCATCAAGACACTTCCATGGGAAAGAACATGGTCTGCAGTTGGGTGATCGCCAGGTTGACGATGGCGATGCAAACGACGTTGAGCACGACCGATGAGTTAACGGCATCAGCGACCCCGCGTGGCCCCCCCTTGGCCTCCATGCCTCGTAGACACGAGACCACGGCCACGATGGCGGCGAAGATCAGCGACTTGCCAATCGTGAACCACACGTCGGTCACTGACGCGAAGGTGCCGAAGGATTGCCAAAAGCTTCCTGCGGTTACTCCGCTAACACCGACTGCTAGCGCGAACGATGCCGCGACCGCCGAAGCGATGATGATCGCGCACAACATCGGCGCGATGATCAGCAGAGCCAGGAAACGCGGAACGACCAAGCGGCGTACCGGATCGATGCCAAGCACCCTAAGCGCATCGAGCTCTTCGCGGATCGCACGGGCGCCAAGGTCCGAGGCGATCGCCGATGCCGCTGCGCCGCCCATGAGCAGCCCGGCGGTCACCGGAGCGCCCTGCCGCACGACGCCCACCCCGCTGGCTGCGCCGACGAGCGAACTCGCGCCCACCTGGTTGACCAAGCCGGCCGTCTGGATCGAGACGATCGCACCGATGGGGATGGCCATCAGCAGGGCTGGGGTGGCGGTGACCTTCAACAGCGCCCAGGCCTCAACCAACATCTCCCCGACCGGCAGACGGAAGGAAATCGTGTCGACAATCGTGTAGCGCAGAACCGACAGCGCCACCAACACCCCGCGACCGATCGTGGCTGTGCTGCGCACCGGCACGGAGACAACGTGGGCGACGGCGCGCGTGAACCGGCGCCAAACATTGTTCGCTGACATCCGCACAGCGCCGCCATGACTTTGCGGCTGCGGCGCCGTCGTCGCCGTCGACGAGGGAAGTTCCTCGGTTACTAACTGCAAGGTTATTCTTCCCTATCGGCTGCGCAACTTGCCATCCGATAAGGATCATCCCTTCGAATATGCATGACGTCGCGCCTCGTCTCCTACGGATGATGCCTCGCGGACCTATGATTCGTACCACACCTTACTGACTGCTTGTCAATCTTCCAGCCTGTGACTCACCGTTTGCCCATGTGCCGGGCGCACGACTGCCGAGCCGGGCTGGAGTCGCCAGCTTCGGCTCGGCTGCGGCGCGAAGGGGGCGTGAGGCGCGCAGATTTCGCTCACGCACATGCCAGTTGCCCGGGGGCAGCAGGCTCGAGCGGGGGCAAGCCCGCGATCAATCGCAGACATGAGAGCGATGAATTCTGCTGCCCCACCGCTTTGCGCGTTGAAGCGATGGGCCGACGAACCAGGCCGGTTGACCGCCGTGGATGCCGGCACTGACGTTGGAGAGCTCCTGCCACAGCCGGTAGAACGTCTCTCCCTGGTACACCGGGAAGTACTCATCACCGAGGTAGTCGCGATTGATCGTCAGCGCCTGCGCCCGGGGAGTTAGATAGGCCAACGATTGATCGAGGTTGGCCGCCACCGCGTCGGCGATTTGCCGGTTACCGGCCACGCCGTAGTCGCCGTTGCTGCGACTGAGGTTGTCGTCGAACCGCTCGATCTGTGCGATCAACAGATCGTATTGTGGCGTGTACCACTGGCACATCTCGCGCTCGGCGGTGACGTCCGCGTCGGTGACCTCGTTGCGCGTCTCGTCATACGGATACGGGAACTTCGGCTGCCAGCCACTGGCAACGGGAACGACGACTGGAAGCGGCGGGGCGATCTCGTCCGCGGTGGGTTCGGCGCTCGCCGGCCAGGCCAACAGGGAGATGCCGAACCCGGCAATTGCTAGAAAAATCGCCCAGAATCTCTGAATTCGGCGCATGTTAAGCCTCTTCACTCGTCTGAACGGCACTGTCACGTTAGTGAGCGTTGGCGACCTGGAAAGATCGGTGGGTGAGTACCGCAACGGCGTCGTACAAGGGCCACCGCTACCCGGTGGAGATCATCAATCACTGCGTGTGGCTGTAC
>Ga0182014_10002537_pt1 | contig 22889 bp, 20 predicted proteins | sample 612S2DmetaG_FD_120489 | JGI IMG/M metagenome (GOLD analysis project Ga0182014, IMG submission 120489) | Permafrost microbial communities from Stordalen Mire, Sweden - 612S2D metaG | ecosystem: Environmental > Terrestrial > Soil > Wetlands > Permafrost | place: Sweden: Stordalen | collected...
TGCTGATACTGGTTACAGTTCTATTTCTGTTTTAAACAGCAATGGTTCTGTGCCTCAGATATTCACATCCGTAAGTAGTAACACTTTAACCATCACCCGTAGCGGAAGTTATGTTAATGGGGACACGTATATTATTACAATACCAGCTAATGCGTTGAAAGAACGCCGAAGACGATAATTAGCTTCAAATTAAATTAACAGTTTTATTAATCTAGATGAAACCTCACCATCTATACATATTAATCCATGATACGTTTACTTAATCCATGATACGTTTACATGAAAAATTAAGTTTCCAATTGTATTCTCCTCATCAGCCAATATATTTATTGATTACAATGGGTTGAAGGGGTGTGATGTTACGAATTTCCAATAATTTATGTTCAGTCAAATCACTTAAACATGTTGAAAAAAAGTTCGCAATTAAAAAAGTATAAGGATAACTTTATTAATGTTTCAACTTAACAAATTTATATCATCGTAATTTATAAAACTTAAATATGATTTATCATATTATTTGAATGATTTTTTCAAGTTTCTCCATTAAATTTTAATTTTCATGGTGATTGAATGAATGTTAATAGCAATCAGTTTAAGAGTCTAGTTTGGATTATACCTACTATAATAGCTTTCTGTTTAGCTTTAATTCCGACTTTAACATATCAATGGCCTTTAAGCTGGGACATAATGAACCATGTACTAATTGCCCATGTTTATGCAAAATATGGATTTGTATTAATAAATCCACTATTGCATAATGATCAATTTGGCTATTATAGCATAAATTATCCTCCAATATTTCACTTTTTAATAGCTACGTTAGGTATCCTTAGTAAAATTGATTTCTTTCAGATTGCTAGGTTTCTTCAGCCGTTTTTAGTTATGTTCGTAGTGTTGTCTGTTTCTTATGTGGGTCGTAAGTTTTATGGAACCATTGCGGGATTATCAGCCGGTTTTTTAATAATAGCCAGTTTATTGTTAGGTAATCGTCTAATTTTTCCTCTGCCAGAAAATTTAGCTTTAATATTTCTTCCTTTAGCGGTTTATTTTTATTATTATTCTCTAAAAGAGAAATCACTCAAATACGCTACTTTAGCAGGATCTTTATTTATACTTATCTTGTTAATCCATCAACTTGCTCCTATAGTTTTATTTGTTATAATAACTGCATTTACAATAGTTGAATTAATTTTATATCTTAATATTCATTTTTTTAAGAATTATAGTGCATTCCTTATCCTACCTATAATAGTGTTAATTATAGCAGTGGTAGGTTTACTTATACTATTCCCTAATAATTTTATCAATATTATACATAATGGAATTCATGAAGCAACTAATTTTGCCAATTTTCAGCTTAATCAACCTCTAAATTTATCGAGTTACGGAAATCTAGGTGTTTTGACATTGATATTTGGTTTAATTGGAGCTATTGCTGCTATTTTTAGAAGACAGAAAAATGACATATTTTTACTTACTTGGGCTTTAGTGATTTTATTAGCAATTAACATTCATCTGTTTGATGCAAGCCTGAACGTTTTATCCCCTCGTTTACTTGTTTATCTTTTAATACCAGTTTCAATTTTGGGTGGATTTGGTTTATCGCAGGTTTATATTAAACTCAAAAATTACAAACGTTTTTCTTCCAAAAACTTCAGAAATGCATTTTTAATATCAATATTCGTATTGGCAACATTTTTCGGGTTTTTAACTATGGAAAATCCTTTAATAGCTTATAATGGAATTAATAATCAATATGGGGAATTTCAAATAGCACCTCCAACCTCTTCTATGATAGAACTTGCTCAATGGTTCAACGATAATGGTGATAAGAATAAATCAATAGTTTCTAACGATATATATCCCCTCATTTTTGTATCAGCCGAAACTGGGATGCCTCTGGCTGATTGGTATGATTTCACATATTTCTATAATACCACTTCTAAATCGTATTTTACAAAGGAAGGAATTGGTTACGTTGTACTTGATAAAAGATTATCATTCCCCTCAAATAATGGAACTCTTCATAAAGTTGAATATACAACTGATTTATATACACTGTTTTATTACAGTGGAAACATTCAATCTAATATTAATAAGATTCTTCCAAGCTCCGTGAAGGTTGTATACGAAAATAAAGATTTCATTGTTTGCGAAGTTCAATAATGGGATATGTTATAACATCGTTTTTTTCTTAGTGCAAATTAAATTTCATCTTAATATTTATAAGATAATATCATTATAAATTTGTTCTTTATAGATAATTCAAATAATTTTAACTTCTTATATTTTAAAACTAAAGAATTACAAGAAAATTATTAGATCAAAAACTTTAATTATGATTATTATTGTTAAATAATAATAAAGATTTATAATAGCTAAATAATTCTAATAATAAAATATGTATTGGAGATTGTTTTAATGGGGGATAATGTACTTATAGTGGAAGATGAAGCCATTACGGCTTTAGAAATGCAAAAAATTTTAGAATCATGGAATTATGATATTTCTTCTATTGTAAGTACAGGAGAAGATGCTATTAAAGAAGCTAAAAATTCGCAACCAGACCTCATATTAATGGATATCATTCTAAAGGGAAGAATGGATGGTTTAGAGGCTGCTAGTAAAATTAAAGAATTTACAGATACACCAGTTCTTTATATCACAGCTTTAGAATCGGTTGATTTAACTCGTCTTAAAAATACTAAGGGTATGGGTTATTTAGTTAAGCCAATTAGTGAGGGAGAGTTAAGACATAATATTGAAATAGCTATCTACAATTATAAGTCCACTAAAGAAGAAATCGAAAATATTAAATATAATAGTTTAAATGATGTACAAGTTTTTATGCATAGTATAATACCTGAATTATCCTCTAAATTATCTATAGTAGATAGAGGATTAATTTTAGGAAGATTTCATAGAAGATTTGAAAAGCTAATGAAACCTCAATTTATCAGGGAAACTGGTGTAATAAATCAGAATAGTTATGAAACACTAAGCCAAAATAGAAAATTAGAAATATACTTCGCTTGGATCAGCAAATTCTTCATTAATCTAGGCTTTCAAGTTAAAATTCGCTCTGAATATAATGCACGATTAGTAACTTTAAAAAAATGTTCTTGGTGTGAAAAAAACAATGAAAATATTTTTTATTGTCTAATCTGTCAAGCGATAATCAAACAAACCTTCAGATGGATGAATATAAAGGAGTATTACATTGAAAACAAATCCAATATAAAATCCTCTAAACCTGAATGTAAATATAAGATCTTTCTACATGAACCTAATTGATTAAATTAGATAATTAGATAAAAAAACCATTGTTTTTGTAAAATATATTTTAATTAAATTATATGTGAATAAATTAAGAAACTCTTTAAGAGAGGGATTATCTTAACTCTAGCTTTCAGGTAATCAGATTTTTTTTTAGATTAATTAAAAGTATTTTATCATAATAAACTTATTATTATTTTTTAAATAGTAAATTTCGATTTTTTTTAATTATACATATAATATCAATATATGTATAATATGGGAAAATCCTAATTATACTATTAATCTAAAATTTAAGTTAATAAAAAATTTTATCATAGAAGTTATAAAATTAACTAAACTTTAAGGTGAATTAAATGAAATTAACAATTATCGGAACGGGATATGTTGGATTAGTGACTGGTGCATGTTTTTCTGAGATGGGAAATAGAGTTTATTGTGTTGATATTGACAATACTAAAATTAATAACTTAAAAAATGGTATTATCCCAATATTTGAGCCGGGATTAAAAGAATTAGTAATTAGAAATAATGAAAAGAGTCTTTTTTTTACTAAAGAATTAAAAGAAGGTTTAAATAATTCAAATATTTGTTTTATAGCTGTTGGTACTCCCATGGGCGAAAATGGTGGCGCTGATTTACAATATGTAATGGAAGCTGCTAAAGAAATTGGCCGAACAATTTTCCATGATCTTATAGTGGTCAATAAATCTACTGTTCCAGTAGGGACGGCAGATCAAGTTAAAAAAACTATAATTAGGGAATTAGAGAAAAGAGGGGTTAATTATACTATTAATGTGGTATCTAATCCTGAATTTTTAAAAGAAGGATCTGCAGTTAGAGATTTCATGAGCCCCGATAGAATCGTTATTGGTTCTGATAATGAAAGAGCTATTGAAATCATGAAGGAATTATATACTCCATTTACATTAAATCATGAAAGATTTATTATGATGGATATACGTAGTGCAGAGATGACTAAATACGCTTCTAATGCCATGTTAGCCACCCGTATCTCATTTATGAATGAAATAGCGAATTTATGTGAAAAAGTTGGTGCAGACGTTAATCTTGTTAGAGATGGAATTGGTAGTGACGATAGAATAGGATACAGCTTTTTATATGCTGGTCTTGGATATGGAGGTAGCTGTCTGCCCAAAGATATTAAAGCATTAATAAAAATAGCAAATGATAATGATTATGAATTAAACTTATTAAAGGCAGTGGAATACGTAAATAATAATCAAAAATTATCATTATTAAATAAAATAGTAAAAAGATTCGATAATGATTTATCCGAATATAAATTTTGTATATGGGGATTATCCTTCAAACCCGAAACTGATGACATGAGAGAAGCGCCATCAGTGGTTATCATCAATAAATTAATAGAGAAAGGTGCAAAAATAAACGTTTACGATCCACATGCTATGAATATAGCTAAAAAATATTATTTTAAAGATAACCTCGCAATACAATTTTTTGATAATAAATATGATGCTGTTAATAATGCTAATGCAATAATACTTGTAACAGAGTGGAAAGAATTCAGAAGCCCTGATTTTGATGAGATAAATAAAAGAATTAAGAACAAAATAATATTCGATGGAAGAAATCAATACAATAAAAACATTATCAAAGATATCGGCTTCGAATATTACCAGATTGGTAATTAAACATAAAATTTGAATAAATGAAATTTCTATTAAAGAACGATAAATTACTTTCTAACAATATTTCACTAACAATAAATTTAGTAATAAACTTCAATTTGATTCCAACTAGTTATGTAAATATGAGTAACTTAAGGTTCACATTAAACAATTAATTGTTTCTAATAAACATTAGAGAATCTTCACTACCGCTCAACAAAACATCTAATCCGCTTAATCAAAACTAAATTAAATAATCCTAATAAAAAACTCAAAAAGCAAGAACAAATAAATTATCGGAAGAACTTTTAGAAAAATATGAAAATATTAAAAATAAAAATTCATCATTCATCGAGTTACAATCATTCGATGATAAAGCTCTATTAGTATTTATAATTATTATAAATAGAACGGATTAACCTACTTAAAACGATTATTTAAGGATTTTAAAGAAAATATAAAGTAACTTTCTTATTAATATCATAATGGATAATGAATCATTAACGATTCAATAAGCTTCTTAAAAAAGCTTTTAAATAATTTACCATTAAAAATCATCAGAAATCTTAATAATAAATCATATTTAGAAGTAAAAATTCAAGCAATAGAAACCGCAGAAGGAGTCTAGTCATGAATAATAGATTATCAACTTCATAGTTAAAAATTTTGTTTTTAACTTTAAAATTGAAAACTTTTTATCACAAAAAAAAAATTAATAATTTTTTATGGTCGGCCGACACTTTTGAATATGAATCCTTTATTTGTAAATTCTTTGGGATTGAAAATAGGTCTAGTGCATATAAAAATAGGGCTCTTTATCAAATCAGGAGTCAGTTTTCGATACTGATCATGATCTGTTATCAATATTACACAGTCACTATTTAGCGCTTCTTCTAATTTAACGGGCTTTGCTCCTTTAGATATAATTATATCAGGATCTACATAAGGATCATGGGCATAAACTTCTGCGCCTTGGGAGGTTAAATCGTTAATTAGTGGTCCTGCAGGAGTTGCTCTGGAATCGGCGACATTCGCCTTATAAGCTACTCCCAATAAACTAATTTTTGAATTTGATAGGGATTTTCCTATCTCTTTTAATGAATCTTCTGCCATTAAAGCTATATGATGTGGCATATATTCATTTACATCTCTAGCTGTTTTAATAAGCCGAGCGTTGATTCCCTGCCTTTCTGCCATCTCTACAATGAAATAGGGATCAATTGATAAGCAGTGCCCTCCTACACCAGGTCCGGGTGTATGTATATTAACTCGCGGATGGAAATTAGCAGCTTCTATAGCTTCTATGGCATCTATATCCAGTGCTTCACATATTATTGCCAGTTCATTGGCTAGAGCAATATTAGTGTCCCTATAAGTATTTTCCATTAGTTTAACCATTTCTGCAGTTACCATATCTTTAACAATGATAATTTTCCCTTGAGTAATTTTTTTATAGATTAATGCTGCCTTTTTTGAACTTTCTGCATCTACTCCCCCAATAACTCTTGCATTATGAGTCATTTCATATATGGTGTTATTAGGTAATGCTCTTTCTGGGGTATATGCTAATCCAAAATCGATGGAAGCTTTGAGTCCACTTTTCTCCAGTATTGGGATTACAGTTCTTTCACAAGTATGGGGTGAAACAGTACTTTCAATTATTACAAGGTTTCCCTTATTCAATCCCTGAGAAATATTTTCACATGCAGAAATTACATGATCTAAATCACAACAGTTATTTTGATCTACAGGGGTTGGTACTACTACAATCATTACATCAGATTTTTTAGCAGCTTCAATGCCGGTATTAGTTGCTGATAAAAGTTTTTCAGTTACCACTTCATTAACTAAATCATTTAAACCAGGCTCCATAATGGGTGAAATACCAGAGTTCACTAAATCCACGGTTTCAGAGTTTACATCAACTCCTAATACTTTAAAACCATTCTTTGCAAATAATGAAGCGGTAGGAAGTCCTATATGTCCTAAACCAAATAATGCAATTTTGTAGTTTTCCTCTTTCATTTTTCCTCTTGATCTAAATATCAAGTTTATTCAAATTTCTAAAATATAAATAAATATTTCAAATGTAGATTATTTCGTTAGTTATCGATACATTTTAGTTTATGGTTAGATAAATTGAATTTGTAATTCCAAAATATTTCTATTATTTTTTTATTGATTGTTGATTATTCACCAAATCAAGATTATGGAAAGCCATTAGGATTTTTAAAGATTGCAGTTATTGACTTTTTTCGATTTTTTTAATTTATTTCTAATTTTATCATTTTAAATAGATTTCTTTTACCTTTATTTCTTCAGGCTTATTATAATAATTAATGTTGATTAATAACATTTTTTCAACGAATTTACTTTTTTATTTTGTGTGAATTATTTTAAAGATTTGAATTCGACAAAAATTTTGATATAATATTCGATATCAAATTACTAAAACATTTTCAATTTTTAATGAATCTTCTAATTAAAATGATATATAATATGAAAGTAGAATATAGCTTTATAAAATACGGATTTTATATAAATCTTCTCAATGAAATATTTTAAGATTTTAGTATAAATATTCTATATGTTTATTCAATATTAATTATATTCGTATTAACGAAAGAAATTTAATGTTTATAGGAGTCTTAGGAGATATTTAAATGAAAAGATTACTCTGGTATTTAATCGCAGGTACTAAAGGTGGAGTTAATCGTGCCAGGATAATTAAATGTCTCCAGGAGAGACCTTATAATGCAAATCAAATTGCTGAAAAGTTGAATTTAGATTATAAGACAGTTAGACATCATATTAAAGTGTTGGAGGATAATAATATAATTGTGTCCTCTGGAGATAAATATGGAACATTATATTTCCTCTCTGGTGATATGGAGAATAATTTAGACGTTTTTGAAGAAATATGGAATAGTATTAAGGATTAATTTATAAAAGAAATCTTTAGATAAAAAAAAGTAAGATTAAAGATATAATAATAAATTCATTAGTTTATATAAGAATAAGAATATAAGGGGAAGTATAATGGTAGCTCATGAAATTATAGTCCGGAATGGAACAACTGTGTCTAATGGAATCGTGGTTAAAAATGGATCCGCTGTACCTTTATTTTCGCATTCATATGTAATTCATCCCCTTTTATATTTAGACACTTTAGTATCCTTGGGCAATATTGTATTATTATTATTACTACTCTACGTTTATTGGGGTAATTATAAAAAAATAAAATCAAACTTCACTTTAGGTTTAATAATGTTTGCTGCACTTCTTTTACTACAAAATATATTATTCAGCAGCTTTTTATTATTCCACCAAGCTTTTCGTGTGGCAGATCTTGGTTTACCATTGTTTATACTGAATATAACAGAATTTTTAGCGTTAGCTATCCTTCTCATCATTACTTGGAAATAATGTGGTATTAATTTGGGTATAAATCTGGAATAACTATTTTTAAAGGTAAATACCACTTTACATTACATAACATTATTCCAATTAAGTTAAAAAAAAAGTTTAATGGAGGAAATACCTTAATGATGAAAAAGATAGCATTATTAGTAGTCTTTGCAATGTTAATAGGAACTACACCTATTTACGCTGCAAGTGCAAATAACACAACTACAATTACAAATACAACTCTTAATCAACAAATCCAGGGAAAAGAACAGCAATTATCTCAGGGTGTCCGAAATCAAATAAATTCTTTAAGAGATCAAATAAAAAGTTTAAGAGATCAAATACAGCAGAACAGACAACAGATGCTTAGTTTGTTTACACAAAATAAGAATTTGAAAAAACAATTAAACAGTACAGGGAATAATACAACAATTCAAACACAAATCAATCAAAACAGAGCGCAAATGAAAGATCTTAGAAATGATAATAAAAATCTAAGAAGCGAAATCAAAGATTTACATCAACAAATAAAATCATTACTTTAAATTAAATATTCAATTATAGCGGGATATATAAAATTATTATCTATAATATAAATCACCTCACTCTATATTATTTTATAACTCATTTTATGTATCCTATAAATTTTTTTATTTATTGAGTTTTAATCTTATAAAATCTTTAATTAGTTATTTTTAATTAAAAATGAGTTATAATGAATCTGGAAGATTTGGGTATAAATTTGGCAAAACTAATTAAACATTAAAAAAATACTTATTTATTAAGAATAAATCTAAATACTCAAAATAATAGATATAAAGATATAAAATTATATGAATAGAAATTTTATCATATCCCCATAATATTATTTAAATATTATTTTGGATGGGAGACTAAAAAATGCGTAATTATGAAAAATTAATATCATTTAAAGAGTACTTTCCACTTAAAAGAAGAGAATCTAATGTTAAAAATATTGGATTATTAGTGGATGGGCCTAATATGCTCCGTAAAGAATTCAACCTTGATTTAGAATCAGTTAAAGAGATATTAGATGAACATGGGAAAATGAGGGTAGGGAAAGTATTATTGAATCAGTATGCTTCTGATAAATTAATTGAAGCCATAGTGAATCAAGGATTTACTCCAATAGTTGTTGCTGGAGATACTGATGTACACTTAGCTATGGAAGCTATGGAATTAATTTATAATCCTAATATTGATGTTATAGCATTAATGACTAGAAACGCTGATTTTTTACCATTAATAAATAAAACTAAAGAAAATGGTAAAGAAACAATTGTGATTGGTGCAGAACCAGGGTTCAGTGTTGCATTACAAAATTCAACCGATAATTCAATAACTCTTAAAACACCATTACACAACATTGCACCTGGAAAATAACTATATCTTGATAATAATTCTAATTAAATATGTCCTTTAAATTAGTTTTATTTTAAATAAATTGTATTAATATTTTAAACTATTTATTTTAATTTTTTTTTTATCTTATTAGAATAAAATCTGTTTAGAATAAAAGAAATATTATTTTTATTTTAATAAAAAATTGAGGAGATTGTTTTTTTTTATGATAATTATAACAGTAATCAAACTTTCAATTGGGGGTTTTGGAGGATTAGGTAGAATTGGTAGTATAGGGGGTTTTGGAGGTTTAGGACGTACCGGGATTCTGGGAAAACTTGGACTCATATTACTATTCAGCAGGCTTGGATTACATGGAATATATGCTATAGGAGCTTCAATCACGATATTATTAATAGTAATTGCAATAATACTATATTTAGTTTATATATATTATATCAAAATAAATTCTCCATATTAAAGTTTAGAAAAAAATAGTTTTATTTAATTTTAAAATATCTATTTAGATCTAGAATGGCTAGGATTGTAAAACCATGGGTTTAATTAAAACTTTTTTAATGTTAGTTGTTGCATTATTCATATTAACGATTACTGGGTTAATTATTGCTGAACTTTTAATAGGGTATTCTCCTTTTTCCCAGAGCGTAGCCTACTCAACTCAAGCTGTTAGTTCAACTGTTTATATCCAAAACGGAGTATCAGGAGTTGTTACTTTAACTGATCCACTCCAAGGTAAAACGGTTAATATTAATATAAATTATGATCCTCTTGATAGTGGCTCTGGAGTTATTGTTTCAAATAATGGTTATATCATAACAGCTTTTCATGTAATTGGTGATCCTACTGCAGTTGAAAATAATCAACTAGAATTAATGAATAAAAATGATGTACTAAATTATGTAGAGGATGCTGCTGTAAACAGTTATATATCACAGGATGATCCTCAATTAGGAGTCGAATTACTTAATAATAACACAATTAATTCTAATTTTCAAATGAATACCAATAATATTAATACAGTAGTAGAATTGTTAAACCAAGAGAATCTTATTAAAGCAGATTCCTATGAACAAGATATTAAAGTTAAGCTTCCATCCAATACTAATACATTAAATGCTAGTTTGATAGATGTGGGAGATCCAAACACTGATGAAGATATTGCACTCTTAAAGGTTAATGCTAATAATTTACCAGCATTATCAATTAATTCACAAACACCCTCTAATGGAGAAAGTATTCGTATATATGGCTATCCTGGTAATTCGACACAATCTCAGTACGATCAAAATTCAGTAGTTACACCATCATCATCAACAGGTAATATACAATCAGAGGTAACTAATACATTTAACACTATTTATTATGAGAATAGTGCAACAGCAACCCCTGGTTTCAGTGGAGGCCCAGCATTAGATAGTCAAAACAATGTATTAGGAATCATTATTTATAGTCTGGGCACTGAAAATGGATTTAGACAAAATAATAATAATGAATCAAGTGCATTTTTATCCTCACAATACTTGATTCAAATTTGCAATAAAAACAATGTTCACATTACTGTAGATTAAAAAAAAATAATATTAAATTAAATTTCTTATATTATTTATTTGTGAATACGTTGGATGATGTCTTTTAATTCATTTTCCATAAATGGTTTTTTAAGATATACATCATATTAAAAAAAATTTTGATTAAATTCTTCTTTTTTATTGTAGGTTGTTAAGAGTATTACTGGTAAATTAAACCATTTTTTAATTGTTTCAGTTGCTTGTGTACTATTAATTTCTCCAGTTAATTAGCATCTATCAAAACCAGGTCAGGTTTATCTTCATTTATTTTGTTTAAAGCAGCTTCTGCAGAATATGCCACATCCATGAAATCATAACTAGATGATTCCAGGTATGATTGTGTATTCAATGAAACTGCAGCATCATTTTCAACAATTAAAAATTTTTATTGATATTTCTTAATAACTCCACATCTTTTTAATTAAATATTAGTAATATATCACATATTAATAAATATTAGTAAGAGTTTATGTGAGTATTATTACTATATTCAGTCTGTTATAGTCTGGTTAACGAAAAAGTAATCTTTAAGGTGACTATAGTTAATGTAAATAATTGAAAAATCAGTTTATATAGATTATATAGTATATATAGGATGAATTTATATTCAATAATTTTTCTATAATTTGTTTTGAAATCTTGATCTGGAATAAATTATAACTTTTGAACTCACCATCAATGTTCCTTATAAAAGTTATAGAATAGATGATTTTATATATATAAACTTATAAAATTATTATTAAGTATAAATATCATATTTTTTTTATATTTAAATTTCTCATTTTTTAAAGAATAGAAAAAATAATAAAGTATTACTTTTATGAAAAATATGGTTAATAATATTTTTTACTCTAAAAATAAATTAATGGATTAAATATTAATGTCGATTTTAAAACCTCTTTACTCAGTATATGAATGGTATATATCCCGAGGATTATTGCCTAATAAGATGCCTAAACATGTCGCTATCATAATGGATGGAAATCGGAGATATGCAAAAATTCAGGGGAATATGAGTCCTATTGACGGACATAAGCGTGGTAGAGATACTCTTGAACGGTTTTTGGATTGGTGTGTTGATCTTGGAATTGAAATCATTACGATTTATGCATTTTCGACTAATAACTTTGAAAGATCTCAAACCGAGGTAGAAGGTTTAATGAATCTTTTTAAAGAAAATTTTGAAATTATATCTAAACATAAGAAAATAAAAGATAATAGAATACAAATAAAAGCTGTTGGTAATTTAGAGCTTTTACCTGACGATGTGTGCGAATCTATATGCAATGCAGAATCATCAACATCGTCTTATGATAATATGCTTTTGAATATAGCTATAGGCTATGATGGACGTTTGGAAATAATAGATGCAATAAAGAAGATTTCACATGATGTTAAAGAAGGAAAATTAACTATTAAAGATATTGATGAGGATTTAGTGAATAAAAACCTTTATACGGCTGGTTTAGCGGATCCAAATCTTATAATCAGAACAAGTGGTGAGGAAAGACTGAGTGGATTTTTATTATGGCAATCATCATATTCTGAACTTTATTTTTGTGATAGTTACTGGCCGGATTTTAGAAAAGTAGATTTTTTAAGGGCTTTAAGATCATATCAAAAAAGAGAACAACGATTTGGAATTTAATTATAGGATGAAATACAATTTATTTAGAATTTCTTTTTTTTTAATATGATTGATATTTTTTGAAGAGAATTAAAATTATTGTATTGATAAGTGTGGGTTGTCAATGAGGTGTGACTTCTGTATAACTACTAAAACCTTAAAAATTAAATTTTTATAAAAAATTTGGAGTGTAAAAATGACAGGTATTACTGAAACACTTTAATAAATACGACAATTAATTTAATAAACAATTTGGGTTACTGAGGAGTATTCATTGGAATATCAATCAACATGACTGGTATCGAACTCCCAAGTGAAGTAATATTACCCTTAGCTGGATTCAAGAGGTCATAGTAACAGGTCAACCTCCACATATAAATAAACTTCTTATTTCCCAGTTAAATGCGATATCATCCCTTATAAGTTCTATACATCATAGTTCTAAGCAGAAGAAAGTTAACGGTGCTGAATCCTAATGATGTCGCTTCTGCATTGCAAAATAAGACTGGATTAAATGGTATTAATATACAAACCTTATCAGCTTATACTAATGATAGCACATCTAATGCTCAAATTAATGTTACTTTAACGATGATAGGTTACAAAACAACTGCTTGTGGTACTAATTTCACGAATGATATAATTATTTCACCTAATCAAACATTTAATATTACTGCCACAGCCAAGGGTCAAACTGGAGATGGAGGATTCACGATAGATGTTAATAGTAATATAATAATTAAATTGAGTCAATTATATAATAATAATGGGAACACTAGTTAACATTAAAAAAATTACTATTTTATAAGAAAATATATTAAAGATTTTTTTTATTTCTTTAAAATTAATCTCATATCAACAGCTAATGCTCCATATCCTTCATCAAAAACCATTAATGGGTTGATTTCAAACTCTTTGATCTCAGAGAAGTCACTAGCTAGTTGTGAAATTCTTAATATTATTTGTGCAATAGATTCAATATCCTTAGCTTTATCTCCTCTTGCACCTTCAAGTAACTTATACGTTTTAATTCCAGTAATCATATTCTTTGCTTCGATTTCATTTACAGGTGCAATTACAAATTTAACATCTTTGAATATTTCAACATATATACCACCAAGTCCAAACATTAACATAGGACCAAAAGTAGGATCTTGAACCATACCAATAATCACTTCCATACCACCAGTTAACATTTTTTGTAATTGTACACCCTCAATTTTTGCTTCAGGTTCTTTTATAGGAATATTCATCATCATATCTTCATAAGCAGCTTTAACTTCCGCAGTGTTTTTTAAGTTTAATTTGATTCCACCAACATCATATTTATGTGAAATTTGTGTAGCAACTATTTTCATAACTAATGGATATCCTATTTCTTCAGCAGATTTTAAAGTATCTTTAATAGTTGTTGTAATGGCAGTTCTTACTGTTGGAATCCCATATGCTTTCAGTATATCAAATGATTCAAGACCCAAAGTATATACACCTTTATTCTTTGCATTTTCAATTATATTTTTAACAGCATCTTTATCTACATTAAATTGAGGAGATATTGGATATTCTTGATTTTTAATAATATTATAATCATATAAAGCTTTCAGAGTTTTTACAGCAGTTTTCGGATACAAATAATTGGGAACCTTCTCTTCATCAAGAACCCTCTCAGCATATGTGCAGCGTGTACCTCCGAAGAAACTACATAAAACAGGTTTTTCAGATTTAGTAGCATATTCGACTGCAACTCTAGCACAACCCTTAATATCTGTAACAGATTGAGGTGTAACTAAATAAATTACTCCATCCACATTTGGATCCTTTAAAACAATGTCAATAGCAAATGCACATCTATCTGGACTTGCATCACCTAACACATCAACAGGATTTTTAACACTAGCACTTTCAGGTAATCCATTTTTTAACTTTTCTTTAGTCTCAAAAGAAAGTATAGCAAGTTCCAAACCATCATTTATTATAGCATCAGTAGTCATAATCCCGGGACCACCTGCATTTGTAACTATAGCTATCCTATTTCCAGTGGGAAGAGGAAATAAAGTTAAGGCTCTACTATAATCCATCATTTCTTCAAGAGAAGTCGCACGTAAAATTCCACATTTGGAGAATGCTGCTTCATAAGCTGCTTCAGAACCAGCAATTGTACCTGTGTGGGATGTGACTGCTTCAGATCCTTTAGTAGTCGTGCCAGATTTTATAAGAATAACTGGTTTTATCTTAGAAGCTTTCCTGCAAACTTCTATAAAACCAGGACCATCAACAACACCTTCAAGATACGCTGTAATTACTTCGGTATTTCCATCTTCCATGAAGTTTTCAAGACAATCATCTTCATTTACACCTGCTTTATTTCCTAAACTGATAATTCTAGAAAATCCTATATTATGTTTATCAGCATAATCGAGAATAACTGACATGATAGCTCCAGACTGTGTCATGAAAGCTATTTTACCTTTTGCAGCTATTTCAGAAGCAAAAGATGCATTCATATCATTATAAGTGTCCATTATACCCAAACAATTAGGACCAACAAGATTAATATCATAATTTTTGCATATTTCCACTATTTGCTTCTCAAGTTCAGCCCCTTCAGTATTAACCTCTTTAAATCCAGCTGAGATTACTACAAGATTTTTAATTCCAGTTTCTGCACATTCTTCAACTGTTGCTGGAACTAAATGGGCAGGTATGACTATAACTGCAAGATCTACAGGACCATACTCTTTTATCGATCTATAAACAGGAATTCCAAGTACTTTACCGCCTTTAGGATTAACTGGTACAATATTTCCTTTATAAAAATTCAAAAGAGATATCATTAAATCGTATCCAATTTTACCTTTACTCTGAGATGCACCTATTACTGCAACTGATGTGGCATTGAACATATCATCAAGCATAACTTTTCACCATAAATTTTTATATTAACTTAGATATTATACAAATTCTTATTAACATAATATTCTAATTATTATAAAATTATTTAACCTTATTTAATGATTTATGGATAATCTTAATCATTATATGAATTTTTTCTGTAAAAAATTTTTCATAAGTTTATTTTATTTGATAAAAGATTTATTAAGTAAATCTTTAAATGAGAACTTCATATTTTTTTTTAGAATTCTTCTAAAAATTATTTTTTTTAGTATTTTGATAAATTTTTAGGAAGATTTAGTATAACTTGAAGTACTGTTTTTTTATTATTTGATTTTTGATTAAAAAAAAGGGAATAATTATTATTATTATTATTATATTAAAAAAAAATTTTTTTAGAGCCTTTTTAATTTCATTTTTTAAGAAAAGGCTGTTATTGTGATTGTTCCATTTGCTGAAAAATCTAATACTGCAACACTTTTGGCACCATTTGATAATAAACTGAGGCTTCCTTGAGTTGAGTTCACTGGCACTGTTCTAAGGTCTGTATAGTTATTTCCAATATCAATTGTTTGACCTTCTTCAGGAATGAAGTCTAATGTTATGAACTGAAAATAGCTTGTAGAATTACTTGTATTCGTTAAATTAGTATAATTAACTTGTACGCCTGTAGTTCCTTTTGGTAATGTGATATAATTAACTGTTTCAGGATTTGTAGCTGATGTTGTAAAATTAGCTGTCCAAGTGCCTATTACGGTTTGATTTAAAGTATTATTTGCCCAAATAACTGCGGTGATTCCTAAAATTATTATTATAATTATAATAGGAAGTGTCATTTTTTTTATATTCATATCAACTTTTTTTATTTTTGATACTATTCATATTTTCCCTTTTAAATATTATTATCATTTAATCATTAGATTAAAAGATAGTTTACTTAAAATAGTTATCATATGTAAATTAAATGAAACCCAATAATCCTATTGCATCTATAATTTAAATTCCTAATCAATAAGGATATATGTTTAATTAAACATAACTTTTAGGCACTTAAAAATATAATAAGAAACTTAGCAACCCCTAAAAACCGTATGCAGATAAATTAATTTATTAGAGTAAGAATCTGTCCAGATTTCTTAAAAAAAGAAATTGAAATTGATCTTATTTAAGATACTTAGAAATAAAATCTGGAATTTCACCAGTTAATTTATAATTTTCTTTAATTACACTTTTTATTTCTCTTACACGGTAATCTCTAACAATTGTTAAATCTTCAGTTAGATCACTAAAAGAGATAGTGTCGGCCATTAAAAGTCTAAGTTCGGTGATTTGTTCAGGAGAAAGAGAAACACCTTCCTTTAAAGATTTTGTGCATTTGGATAAAATACTTCTAGAATAATTTTCAAGATTGATCCAATTCGCATCATCAGTATAGTATATATTAGCCATTTTTTTTTAACACCTCTTTTTAAATCCTGATTAGTATTTAAGAGAAATAATTAACTATAAAAAACTTCATGTTTATATGATATGCATAAATAAAAAAAATACGTTTAATATAAATTGTTTTTTATTTTCCATGTATAAATCCATACATATCTTCTATGTTGCTTGACTTGAGTATTTTTCTTTTGTATTCAAGGGGATAATTTGCTAATTTTTTCTTTACTCCAGTTTCTGTGTTCACTAGTTCTACAAGTAATTCATCGTTGGTAATCCATATTTTATTGTATGATGGAATGTTTTCACCATGTAATCTACGTTTGGTGGCTGTTCCTGAATTTAAGGTTACCATTTTCTCAAGCCTCCAGGCGTGAGGGACATGTTTATGTCCATTAAGGATTAATTCTACGTTATGATCCATTAAAACTTTAAGAAGATCTCCCGCATCAAGTAGGATGTTTCTTTCACGACCGGTTTGGGGTATGGGTAGTAAGTGATGATGGAAAGTAACTATTTTCCTCATATATTTCGGGGTCTTATCTAGTTGATTATTAAGCCAATCTAATTGGTCTAATCCTATTTGTCCGTCATGTATGTCGGGTTCGGAGGAATCAAGACCGATAATTACAAATCCACTTTTTTTATCCTTATGAATAAATTTTCTTTCACCAATATATTTTTTGAAATGTATTAATCCTACATTACAAGCATCATGATTTCCGGGGACTATATATGTGTCAGTTATGGATTTTAATTCATCTATAAATTCTCTTGCATCTTCATATTCGTCAATATATCCTTGTGCTGTTAGATCTCCTGCAACTATTATTAAGTCAGGATTATCCTTCATAATTTGTATTTTTAAATTAGTTTTAAGTTCTTCAGAGAATTTATATTCACCAAAATGTAAATCTGATAGTTGAATTATCTTCTTCTCCATAAACTTTTACCTACTTGCTTTTTTTCATTTAAATCTTATTTTTTTCTAGACTGTTAATTCACGAATTTTAGTGGTTGGGATGTTCAAATTTTGTAGATGTCTTGTTTGCTTCAAATTATATTGTACTTATAGTGTTAATTAAATCACTTTTAGTATAAATAATTTTAGGGTACTTGGAATCGTTAAGTGTAAAATATAAATGAAAATATAGATATTATAGTCATTTTAAATGATTTAACATTTAAGTCTATAAAATATATTAATTTAAAATAAAAAAAATATAAAAAAAAACATTCAAAAATAGTTAATATAACTTAGTTGAAATATCATAAATTAAAATAATATTTTTTATATATTTTTAAAAAATTTATTTCCGAGTAACCTTTGTATTTATTAAAAAATAGGTTATTATATAAACTGCTGTTTCTTTGTAATAATATATTAATTTGTATCTTCTATTCATTATAATACCCAAAAAAAGGATTATAAAACAATCGGTTAATTAATAATTATGAATTAAAATAATATTATAGTTTTTTTATGAATAGATATGGTAATATTAGGAGGTTTTTATAAATGAATAGATTAGTTCTGGTTTTAGGTATTTTGATAATTATATTGTCCGCGGCTGCAGGTTTTTTTTATTATATGAACATTGCTTCAGCGAATCATTACAGTAATGGTAATATATCATTTAATTATCCTAATAATTATGTTTTAGATAACCAAGCGATAGGGACTGAAAATACAAGTGGATACTTTGCAATTGCAGTAGATGCACCAGATAATACTTCATCAATGGTTATTTATCAAATACCTCTAACATCTACGATGAATGAGACTCTTAATGTGACTCAACCTACTATTACAACATCCACATCAACATCTACTAATTCATCTACTGGAAACAATACTAATTCATCTACTAATAAAACTAATTCTTTAACTGGAAATAGTTCAGTTACCAATAATATAACAAAAAACACAATTTTGGTGACAGTAAATAATTTACAACTATTCCTATCCCAACTTCAAAATAGAGGCGGTAATCCAGTTCAATCAATTAAAAATAACTACACTTATTATACTACAGGCACATTACAGTCTACTTATGCTAATTATAACATGTCTCGTAGAATTGTATCATCTGTTCCCTTAACAGTTAACGATACAGTCATAGTAAAGGGTGGGTACCCTAATTTCTATGTAATTGAATATTTAAGCGCTGATAACTCCGTAAATGCCAACAAAGCTTATACAATGATAACAAACTCATTTAACATAGGAAGCTAAAAAAAATGAATTTTTAAATATTATTAATATTTTTTTTTATAATACATTAAATAACTCATTTATATTACTTTTTTTTTAAATAAACTGATTTTTTTTTATTTAATCAAAAAATTTAAAAGTTTAGCATATCATATGATAATATATAAAGTGATTTTTCTTATTAATTAACTCAGAAGTTCATAAAAACATGCTAATATCCCAATTATTCAACTTTCCATTCAAAAACATCTTGATCCTAAACAGCGCTCAAAAGTTGGTTAAGCTAAAAAGAATTATGTGATAATGAAATCCTAATCGTAGGAAGTGGAAGTGCGGTTCATCCATTAGGATATTCAGGATTCAAAATTTAAAAGTGAAACTAGTCTCAATAGGTTTTAGAATTTGATGATTTGGCTAACAGATGCATTCATCCTGTGATGAGCAACTATATTAATTATTGTAAGTTTGCACCTATCCGGAACGAGCACATACTTACCATGATCATTACAAGCCATTAATTTTGGCATATGGTGCAGCAGGAGATGGGTTAAAGGCAAAATAATTCATAACAAAGGGTATGTAGATGATTTGGGAATGACAGATATCAATTTCAAAACCATTATTAAATTATATTATTTTTAGGAACCAAAAAATTTATTCAAATTTATAAAATGTTAAAGGAGGATTTTTTTAATGGCAGTATCTAAAGAAAAAAATATTATAAAAACAATTTCGCCGAAAAATGCATTGAAACTAATTAAAGAACATGAAGATGACTCTAATTTAGTTATTCTTGACATTAGACCTCAGGATGAATTTGAAAGAGAACATGTTCATGGTGCGAATAATTTAGATTACGATGGCCACGAGTTCAGGAAAAAAGTAGATAAATTAGATAAAGAAAAAAATTATCTCATTTATTGTAGAAGTGGCGTAAGAGGAGAATACTTCATGGGAATAATGAATGAATTAGGTTTTCATCAAGTTTATAATATTTTAGGCGGTTTTGTAGGTTGGAAAATCAGTAAACTACCCCTTGAAACATAGTTTAAAATTAAGGTGGAGTTGTAAAAATTGAGAGGATTTGAAGAAATAGTTACAAATAAGGATCTTCATTTTGGTTAGAATCCTATCCAAAAACAAAATTTTCCGATGAATGAGAAAGGTTTAAATGTTGATGTGACTGTAATTGGAAGGGATATTGCAAGTATTACAATTAATTAAGGTTTAAATAAAAAATAGCTGCAAATAATACATTAATTTTTTAAATTACAAGTGTTAGAATTAAAATTTTAGTTTATAATTAATTATGTTAAATTTAAACTTTTTTTAAATTATGAATTAAATCTAAGGAAAATGCAGGGGAAGGGATTCGAACCCTTGAAGGCCTATGCCAACAGATCTTGAGCCTGTCCCCTTTGACCGCTCGGGAACCCCTGCAAAAAATTTTTGATAATTATTTTTATATTAAATTTACTCTTATGTTTTCAAAGATATTAATATTACCTTATAAATTTTTATAGAGATGTTAAGTTTATTTCAAATATAATAATTTCAGAATTTTACTTACAAAAAAATGGGGTATTAATAAAGTATTTTCTATTAAATTCTTTGAACTTTAATAAATTCTGTTTTCAATAGGGCTGATGAAGTTAATTTACTACTGCATTTATTTCCAAAGAAAATCTAACATTCTAAAAATAAATATCCATCCTAAAAAAAGACTAAATTATATCAAATTAAATTATAAAAATAATTTTAAAAAAATTAATAGAATTTATTATTTATTTATGTCCACTTAGTAATCCACCTATGGCTCCTCCAATACCCATAGATACTATGTTTGCAATTAAAGCTCCAATTACTAGGATAACGCCTGACACTAAGCCTGCTACAAGACCAGCTGCTCCGCCGAAGATTGTTCCCCCAATAACGAATAGTAATGCTAATACTATTGCTCCGAAGGATCCAGCAACTGTAGCATTCCATAATCCCCCGAGAATTCCTTCATGAACCCATAATCCTACAATAAATCCGGCTATGAAAAGTCCTAGATTTGTTCCCCAATAATTATCCACGTAATGTGCAAATAGATATGATAGTAATATAGCTAATATAAACCCTACAATTACAGGTCCCCATTTAACCATAAATTATGAACCTCCATAAAAACGTTATATCTAAAAAATTCTCACTAATTAATATACATAAATTACATTTCATAATATAATTTAATTTAAAAAATATTTAAAATTTACCTATACATTCCAATCTTATCATGATATTTTAATCCAACCGAAATCTCACCCAAACGGGTGCTCTGGGTGATCTATCTTTAATTAATTCATTAACTCTAATTTCAGCTAAGAGTGGTTTAGTTGTGATTAATATCTCAGATTCCACATCAAATGGTAATGGTACATGTTGAGGATCTTTGTTTTCTTTTAAGTATTGGAGAATATCGCGTCTATCTTTATCACTAAATCCAGTACCGACTTTTCCAAAGAATTCTCCATTTCTTTCCATGATTAACGCACCAAAGGGCATTACCTCACTTTTAGTAGCTCCAATAACATAAACATCTACAGTGTCTTCTCTTTTCAGTTTAAGCCATTCACCTGATCGTTTCCCGTATTCATAATTGGAGTGAATATTTTTAATTATAGCTCCTTCAAATCCGTTCTTAACATTTTTTTGGAAGTAATCAATGGCAGTTTCATTAGTAACTGTTTTGAATGGGACCATTTTAATGTGTTCACTTACTTGAACATTTTTCAATAATATTTTCTTTCGTTCCATTAGAGGTTTCGGGATTAAGTTTTCTTTATCATAGCAGAGAATGTCGAATACATGAAATGTGCCCGGAATTTTTTTAGATAATATGTTTATTCTAAATTTATCTTCTACATTACGCTTTATTAGATTCCCTAATCCTCCCGGTACTGTCAATTCTCCGTCAAGAATCCAATCTTGACAGTTAATATCCTCTTTTAAGTCTTTTATTAACTCTGGGAATTTCTTTGCTACTTGAAGATGTCTTCTAGTCCATAAACTTATATCGCCATCATTACTAACGGCTATTAATCTTTGACCATCATATTTCGGTTCACTAATCCAATCACCAGTTAAATGTAATTCTCCATTTCTGGTGAGTTTACTGAGCATGGGTTCAATCATAATTCTATTTTTAACACCTCAAAAAAAAGTAGAGAATCATATAAAAATAAATATGAATAATATACTATTTTGATTCTTCCGTGATGAGCATTTTTTCAAGTTCAGCTTCAAGTGACTTAATCTCGGGGGGTTTAAATTCAGGTATTTCAACTTCTTCACCTAAGGCCTTCCTTTCAATAAGCTCCTGTATTTCTTGAGTATAAGTTTCAGTGTATTCAGTCCAGTCGAAATTAAATGTCATTTTCTCTAAA
>Ga0182014_10002542_pt1 | contig 22848 bp, 23 predicted proteins | sample 612S2DmetaG_FD_120489 | JGI IMG/M metagenome (GOLD analysis project Ga0182014, IMG submission 120489) | Permafrost microbial communities from Stordalen Mire, Sweden - 612S2D metaG | ecosystem: Environmental > Terrestrial > Soil > Wetlands > Permafrost | place: Sweden: Stordalen | collected...
ATTACGGTGATGGGGTGGACGGCGCCCCGAGCGGCATCGATGTGCCATGATGGTCGTTGTCACAACCCATCAGAGGGAAGCCGTCCATGGGCAAGTCTATCAGCAATTATTCGTCTGTCACGACGATTGGCCTCGATATCGCGAAGAACGTTTTCCAGGTTCACGGCGTCGACGCGAAGGGCGCGGCGGTCGTGGCGCGCTCGGTGCGGCGCGGTGGGCTGCTGAAATTCTTCGCTTCGCTGCCGCGATGCCTGGTGGGAATGGAAGCGTGCAGTTCGGCGCACCATTGGGCGCGTTCGCTGATCGAGCTCGGGCATGAAGTGAAGTTGATCCCGCCCGCTTACGTGAAGCCCTACGTTCGGCGCAGCAAGAACGACGCGGTCGACGCGGCGGCGATTTGCGAGGCGGTCGGGCGTCCGAACATGCGCTTCACGCCGGTTCGCAGCGTCGAGAACCAGGCCGAGCTGATGCGCCATCGGGCGCGCGAACTTCTGGCGGGCAATCGCGTTGCGATGCTCAACGCGCTGCGCGGGCATTTGGCGGAGGCCGGGATCGTGGCGGCGCAGGGGGCGCAACACGCCTATGGGCTCAAGCGCCTGCTGACCGACGGCTGCGACGAGAACGGCGAGATCGTCGTTCCCGACTGCGTGCGCAAGGCGCTGGCGCCGTTGGTTCGTCAGATCGACGCCATCGACGAGGAGATCGCGGCCATCGACGACGAGATCGCGGCGCGGGTCAAGACCGACGATACGGCGCGGCGGCTGATGACCATCCCCGGCGTCGGCCCGGTCACCGCGCAGGCGATCGTCGCCACCGTGCGGGACACGAGCGCTTTTTCCAGCGGGCGAGAGTTCGCCGCCTTCCTCGGCTTGACGCCGCGCCAGAGTTCGAGCGGCGGCAAGGAGCGGCTCGGGCGCATCACCAAGATGGGCGACCGCTACCTGCGCAAGCTGCTCGTCGTGGGGGCCTGCGCCACGCTCAGCCATCGCGAGGGCCATCACGACGCCCTGCGGGTTTGGGCCTCTTCGCTGCTGGCGCGCAAGGCGGTCAAATACAAGTTCAAACTGACGGCGGTGGCGCTGGCCAACAAGGTCGCGCGCATCGTCTTCGCGCTGATGACGAGGGGCGGCGAATACGACGAGCGATCGGTCGCCGCTTGAAGAAGGCCATCGATAAAGAAGTTTCGCCGCGAAGCGACGCTGGTCGAAGCGACAGCTTCGCCAGAAGCAATCGAGGGTGACCAAGGGGTGATGTGAACCAACGGATAAGGCTCGGAAGCCTGTTGTACTGTCTGCGCCATCACGAGCGCGATACGGTGATTGAGGCGAAGAGCCAAGCGGACGAACCATCAGGGCCAGCGGGCCTCAACCCCCGCGCGAAACAGGCCGAAGACATGACCGCACCCGACACGTTCGCAAAGCCGCAAAGAAACCCTTGACAAGGGGCGCCGTCCAGACATGACAGTGCGCTTAACTATCGACCCTATGAGTTCTCCGTCGCGGTCGTCGAGCAGAGGCAAGATAAGCCCCCTCTTGCCGCCCGCCGCCCTCGCCAGCCGCCGCAATTCGCCGTCGATCTCTTGACGAGACCCTTTTCCGATTGAAATTGGGCTGTCAAGGGGCTTCGCCCGCCGCAGCGGTGCGCCCCTTGGGCGCGCCCTTGACAGCCCGTTTCAATCGGAATTTTCGCGTCCAAGAGATCGACGGCGAACTGCGGCGGCCTCTGCGGAGAATCCCGTGATGCGACGCCTTTGCACGGATCAAGCGCTTGCGCCGGCCGACCTTCCGGACGAGCGCCCGCCGGATCGCCGCGACATTTTCTTCCGGAAAAACGGAAATCGTGATAAGAATGAAACTTCGGCGAGGGCCTCCGCCGGCGGCGGTCGCCGGGCGCGGCCGCAACGCGAGGGCGATTCGGGCGCGGGGGTCGCGAGAAAGGCGAAATCGGCGGCGGCGGCGCCAACCCCTTGATTTCGTTGAAAACCGCCAAGGAAAATGTTTGGAATTCCTTGGAAAAAGCTTGGAAAAGTTTGGATTTTCCTTGGAAAAGCTTGGAACTTGCTTGGAAAAGTGTGCAAAAACTTGGCCCTCGTCCCCTGCCCCCGTACAGCCTCTGGCGCGTCTCCCGCAACGCCGCCTTCTCGACCTTGCCCATGGCGGCGTCCGGCGGCGCATTGACGAATCGAGCGCGGCGGGCGCTGATGGCGCCGATCCCCGGGGCTCGACCGGCGGCTTCGCTTCGCCCGCCGCGACCATCGCCCTCCCGTCATGAGGGCGCCGGGGAGTCGAGGGCCGGCGCGCCGCCGAGCCGGACGTCGGGAGCCAGGGAATCCAGGCCATGCCCTTCCTCGATCGCGCGCAAGCGGGGCGCAAGCTGGCGCAAGCGCTGGCCTCATACAAGGATCGCCATCCGGTGGTGCTCGCGCTGCCGCGCGGCGGAGTCCCGATCGGGGCGGAGATCGCGGCGGCGCTCGAGGCGCCGCTCGACATCGTTCTGGTGCGCAAGGTCGGCGCGCCCGGCCAGCCCGAACTCGCCATGGGCGCGGTGGTGGACGGCGAAGAGCCCATCGTGGTTCGCAACGAAGAGGTGATCGCCGCGGCGGGGGTCGGCGAGCGCGAGTTTTCCGCCGCGTGCGCGCGCGAACTCGTCGAGATCGAGCGCCGGCGGCGGCGCTTCCTCGGGGAGCGACGGCGCGCCGAAATCGCCGGGCGCGCCGCGATCGTCGTCGACGACGGCGTCGCCACCGGGGCGACCGCCCGCGCCGCCCTCCGGGCGATCCGCAAGCGCGGGCCGAGCGAACTGGTCCTCGCCGTTCCCGTCGCCGCCCGCAATACGATCGAAGAATTGCGCAGCGAAGTCGACGCGTTGGTTTGTCTCGAGGCGCCGCGACGCTTCGCCGCCGTCGGCGACTTCTACGCCGATTTCCGCCAGGTGGCGGACGAGGAGGTCGCCGCCATCCTTTCCCGCTTCCCCACGGAGGCGCCGCGCAAGGCGTAGCGCCGCTCTGCGCCGCCGACGGCGACGGCGCCCTCGTCGACCTGCTCGCGCGTCAGAACGCCGCGGAGATGATCATGATCAAGTCGATGCGCCCGGACCGGCGCTTCAAGGGAGCGAGCGGTTCGAGCGTCGCGGCCGGTTGAGGGGGGCCAGCGCCATGATGAAGCGCGTCGGAATGGCCGCGGCGGCGCTCGTCGCCGCGGCGGCGGTCGGCTGGGCGGCGAGCGCGATTGCCGCCCGCGCGGCCGACGCGAGCGTCCCGATCCTGCTCTACCACCGCTTTAATCCCACGATTTCGCGATATGCGACGGTCACGACGCCGACCTTCGAGGCGCAACTCTGCTGGCTCGCCGAGCATCGCTATAAGGTCGCGCCGCTCGCTTTGGTCGTCGCCGCGTTGCGCGGCGGCGTCCCTCTCGATCCGATGACCGTCGTCATCACCGCCGACGACGGACGACGATCGCAATACACCGAGATGTTCCCGATCATCCAGCGCTTCCAGGTCCCCGTCACGCTGTTCGTCTACACCCACGCCGTCGGTTACGAACCCGACGCCCTCACCTGGGACCAAATCGCGGAAATGGCGCAATCCGGTCTCGTCGACGTGCAATCGCACACCGTGTCGCACCTGCATTTCAACCATGAGCGGGCGCGCCGGCGCCCGGCCGACTATCAATCCTTCGTCGCCGCGGAACTCGGGCAGTCCAAGCAGACGCTCGAGGGGCGCCTGAACAAGCCGGTCGTATTCCTGGCCTGGCCGTACGGAGCCTTCGACGGCGATCTCGAGCGCGCCGCCGTCGCGGCCGGCTACAGCGCGGCGTTCATCGTCGGCGGGCGGCGGGCGGGCGCGGGCGACGATCGGTTCGACCTGCCGCGCATCGCCGTCTCCGACGCGGACCGCGGCGCGAGGTTCGAGAGGCTGCTGCTGGGCGGCGGCGGCGCGCCGGTCGCCGCCGAGGCGCCGCTGGCGGCGTGCGCGGCCCACGGCGCGGCGCCGGCCACGCCTGACGCCGTCGGCGCGTCGCAAGGGCGCTTTTGACGAACGAAGCGAATCGTCGTCCCCTGCCGCCATGGCGCCGACCCTCCTCTCGATCCAGTCCCACGTCGTTTACGGCCATGTCGGCAATTCGGCCGCCGTCTTTCCCTTGCAACGGCTCGGCTGCGAGGTCTGGCCGATCCATACCGTGCAATTCTCCAGCCACGCCGGCTATCCCGGCTGGCGCGGCCGAGCGTTCGACGCGGCGCTGATCGACGACTGCGTCGACGGCCTTCAGGCGATTGGCGCGCTGGCGCGCTGCGACGGCGTCCTCTCCGGCTATCTCGGCAAGGCCGAGATCGGCGAAGCGGCGCTGCGCGCCGTCGCGGCCGTCAAGGCGGCGAACCCGCGCGCGGCCTACGCCTGCGATCCCGTCATCGGCGACGCGGAACGCGGCGTTTACGTCGACGCGGGCGTCGCGGCGTTCCTCGCCGAGCGCGCGCTGCCCGCCGCGACCGTGCTGACGCCCAACGCGTTCGAACTGTCCCTCCTCGCCGAGCGCCCGGTCGGGGACGTCGCCGAGGCGCGCGCGGCGCTGGCGCTGCTGCGGGCGCGGGGTCCGCAGACGATCCTCGTCACCTCGCTTCGTCTCGCCGACACGCCGGCCGACGCGCTCGACATGATCGCCTGCGAGGGCGGCGAACTCTGGCGCCTGCGCACGCCGAGGCTGCCGATCGCGGTCAACGGCGCCGGCGATCTCATCGCCGCGCTGTTCTTCTTCCATTGGCTGCGCTCGGGCTCGGCGCCGCAAGCGCTTGCCAGCGCCGGCGCCGCCGTCTACGCCGTCGTCGCGGCGACCGCCGAGGCCGGCGCGCGCGAACTGGAAATCGTCGCGGCGCAGGACGAGATCGTCAGCCCCGCGCGCCTGTTTCGCCCGCAACGCGTATAGGAGCCCCGATGCGCCGCCAATTTTTCACCCTCGACGTCTTCACCGACACGCCGCTCGCCGGCAATCCGCTGGCGGTGGTGCTCGACGCCGAAGGCCTCGACGATAAGCGCATGCAGCTCATCGCCCGCGAGTTCAATTTCTCCGAAACGGTGTTCGTCCGCGCCCCGCGCGATTCCGTCAACACGGCGGCGCTGCGCATCTTCACCCCGGCGCGCGAAATGCCCTTCGCCGGACATCCGACGGTCGGCGCGGCGGCGCTGCTCGCGCACCTGCGCGCGGGAGAGCTGCTCGCGGCGCAGGATCTGCGCCTGGTGCTGGAGGAAGGGATAGGCGAAGTCGTCTGCGTCGCCCGCCATCGGCGCGGCCAGGCGCTGGCGGCGACTTTCACCGCGCCGCGGCTGCCGCAACCGGGCGCGGCGGCGCCGTCCGCCGCCGACATCGCCGCGCGTCTCGGCCTCGAGTCGGTGGATATCGGCTTCGGCGCGCACCGGCCGATCGTCTATGGCACCGGCGTCGATTTTCTCTTCGCGCCGATCGCCAGCGCCGCGGCGCTCGGCAAGGCGGACCCGGACCGCACCGCCTGGGGCGCCGACGGCGGTCCGGGCGTCTATCTCTATACCCGCGAGACGACCCGGGCCGGCGTAGCCTATCGCGCGCGCATGTTCGCCGCGGGCTGGGGCGTCAGGGAAGACCCGGCGACGGGGTCCGCCGCCTCCGCCTTCGCCGGCGTCGTCATGGAGTTCGAGCCGCCGACCGACGGCGAGCATTCGATCGTCATCGAGCAGGGCCTCGAGATCGACCGCCGAAGCGAGATCGCGCTCGGCCTGGAGACGGAGGGCGGCGCGCTGAAGTCCGTCACCATCGGCGGCCTGGTGGCGCTGGTCGCCGAAGGCGCGATCGAAATATGAGCCCGCCGCGCATCGTCGAAGTCGCCGAACTCGACTTGGCGTTCGTCGCGCGGCCGTGGCCTTTCGCCGAGGCCGAAGCGGAGAAAATCGCCGCCCGTTGGCGCGCGCGCCTCGCCGCCAAGCCGCGCCTCTACAACGGCCGCGTGCTGCTGCTCGGCGAGCACGCCCTAGAGCGGCGCGCCGACGGCGCTGAAGTTTTGCGCGGCGCCTTTTTCGAGACCGATTACGCCGCCTTCATCGCCTGGCGGGATTTCGGCTATCCCGACGCCCGCGTCTGCAACGCCTTCTCGGCGGCGGCGCTCGTAAGCCAGGACGGCGCCTTTCTGCTCGGCGAAATGGCCGCGCACACCATCGCCGCCGGCGCGATTTATTTTCCCTGCGGCACGCCCGACCCGATGGACGTTTTCGCCGGCCGCGTCGATCTCGAGCAAAGCGCGACGCGCGAACTCGAGGAGGAGACCGGCGTCGCGGCGCACGAGGCCGTCGCCGATCCCACGTGGACGCTGGTCTACGCGCCGCCGCGCATCGCCTGCCTGAAGGTCATGCGCCTCGCGGCGCCCGCCGAGGCGATCAAGGCGCGCGTCGACGCCTTTATCGCCGCCGACCCCGACGCCGAACTGGCCGCGATGCACATCGTGCGCGCGCCTGAGGACATCGACGAAAAGCGCTCGCCGCGCTTCGTCGTCGACTTTCTGCGTTACGCGTTCGCTCATTCCATCGGCTAAAAACAATGACGCGTCATGGCCGGGCTTGCGCCACGGATGGGCGGTTTCCGCTTCTCGAAGAGGACCGGCGCGGAGAACTCCCTCCCCCCCTTGCGGCGACCGGATTCACACGTCGAAATTCGACGCCTTCCGGGTCCACTGTGCCTGATCCGTGCTCGGCGTCAATGTCGCGCCCGCTTCGCGGGTTGCTCCCCCCGGATCAAGTCCGGGGGTCGCAAACATTGACTCCTGCGCGCGGCTCAGGCTCTCGGTTTCCATGATCTTTGTTGAGCGAAGCCGGCCCGCAGGGCCGGCCGCTCAACAAAGATCATGGAGGCGCTTCGCCGCATCGGACCGGCGCTGTCACCGCGAAGCGGGCGAAGCGCAGCGCAGCAGCCGCGCAGCAGCTTGACGGCGACGGGCCGATGTGGCTGCCGACCGACAAAGATGTTTGAATCCGCTCGCTTGTGGGAGAGGAGATCTTCGCGCTCTGTCTCAGCGCCTATCGGGCCGATCGCGGCCGTGACGGCGGATAGTGTCTTCGCCGATCGGCGTCACAGCCCGGTGGGATAGCCGTGGCGCTTGCGCGAGGCGAGAATGGCCGCGCGCGCCTCGGCGTCATGCCCTTGCGAGCACTGCGTCTCGGCCGCGGCGATTTCCGTCTTGATCTGGTTGTAGACGGATTTCGCGACATGGCCCATCGCGAGGTCGTTGTTCTGGATGGCGCGATAGCGCGCGATGTCGCCGGCGCAGCCCTCGCCCTGCGGCATTTGGAAGTCCTGCGGCGTCACGTCGATCGAACCGGGCGCCGGCGCGGCGTCCTCAAACGCGAGGGCCGAGGAATTGCAAGCCGCGAGCGAGAGAGCGGCGAGGACGATCAAGGGGAAAGGCTTCATCGGGACTTCTCCTGGCGAACGCGTCGGCTTCGTTGAGACTGGCCAAAGCGCGCCGCGCGTCAAGCGCCAAACGCGGCGAGGACGAGCGAATTTTGCGCGCGGGGCAAAGTCAAAGACGCTTCTAATAACCAATCGCGCGGCTTCTCGATCGTCAGACCAGCTGGATGCCGCCGTCAAGCTCGAGGTCAATGCCGTTCGCGGCGCGATTGTCCATGAGAAAGAACACGCCGTGGACGATGTCTTCGGTCGTCGCGAGCCGGCGGGATGGGGTGCGGGATCGCATCGCTTCGACGGCTGCGCCGGCGCCCTCCTTGATGCGCTTCTGCCACCTCGGCGAATCTTGCACCAGGCCTGGCGAAATTCCATTCACCCGGATTGGAGCGAGTTCGATCGCCAAGGTCCTCGCCATGCCGACCACGCCGCCGTTGACAATGCTGACCATGGTCGAGCCCGGATAGGGGTTCGCTTTCGCCAGGCCGCCGAACAGCACAATAGAAGAGGTCGGCTTGAGGCGCGGAAACGCCTTGCTGACGATTTCCGCGAAGGCGACGATCTTGATCCGTGCGGCCCTGGAGGCCTCCGCGACGTTGAAGTCCTTGATGCTCTGGTTGCCGCCATAAATGGGCGTGAGAACCAAGTGGTCGATCGCCTCGCCCTTGGCGAACGCCTGATCGATCGACGACGAGTCCTCCAAGTCGATATGAAGGCCTCTGGCGCGCGGACTGATCGACCGCGCAAGCTCGGCGGCGCGTTCTTGTCCCCGACCCGCAATCGTCACTTTGGCGCCGAGGGCATTCGCGGCCTGCGCAATCGAATAACCGAGGCCGGACGTTCCTCCCACGATGAAGATGTGATCGCCTGTTTTCGGCATGATATCTCCTCCTGTCTTGCAACCGGATGAGCCCTGGGCGGTGTGCGACATGCTGAATAGCGACTTAGAATAGACCACGGAAAATCGTGTGAAGGCAACTGCGCAATTTTCGCGCGTTTCCTGACGCATCAGCTCTCGATGCAGGACCGTCCGCAAAGGTCGAAAGCCGCAATTCAAACTGGCCCGCCGCCAGCCCAAATCGCCGATTCCCCGAGCCGGCGATTTCTCTTAAGAGTTCTCCTCGCATGACCCTCTTCTTCGCGCCGCCGGAGCACGCCACGCCATGAAACCCGCCACCGCCGCCAGCGCCCTAAAAGTCCAGGCCGCGCTCGGCCCCGATTACCAGGTGCTGGAATTCGACGCCGGCACGCGCACGGCGGTCGACGCGGCGGCGGCGATCGGCTGCGCGGTCGCCGAGATCGCCAAGTCGCTGATTTTTCGCGCCGAGCCTTCGGGGCGCGCCGTGCTGGCGATCGTCTCGGGCGACAAGCGGGTCGACGAGCGCAAGCTCGGCGAGATCGTCGGCGAACGCATCGTGCGCGCCGACGCCGATTTCGTGCGCGAAAAAACCGGCTTCGCCATCGGCGGCGTGCCGCCGCTCGGCTGCGCCGAGCCGCTGACGACGCTGATCGACGAGTCGCTATCCGCCTTCGCAACGATCTGGGCGGCGGCGGGAACGCCCAACGCGGTGTTCCGCCTGACGCCCGCCGACCTCCTGCGCCTGACCGGCGGGACGCGAGCGGCCATCGCGCGCTGAGGGCGCGACCTAGAGCATGACGCGATTTGACTGAATCGTCATCGCGAGGAGCGAAGCGACGCGGCGATCCAGGGGCCGCCGCTGCAGCCCACCGATCCGCTGGATCGCTTCGCTCGCGATGACGGCGGTGTTTCCGTCTCAACGCGCCACGCTCTATCGTGCCTTCCGCCAACACTTTGATAATCCACCCGTTTCTCCTCTCGCGCCAACAATGTCTTTCTATAATTCAGAAAGCGCGCTATCCTATTCGTCATCCCGCCGCTTCGGCTCGGGCGGGAGAGGAGCATAGCGATGGACGACGGCGGGGAAGAGCGTTCGGCGCGGGCGCGGATGCGCGAGGCGGGGCGCGAGCGGCGGCGGCAGCGAGCGCGCCGCGACGAGGACATTCTCGACCTCGTCGTCTCCGGCTACGCCGCCGAGACGATCGCCGACAAGCTGGAGCTCAGCGTGAAGACCGTGCGGCGCGCGACGGCGAGGGCGGTCGACAAGCGCCGGCTCGACGGCGGCGCGCACTATCTTCGCTTGCAGGTGATGCGGCTGACCAAGGCGATGCGCGTCGTCGACCTCAATCTCGAGAACGGCGATCTGAAAGCGGTCGAGCCGCTGCTGAAGGTGATGGCCCAGCTCGACAAGTATCACGCCCTGAGCTTGGCGGCGCCGGAGTCGCCGCCGCTCGCTCTTCCCGTCGCTCTTCCCGCCCCGCCGCTGGCCTTGACGGCGCCGATCGCGATCGCGGACGGGACCGAAAACGGCGCCCAACCCGTTGAAATTCCCTAGCGCGGGACACGGATGAGCTTCGCCACCCGACGCCGGCCTCAGCGCGCCCGCCGCGCCGCCAGCGCTTCGCTCAGCAGCGCCGCGACCGGCGCCGGCGTCTCGAAGCGCAAGGTCACCGGCAGCGCGACGATCGCTTTGCGAGTGGCGGGCGCGAGGCGCACGTGGTCCTTCTCTGTCGTCACCGGCGTCAGGCCCCGTGCGGCCGCCTCGGCGATCAGCGCTTCGACTTCGGGGCGAGCGTAGCGGTGGTGATCGGGGAAGCGGCGCCTGACGGCTGCGCGCGCGCCGATCGCTTCCAGCGTGGCGAAGAATTTCTCCGGCCGCGCGATGCCGGCGAAGGCGAGCACGGGGAGGCCGACCAGCGTCGCGCCGACGACCGCGTCGGGCGCCAGCGCGGCGCGAAAGATCGGCTTGTCCGGCGCCAGCGCGCTTAAGGCGGCGAGCGCGTCCGCTCCGCCGCCGATGACGACCTCGGCCGAGACGAACGGCGATTGCCGCGCCGGCGGCGCGCGCAACGGCCCGGCGGGAAAGCATAGGCCGTTGCCGAACCCCGCCTCGCCGTCGATCACCGCGAAGGAGAAATCCTTGGCGAGCGAGGGGTTCTGCAGCCCATCGTCGAGCGCCAGCACGCTCGCGCCGCGCGCGATCGCCAGGCGCGCCGCCGCGACCCGGTCGGCGCCGACGAAGCACGGCGCGACGCGCGCCAGCAGCAACGGCTCGTCGCCGACGCTCTCGGCGTCGTGGATCGCGGGGTCGACCTCGATCGGCTCGGCGCGCGCCGCGCCGCCATAGCCGCGCGAGAGGAACGCGACGCGTTCGCCGGCGCCCTGCAGCAGGCGCGCGACGGCGATTGCGGTCGGCGTCTTGCCGGCGCCGCCGAGAACGAAATTGCCGACGCAGACGACGGCCGCCTCGACCCGCGCGCCCGGCCGCGCCATTCGCCGCGCCGTCGTCAGGCCGTAGAGCGCGCCGAGCGGCTGAAGCGCGCGCGCGGCGAGACCCGGGCGCCGGCGCGCCCAAAAGCCGGGGGCGATCATGTCGGCGCGCGCGGCTTGGCGGCCGGCAGAAACGGCGCAAGCGCCTGCATCACCCGATCGGCCGCCCCGCCCTGCATCTCTACCGTCTGGGCGGCGGCCCGCGCCATCGCCCTGAGGCGCGCCGGATCGGCGAACAGCGCGGCGAGCATGCCGCCGAGTTCTTCGCCGTCGCGCGCCAGCGCCGCCCCGCCCGCCTCGTCGAGCAGCGCGTAGACGTCGGCGAAATTGGCGACGTGCGGGCCGTGCAGAATGGCGCTGGCGAGCTTGGCGGGTTCGATCGGGTTCTGCCCGCCCTCGCCGACGAACGACTTGCCGACCATCACCACCCCGGCGAGCCGATAGAACAGGCCGAGTTCGCCCATCGTGTCGCAAATGTAGATCGCGGTCTCGCGCTCGGGCTTGTCGCCGCGCGAGCGTAGCGCGCAGTTAAGCCCGAGCGCCTGCAACTCCGCGAGGATCGCCTCGCCGCGCGCGGGGTGGCGCGGCGCGATCAGGGTCAGCGCGTCGGGGAAGGTCCGCGCAACGCGCCGGTGCGCCTCGGCCGCGATCCGCTCTTCGCCGTCATGGGTCGAGGCGGCGATCCAGATCTGCCGCCCCGAGGTCAGCCCGGCCAGCGCCGCCAGCTCTCGCCGGTCGGCGGGCGGCGCCGGCGCGTCGTATTTGAGGTTGCCGGCGACCCGCACCGCGGGCGCGCCGAGCTCGATCAGCCGCTCGGCGTCGCCCTCGCTCTGCGCGAGGCAGAGGTCGATCATGGCGAGCAGCGCGGCGATGAAGTCGGACGCGCGCCGCCAGCGCGCCCAAGACCGCACGCTCATGCGCGCGTTGACCATGACCACGGGCGCGCCGGCGCGGCGCGCTTCCACAATCATGTTCGGCCACAACTCGGACTCGGCGATGACAGCCAGATCGGGGCGCCAATGGGTGAAAAATCGCCGCATGAAGCGCGGCGCGTCGAGCGGCGCGAACTGGTGCAGCGCCCCCGCCGGCAGGCGCGGCGCCAGCAGCCGCGCCGAAGTGACGGTGCCGGTCGTCATCAGCGCGCCGAGCCCGCTTTGGGTCAAGCGCTCAACCAGCGGCAACAGCGAGAGCGCCTCGCCGACGCTGGCGCCGTGCAGCCAGACGAGCGGCCCCTCGGGGCGCGCCAGGCTGGCGAGCCCGCGCCGCTCGTCGATCCGCAACGGATCTTCCTTGGCCTTGTTGAGCCTGAGCGACAGCAACATCCCGCTGAGCGGCGAGGCCATGCGCGTGGCCAGCCGATAGGCGGCGAGCGTCAGCGGCAGACTCATGAGCGCCTCAAATCGGCGCCGGGATCGCGCGCCCCGATCATCGCATAGGCGCGCGCGTGCGCCGCATCGAGCCCACGTTCGACCGCCTGCCGGGCGGCCTCCAGCGCCGCCTCGTCGGCGTCGCGCGTGACGGCGATGAGATCGCCGATGACGATCGCGCCGCGCCCGAACGGCCTGCCGAGGCTGGCGCGATCCCAGGATTGGAAGTCGAAACGCCGGCTGACGACCACCGCCGTCGGCGCGATCGGCCGCCCGGAGAGGCGCGCCAACGTGACGACGCCGAGCGCGGCGACGCGCGCGCGCTTGGCCGCGTCGGCGGTCATCGCCACCGAAGCGCCGCCCTCGAGCCGGCGCAGCAATTCGCGCAGCGCCGGCGCGCCGCCCTTGCGGCCCTTGCGATTGTCGCTCGAACCCGAACCGCGCACCGGCGTCACGCCGAGCCGACGCAGCGCCGCCGCCTGCGCGCCGCCGTCGCCGCTGCGCGAAATCAGCGCGGCCATGCGCGGGATCGATTTGGGCCAGGCGAACGAGACCATCAGATGTTGCCCGTGCCACATCGCGACGATCAACGGCGTATGCCCCACGATCGCCGCGTCGAGGTCGGCGGGCTCGTGCGCGAAGCGATTGGTGCGCCAAACGAGGCCCAGATAGCTCGCCAGCAGAAAGCCGAGCGCCTCCTGCACGAACTTGCTTTGCGCGAGACGTTTGAACATCGCTCCCTCAGGCCGGCTTGCGCTCGAGGCCCATGGGCGCGAGGAGGCGGCGTGGATGGCCGAAGAAGCCGCGCGTCTCGACGCTGTCGCGATCGGGAAATGCGACGACGACGTCGCTTCTTTCGCGATCGCGGCGTTCGCGGCCGTCGACGTTCTTCCATTCGCCGCCGAGCGCCGGATACGGAGGCCGCCGGGATTCGCAGGCCGAGGCCTGGTCTTGCGTCATTGCGTCAATTCCCTCGGGATACGCGCGCCGCGGCGCGCGATGAACGCGGATCGAGCGCCGGCTCGCGCGAGGGCTTTGCGCCGCCAAAGCGAAAAACGCAACCGCCGGCGCGCTCCCGCGCGATCCGACGATTTCATGCCGCGCGCTCGGCCAAGGCCGCCCGCGCCGCCGCGACGAGCGCCGGCGCGAGGCTCGCGCCGCACGCCAGCAGGGCGCCGCGACGCGTTTCCCTCGTATTATAGCGCAGGATTTGACCATGCGCGTCGGTCAGCAGCGCCCCCGCTTCGCTCAAGAGAATGTCGGCCGCGGCGACGTCCCAATCGTGCGCATTGGCCGCAGCGAGCCCGACGTCGAGCGCGCCGCCGGCAACCCGCGCCAGCCGCAGCGCCAGCGAGGGAATACGCGGCGCGGCGATCAGTTCGGCGCCGGCCGCCTTGGCGAGCGCCGCGATCATCGCCTTGGGCCCGCCGACCCGCGCTCCGGCGAGCGCCGCCTTTTCCGCGGCGCGGATCGGCGCGCCGTCGAGCCTCGCCCCGCAGCCCAGCGCCGCGCCGTAGGTCTCCCCGAGGACCGGCGCGTGCACAACGCCGGCGATCGGGCGAGATTCGAGGACCAGCGCGATCGACACCGTCCAGTGGGGATCACCCGCCAGAAACGCCCGCGTGCCGTCGATCGGATCGACGACGAGGAGGCTCGCCTTGTCGAGGCGCGAAAGATCGTCCGCCGTCTCTTCGGAAAGCCAACCGGCGTCGGGAAAGGCGGCGCGCAGCCGCGCGCTCAAGTAGCGGTCGACCGCCAGATCCGCGCCGGTGACCGGCGAGCCGCCGTGCTTAGCGCGAACCGAGGCGCTCGTCGTCGCGCCCAAGCGAAAATCGCGCAACGCGATTTCGCCCGCCCGCCGCGCCGCGTCGGCGAGTTCGTCAAGCGCCGAACCGGCGCGCGCCCGAAGCCCTGCGTCCATCGATGAAGCTCTGCGCTCCCGAGCGTTGCGCGCGCTACGCTCCCCAGCGTCCGCGCGTGCTTTAGCCGCGCGGGCGGCGGCGCGCAATGGCGGGCGGACGGACGGTCGTAGCGGAGCGACGGGCGCCGAGGGGGCGCGGCTTGGCGTTTCCGGCGCCGGGCGCTATGAAGCCGCGATGGCCAAGCCCCCTCGATCCGCCGGCGCCTTCTCCCACCTCGGCCGGCCGACCCGCATTCCCGACCAGCCCGACGCGGCGACGCTCGAACGCGCGCCCAATCCGCACCCGGACGTCGACTACGTCACACGCTTCGCGGCGCCGGAATTCACCTCGATCTGCCCGGTGACCGGCCAGCCGGATTTCGCCCATCTCGTCATCGACTACGTCCCGGACAAGTGGATCGTCGAATCCAAGTCGCTCAAACTGCACCTGGCGAGCTTCCGCAGTCACGGCGCCTTTCACGAGGATTGCACGGTGCGGATCGGCAAGGAGTTGGCCGCGCTGCTCGAGCCGCGCTGGCTGCGCATCGGCGGCTATTGGTATCCGCGCGGCGGCATTCCGATCGACGTGTTCTGGCAGACCGGGCGCTTGCCGAAGGGCGTCTGGGCGCCCGATCAGGGCGTCGCGCCTTATCGCGGCCGCGGCTGAATTCGCGCGCGGACCGGCCTCGCCCTCGCTTCGCGAAAGACGAAAGACGCCCGCCGCGTCAGGCCGACTTGGCTAAGCGATCGAAATTCTGCAACTCGGCCGCCAACGCCTCGAAATCCTTGAGCGGCACCATGTTCGGGCCGTCGGAGGGCGCCCGGTCGGGATCCTCGTGAGTCTCGATGAAGACGCCGGCGACGCCGACCGCGACCGCCGCGCGCGCCAGCGCGCCGACGAATTCGCGCTCGCCGCCCGAGGACGCGCCCCGCCCTCCCGGTTGCTGCACCGAATGGGTGGCGTCGAAGACGACCGGCGCGCCGGTCTCGCGCGCCATGATCGGCAGCGAGCGCATGTCGACGACCAGCGTATTGTAGCCGAAGCTGACGCCACGTTCGGTGACCAGCACGTCGGCTCCGCCGGCCTGCGCGATCTTGGCCGCGACGTGCTTCATGTCCCACGGGGCGAGGAACTGCCCCTTCTTGACGTTGACCGCGCGGCCGGTTCGCGCGGCGGCGATCAGCAGGTCGGTCTGGCGGCAGAGAAACGCCGGGATTTGCAGCGCGTCGACCGCCTCGGCCACGATCGCGCATTGCGCCGGTTCATGCACGTCGGTCAACACGGGAAGGCCGAGCGTCTCGCGGATTTCAGCGAAGATCGGCAGCGCCGCCTTCAGTCCGAGCCCGCGCCGCCCGGCGCCCGAAGTGCGGTTGGCCTTGTCGAAAGAGGTCTTGAAGACGAGGCCGAGGCTGAGCCGCGCCGCGATCTCCTTCAGCGCGCCCGCCATCTCCAGAGCGTGGGCGCGGCTTTCGAGCTGGCACGGGCCGGCGATCAGCGCCAGCGGCAGCGCCGCGCCGAAGCGAACGGCGCCCGCGCCGGCGCCGACTTGGACGATGGGGTTAAGCGCCATGGGCCCGGCTCCCTGTCCGGCGCGGACGCGCCCCAGCTTCCCTTTCGCCTCGCGGCCCCAATTGCCAACGCATCCGTTCTATCCCGTTGGTTTGGGCGCACTCATGCTCGTTTCCGGCGCACTGCACAAGGCCGCGGCGACCCGAGCTCGCGGCTCCGCGCTCGGGCTACCAGGCGGCGCCGGCGCCGGGCCGTGAACCGCCCCGCCGCTAAGCCGCGCCAGCAACGGCGCGCCGAGTTCGACCATCAGCACGCTGAAGAGGATCAGGGCGCAGCCGGCCGTCGCGATCGCGGTCAGCCGCTCGGCGAGCAGGATCGCCCCCGCGACGGCGGCGAACACGCTTTCGAGCGACAGGATCAACGCCGCCTCGGCCGGCGGCGTGTAGCCCTGCGCGACGATCTGCGTGGTGAAGGCGACGCCGCCGGAGATGACCCCGGCATAGAGCAGCGGAACCAGTCCGGCGACAAAATCGGCGGCGCGCATCGGCTCGAACGCGGTCGCCGCGCCCGCGGCAAACGCGCCGCAGATGGCGTATTCGAGAAAGGCGAGCGTGAACGGCCTCGGCTGGCGGGCCAAGAACATCGGCGTCAAGGCGATGCCGAGCGCCCAGGCGACGTCGGAGAGCAGGATGAGCCCGTCGCCGACGCTCATCGGCCGAGCCGCACCGCCGCCGCTCGCCAAAAGCCACGCGCCAGCGGTCGACAACAGGCAGGCGACGGCAACGATCGATCGTGGCAGACGACCCGTCAGCAGCCAAACCGCGATCGGAACCAGCACGACATAGCAGGCGGTGAGGAAGCCGCCGTTGGACACGGTCGTCGTCGCCAGCCCGATCTGCTGCAGCACGGATCCGACGAACAGGGTGAGCGAAATGACGATCGCGAGTCGCCACGTCCGCGCGTCGAAGCGCGCCGCGGCGCGCCGCGTCTCAAACGCCGCCAGCGGCGCCAGCATGAGAGCCGAGATCGCGAAGCGCGCGGCGACGAAGCCGAGCGGCGGCACAACGCCCTCCGCCACCCTCTGCGCCACAAAGGCGCCGCCCCACAGGAGAGCGGCCGTCAGCAGCGCCGCATCGGCGCGCAATCGCGTCACGGCTTCGCTCCTACTCCCTCGCGAGATCCGGCGGCGTCGCTTCGGCGGCCAGCGCGTCGAGCGTCTCGGTCAGACCGTTCGTCGCCTGCTCGTTCGAGCCGAGCCGGCGGATCGACACGCTGCGCTCGGCCGCCTCCTTGCGGCCGATGGCGAGCAACACCGGAACCTTGGCGAGCGAATGCTCGCGCACCTTGTAGCTGATCTTCTCGTTCCTCAAGTCCGCCTCGACCCGCAGGCCGCGCTTGCGCGCGCCGCTGACGACTTGCTTCGCGTAGTCGTCGCCCTCCTGGGTGATGGTGCAGACGACGACCTGCGTCGGCGCGAGCCACAGCGGCAGGTGGCCGGCGTGATGCTCGAGCAGGATGCCGATGAAGCGCTCCATCGAGCCGCAGATGGCGCGATGGATCATCACCGGAATGGTCTTCTCACTGTTGGCGGCGATGTAGAAGGCGCCGAAACGCTCGGGCAGATTGAAATCGACCTGCGTCGTGCCGCATTGCCAGTCGCGGCCGATGGCGTCGCGCAGCACGTATTCGAACTTCGGCCCATAGAACGCGCCCTCGCCGGGATTGATCGAGGTCGTCACGACATTGCCGTGGCGCGCCTTGATCTCGTCGAGCACGCGGCTCATCACCGCCTCGGCGTGATCCCACATCGCGTCCATGCCCACGCGCTTGTCGGGCCGGGTCGACAGTTTGACGACGATGCGGTCGAAGCCGAAATCCGCGTAGACCGACAGGATCAGCTCGTTGATCTTGTGGCATTCCTCGGCGAGTTGGCCCTCGGTGCAGAAAATGTGGGCGTCGTCCTGCGTGAACGCGCGCACGCGCATGACGCCGTGCAGCGCGCCGGACGGCTCGTAGCGATGGACGACGCCGAATTCGGCGAGGCGCAGCGGCAGTTCGCGATAGGAGCGCAAGCCGTTCTTGAAGATCTGGATGTGACCGGGGCAGTTCATCGGTTTGAGCGCATAGACGCGCTCGTCCTCGGCCTCGGCGTCCTCGCCGGCCGGGCGCGCCATGAACATGCTCTCGCGATACCAGTCCCAGTGGCCCGAGACTTCCCAGAGACGCTTGTCGAGCACCTGCGGCGCGTTGACTTCGAGATAGTCTTCGGCGAGGCGCCGGCGCATGTAGGCGGTCAGCGTCTGGAACAGCGTCCAGCCCTTGGGGTGCCAGAAGACCGAGCCTGGCCCCTCCTCCTGGAAGTGAAAGAGGTTCATTTCGCGCGCCAGCTTGCGGTGGTCGCGCCGTTCGGCCTCTTCGATCTGCACGAGATAGGCGTCGAGTTCGTCCTTTCTTGCGAAGGCGGTCCCGTAGATGCGCGACAGCATCGGCTTGGTCGAATCGCCGCGCCAATAGGCCCCCGCCACCTTCATCAGCTTGAAGGCGTCGCCTATTCTGCCGGTCGAGGTCATGTGCGGGCCGCGGCAGAGGTCGGTCCATTCGCCCTGGCTGTAGAGCTTCAGCTCCTGGTCGGCCGGAATGGCGTCGATCAGCTCGATCTTGAACGCCTCGCCCTTCTTCTCGAAATAGGCCTTGGCCTCGTCGCGGCTCATCGTCGTCTTGGCGAACGGCCGGTCGCGCGCCACGATTTCGCGCATGCGTTTTTCGATCGCGGGAAAATCCTCTGGCGTGAACGGCGTCGCGCGGAAGAAGTCGTAGTAGAAGCCGTTCTCGATGACGGGACCGATGGTGACTTGCGCACCCGGCCACAGCGACTGCACCGCCTCGGCGAGCACGTGCGCGGCGTCATGGCGGATCAAGGCGAGGGCGCGCGGATCGTCGCGGCCGACGAACTCGAGCGTGGCGTCGGCTTCTATCCGGTCCGAGAGATCGGCGAGCGCCCCGTCGCGCACCATCGCGACGCTGCGTTTGGCCAGAGAGGGGGATATGGATTTGGCGATTTCGACGCCGGAGAGGCCAGGCTCGAACGCGCGCCGCGCGCCGTCGGGGAAAGTGACGTGGATCATCAGAGCTCCCAAGGGCTCACTCGCCGAAACGAGCCGGCGTAAGCGAATGGGGCGCGGTATAGAGGGGCGGGGCCCTAAGGGCAATGGGGCGCGACCGTGAGTCGCGAGCCGCGGGGCCGGCACCGTTTTCAGGGCCACAGGGCCTGATTTCAAGGAGTTGCGTGACGGTTTTCCGCCGCGCAGCCGCGCCGGGAAATCGCGCCGTGCGCGCGGACGGACGTAGCGCGCGCATTGCCGTTAAGACCTTATTGTTTATGTAAATAATCACGGCCTTGGTCGACGGGCGCCGGGCTATGCGTAGAATCCGAGGGCGCCCTCATGGCGTCCGGGCCGATAGGAATGCGCTGTCGGGAATCGGCCGATGTTCGCGTCGTCCGCAATCGAGAGGGGCCGTCATGGCGAATGAAAGTCTTCTTGTCATACTCGTGGTCGGCGTGGTCGCGGGATGGTTGGCCGGTCAGATCATGCGCGGCGCCGGGTATGGGCTCGTCGGCGATCTCATCATCGGAATACTCGGCGCCTTGATCGGCGAGTGGCTCATGCCAAAACTCGGCCTCCACATCGGCTCGGGGATCGTCGGCGAGATCATCGACGCCACCATCGGCGCGCTGTTGCTCCTTTTCATTCTCCGACTCGTTCGCGGCGGCGGCCGATGGGGAGGCCGGGGAGGCCGTTGGGGCCGGCGCTGGTAGCGGTCGTTGGCGAGCGCCAATGAATGGATAGCCCGGCGCCCCTGACCGCGTCATGTCGATTCCGAGGCTGCCCTAGCCGCGGACAACTCAGAGGGTTTTCCGAGCGCATAGCTCGGGGGAGGCCACGCCTCGGCCTCGGAAGCCCGGCTGCAGAGCGCACACAGGCTTCATGTCGCCGGCGGCCACATCGGATCGTCGTCGTCAAGCCGCTGCGCTTCGCCCGTTCCGCGGCGACCGCGCCGCTCCGATGCGGCGGTTTTGTTTCCATGATCTTTGTCGAGCGAAGCCGGCCGCGAGGCCGGCCCGCTCAACAAAGATCATGGAGGCCGACAGCCTGAGCCGCGCGGAAGCGTCAAGGCTCGCGCGCGTCAGCGCGCGACCCGTGGAACGGGCTTGGCCTTGACGCCGAGCACGGATCAGGCACAGCGCCTGTCTTCCGACGAACTGTTCACCTGGAAACCGTATTACTCCCAAAGTTCCCGATAATTGTGGAAATTCGGCAGGATCGGATCGGAATGCGTCGGCTCGAGCAGCGGCAACAGCCGTCGCAACAGGGCGTTGATCGGTCCGGAGGCGTGCCGGACATAGAGATCAAGGGGATAGAGCGACTGGCGTAGATGCCACTTCGGATCGTAGTTGAGGCTGCCGCTATAAAAGCGCTTGTAGCCGTTGGCGATCGCCCATTCGATGATATCATGAAATACGCGATAATACAGGTTAAGTTTGAAAGCGACGGAATAGTCAAATCCGACATATTCGTGACAGATTGCGTCGCCTTGCGCCATGCACAAGCCGAACGCGATAATCCTGTCGTCTTGGCGCCAAATGAAAAAACGGACCTTGTCGGGAATAAGGCGCACGATTTCGCATAAGAATTCCTTGGTCAGCTTCTCGAAACGGAGCGGCGAGCGCTCGAAGACCTTTAGGTAGAGCGGATAGATCTCATCGATGATCGCGGTCAGATCGTCCACAAGGCTCATCGCGATGGCCGGCTGGGCGCGCTCGGCGGCGCGCAGCTTCCGCCGGACCTTGGCGCGGGTGCCCGGGCTGAGCGTGTTGGAGAGATAATCCTCGAAATTCTCGAAATCGATGCCGAGCGTCGTCATCGGCATGCTGGGTGCGCGGGTGAAACCGGCGCGCCGCAAGCCTTGCAGCGGCGCCCGGTACTTCGCCGGGAATTCCTTCAGCACGGTCATCGCGCAATGCAAATCGCCCGCCAGGCGAGGCAGCGAGCGGGCCAGCAGTTCGGCGGTCGTGAATTGCGATGATTCGTCGCCGTCGAGGCGCCCTTCCCCGGCGGCGCATCCCACCATCAGCGTGCGCGCCCGCAAGAAGCGCGGCCAAAGTCGCCGGACCCCGGCGATAAACGTCTTGGCGTGATCGTCGGCGCCGGCTACGAGATCTTGATCGACGACGAAGAAGGGTTGGATGGCGCAGACGTCCTTGCCGTCGTCGACGACGAGGTAGCCATAGTCGAAACCGTCCTTGAGCGTGTCTTCGACGAGTTCGTAGTAGCGATGATCCTTGCGCTCGCCGGCGAACGCGCTCCGCCAGCGCATCAGGCCGGCGATTTCGTTGCGTGCGGCGATTCTGACGTTTCCCCTGGGGATGGCAGACGAGGCGAACTCGGCGTGATCAAACCACCCATGCATCGAAGCATCCCTAAACGCCATAGCGCGAGCCCGAGCCGGCCTATAACACAGACCGGCAATCGATTCCCGCGCCTTGGGGTTCCGGGTTCCGCGGTTCCGGGGGTTCCGGCGACGCTGCGCTTAGCTTGCCTCTGCTCGGCGACCGCGATGGAGAACTCCTAGGGTCGAACGTTAAGCGCAGCGTCGCCGTAACCCGCAACCCGAGCGGCTTGCTGATCTCCTACGGTATAGACGATTAGGGGCAAGGATGCCGCAGCCCGTCATAGCCGAGATAAGTTCCGCTGACGGGGTCGTATGATCGGTATGTTTGTTGGCAATACGCCGTCGAATCGCCATCGTTGACCAACTGCGGACCGGCGTCGTCATACGGCGCGCTTTGATCCGAATAGAGGGGATCCGAATAGACGGGATAGGATTCGTCGGAGTAGTAGCCTTGGTTCGGTTGCATGGCTCCGCCGATTATCACCCCGGCGGCCAAGGCCGCGGCGCCGACGCCAACCCCATACCCTCCTCGCCCATAGTTGTGGGCATAGCCCTGATGCTGATATCGAAATTGCGTCGGGCCGGCGCCAACGGCGCGAGTGGTGCTGCAGGGATGGCCGATCCCACAACCGCCCTGGGCCGACGCAGGCGCGGATTGAATCATAAAGGCGAAGGCGCTCGCGATGGCGATGCCGCCCAATAAAGTGTTTCTCATTGTGAACCTCCATAGGTTATTCGAGAACGTAGGGGGCGCGGCGACGCTCGGGTAGCGTCGGAAAACACCCACGGCAGTAACGTTCTCCTTGAAAAAGGGCATTTACGGTGACGCCTCCCGCGGGAATGACATCGCTGGGGATTCCATCAAATCGCGTCATGGTCTCGAACCCGGGAAGCCGCCGCCATTCGCCTTCGACCTCTTGGAGAGCCTCCTTTTCCGACCGTGAGAGCCTATCAAGGACTTCAGCCGCTGCGCGGCGGCCCCATAGGGCGTCGAGAGACGCCCGTCCAAAAGGACGGGCTACGGTGCCGTCCTTGACAGGCTCTCACGGTCGGAAATCGTGCATCCAAGAAGTCGACGGCGGGGACCGTCGCATCGCTGGAGCGCTGGCGTTAGCCCGAGTTCGCAGCGCCGGCGGCGTCGATGCCGCCTTGACTTGCCTGCGCGCGCGCGCAAGGTCTCACGCGCAAGTTGAGTGAATGCTCTCATGCCGCCCGCCTCGACCAAGCCGGTCATCTTCATCAGCTACGCCCATGCAGACGAGGCGGACAAGCCCGCCGAGGGCGAAGTCCAGTGGCTCAGCTTCGTGCAGAGCTTCCTTCAGCCGGCGGTGAAGCACGGCGTTTTCGAGCTATGGGTCGACCGCCAGATGAGAGGCGGCGCGGATTGGGACCCGGAGATCGAGCGGAAACTTCGCGCCTGCGACATTTTCGTCTTGCTCGTCTCTCGCTTCTCGATGGCGTCCGACTATATCGTCGACAGGGAGATCGCGATCATTCGCGAACGGCAGGCGAAGGGCGAAGACGTCCATTTCTATCCGCTGCTGCTGACGCCGACGCCGCAGGCTGGATTGGACAAAGTCAGGGACAAGAACCTCCGGCCGCGCGACGCCAAGCCGCTCTTCAACTTTCCAGCCAACGAGCGCCTTCAACATATGTCGGACGCGGCGAACGAGATCGCCGAAATTGCGGCCGAGATCGCCGCGCGCAAAGGCCCGGCGCGGCCGGCGGCTCCCTCCGCGCAGCCCACCTATGTCCACATCGCCGGCCTCCCCGAAACCGCCTACGAGCGCCTCGTCGGCCGCGACGCCGAACTGAAGCGCCTCGACGACGCCTGGGCCGATCCCAAGACC
>Ga0182014_10002545_pt1 | contig 22829 bp, 21 predicted proteins | sample 612S2DmetaG_FD_120489 | JGI IMG/M metagenome (GOLD analysis project Ga0182014, IMG submission 120489) | Permafrost microbial communities from Stordalen Mire, Sweden - 612S2D metaG | ecosystem: Environmental > Terrestrial > Soil > Wetlands > Permafrost | place: Sweden: Stordalen | collected...
CCCGTCGACGCCCCGGACGGCACCCCAGCCCGGGCCGTCGTGCCATCCGCCAGCCGGACCGTCACCGCGAGCGTCGGCCGCCCACGCGAATCAAGAATCTCCAGCGCCGATAGATCCGCGACATCAAAACGCGTCATCGTCAACTCCCGTGAGTCTGCCTGGGCACGAGGCCGCTGACCGCGCCGGTCAGCGCCCTCTCACGGGCAGCCTGGGGGACTCACAGCGGATCGGGTAGTGACGTAGTGCCCGTCTTCAGGGCCTGTTCGGCCCGGCTGGGGCGGTGCGGGAGCCGACCGGGGTCATCCGGGCGCCGTGCTCGATGGTCTCCGCGGCCAGCCGGATCGTGGCCCAGTGCGCGGCCACGACGCGCAGCAGGCGCACCTCGCTGTCCAGGTCGGTCCCCGCGGTGAAGTCCTTGTCGGCGTGCGGGGCGCCGCCCGCCGCCCGTACGTCCCCGCGCAGTTCGGCCCGCCGGGCCAGTTCCAGCCGGGTGGCGGTGGTGACCGTCGCCGCGTCCGCCGCCGACAGCCGATGCCGGCCCGCGGCGGCGCGCACCGTGTCCTCGATCCCGGGCACGTCCACGGGGCACAGCGCCATGTACCCGTCACGGATCTCGATCACCCGCCGGTACAGCCGCATCCGCAGGTCACGTGGGTCGAGCCGGTCGGCCCAGACCGGGACCGGGTCCAGCGCGATCCCGGGGACCGCCTGGCACAGGCCCGCCCACACCGGGTAGAGCATCCGGAGCGAGCGGTAGAAGCCGGCCTGGCGCACCAGCGGCCAGTGCTGGGCCGCGGGCAGTACGCCGCCCGCGGCCACGAGCACGATCAGCGCGCCGAACAGCGCCTGGATGATGGCGGGGGCGGTGCGGATGAACGGTCCCTGGACCCCGGCGGCGCGCGCGGCGACGACACTGCTGGCGTAGGCGAGGTAGGTCAGCCCGACGACCATCCCGGCCGCGAGCAGCTGCAGGCCGCTGCCGAGCGCGGAGCGGCCGGCCGTGCGCCCGTACCGCCCGGCGAGCCGGGCGATGATGACGAACGTGGTGCCCAGGTAGGCGGCCAAGATCGCCCAGTAGGCGATGACCTCGGGGTGGGCCGCGTACTGCACGAAGAAGTCGGAGTACAGCGCGGTGTTGGTGGGCCTGGTGCGCGCGGGGGAGACCGCGAACAGGCCGGTGAGCGCGGCGAGGGTGCCCGCGGCCACGGCTGAAGCCCGTACCGCGGACCAGCGGGCGCGCTGCCTCGGCGTGCCGGAGATCGCCACGGCACTGTACCGGGCCAGAGTGGCGGCAATGATCGCGAGCAGGTGCTGGGCGAGATCGGACACGTTCGGCAGGCCGCTGGCCGCGTCCAGCCGGGCGCCGATCGCGGTCAGATCCAGGGTGCCGATCGTCGCCAGCAGCAGCATCGTCCCCCAGACGGCAAGCCTGGTCGGGTCGCGCCACTGGGAGGGCACCTGCGCGAAGACGGCGAGCCAGAGCAGCGTGACGGCGACGGTGCTCGCGGTCACGGCTCCATCCCCAGCGCCAGGCCGGCCCGGCGCAGGATCTGCATCTCGGCCACCGAAACGTCCCGGACGGGCATCGCGGAGGTGGCCCGCTGGGCCTGGGCGAGGATGAGCGAGGCGAGCAGTTCCGCTTCCCGCTCGTGCTCGGAGTGGTAGCTGGCCCGGCTCAGCACCGTGCGCACCATATCGGGTGACAGGTTCGGGAACAGCTGCCCCATCATGTCGTTCTCAGGCAGCTCGGTCGAGTCGTGGCCACAGAGCATGTGGGCCAGCTCGTGCACGACGATGTGCTCGCCGTGCAGCCGGCTGGTGTCCTGGTCGACGAAGATCCAGTCGTCGTCGTCGGTCGAGATCCAGATTCCGCACGGCCGGCCCCGGGCGGCCGTGCGGGGGATGCCCCGCACGTGCAGCGGCCGTCCGCGCCGGGCACTCACCGTCTGGCACAGTTCGGCGAGGTCGAACGGGTCCGGCAGGGTCATCTGACGCAGCCGGGCCTCGCAGCGCCGGCGGACGCTGTTCATCAGCCAGCCTCCCGGGCCTGCTGGTCACCGTCCTGCCCGGGTGCCCCGGAGCCTGCGCCGGGAGCCTCCGCGCTGGAATCGGCTTCCAGCCCTTCGAGGCGGCGGGCGTGGTCGATCATGACCTGGACCGCGGCCAGGCTTTCCACCGACAGCCCGGCGGCGCGCAGCGCCACGGTGCGCACCGACGCATCGCGCATCGCGGCGAGCAGGCTGAGCTGTGCGTCGACGACTTCCGCGGCGTCGTCATCGAAGAAGTAGGCGGGGCTGACGCCGAAGAAACGGGCCAGCGCGGCCAGGTGGTTCCTGGTCGGATTGTCGCGCAATCCCTTGCGGAGCTGCCAGAGATAGGTGGCGGAGATGGTGGGGCCGCCTTCACCGCGGATGGCGTCGGCGACTTCCTGGTAGCTGTACTCGCCGCGGCCCGCCGGCCGCACGGCCTGGAACAGCCGGTCGAGTTTGGTGGCCAGGGACGGTGGCGGTCGCCGCGTGTCTCCCGCCGGCATTGGCATTCCTCCTGCTGTCTGCGTCCGGCTGCTGGCCACTCCCGGCGCTCTCCACGGCGCGCCGGTCAAATGCCCGCATTACCCATACCGCAGCGTAATCGTTCCGCGCCGGGTCCGGCACCCGATCGCCGTACCCATGTCCGTAATGCACAGCTCACCAGGATGTTCCTTGCTGTTGACACGGGTCGTCCACAGCGGCTTAGACTCGTCGCGTGCTGTATTAGCTGAGATAAATGCCGGCCACTGAGGGGGTGACCGGACTCGTTTCGGCTCATCGGCCGCTGGTAACCGTCCGCCCGTGGCGGCACCCGCATTACGGCTTCGCCGTTGGGCGCCGTCGCGGTACGGGGGGCGCCGGGGGGCGCCCGGTCCGGCACCGGGTTTCCGCAGGTGCCGTGGGCCGCACGATGCCGTTGGCCGCAGCCGCCGCGGAAGACCGACGCTGACCATGGGCGGGTCCTCATCTGACCAGCGCGACTCTCGGGGCCGTGACCCACCGGATGACCTGGCCGAGCGCACGATAGAATTAGCTTGCGTCGATTGTGCACCGTTTTGCAGTGATTCGGGTTGTACCTGCCGGTACGTTGTCCGCGAGATCGGAGGCCGCACGCATGCAGGTGGGTCAGCTTCTGGGCGTGAGTTCCGGCGAGGCCGTGCCGCCCGGCTCGCTCGCGCCCCTCGCGTCCAGGCCGTCCCTCGCGTCCCTAGAGCCGGGGCCACCCGGCGCGCAGGGGCCGCCGAGTGCGCTGGGCCAGCCGGGTGATCGTGACCTGGACCGCTGGCTGGCCGGGGTCCAGGGCCGGGCGGCCGGAGTGCTCGCGGCGTTCGTCCGGGATCGCTGCGCGGAGTACGTGCACGACGTGCCCGGCGCGGAGTTCGTGACCGGACTGCTCAGCGAGTTCGTGGCCGGCGGCAAGTTCGTCCGGTCTACCTTCACCTACCTCGGCTGGCTGAGCGGCGCGGCGGGAAGCGACGCGGCCATGCGCGTCGCGGCCAGCACCGAGCTCGTGCACGCCTTCGCTCTGCTGCAGGACGACGTCATGGACCGGTCCGCGCTGCGCCGCGGCCGGCCGGCCATCCATATGCGCCTCGCCGACTGGCACCGGGCGCAGGGGCTGGGCGGGCCGGCCGAGCGCTTTGGCGAATCCGCCGCGATCCTGCTTTCTGACCTTTGCCTGGTGTGGGCGGAACAGCTGATGCGCGATAGCGGGCTCGGCGCAGCGGCCCTGGCCCGCGGCTGGCCGCGGTACGACACGCTGCGCGGCGAACTGGCCGTGGGGCAGTTCGCCGATCTGGTCAACGACGCCCGGTACAGCCCCAGCCTGGGCGACGTGCTCGACGTGAACCGGCGCAAGTCCGGCAACTACACGGTACGCCGTCCGCTGGAACTGGGCGCCGCCCTGGCCGGCTGCGACGAGCAGGTCCTGGGCGTGCTCGGCGAGTACGGTGACCTGGTGGGCGAGGCGTTCCAGTTGCGCGACGACGTGCTCGGCGTCTTCGGGCGGTCGTCGGTCACCGGCAAGCCGAGCGGCGGTGACCTGCGTGAGCGCAAGGCGACGAGTGTGGTGGTGCTGGCCGGGGAGATGGCCACGCCGCGTCAGCGGGCCCGGCTGTCCGGGCTGTCCGGGCGTGAATCCCTCGATGAGGACGACGTGGATCAGTGGCGCCGGCTCATCGCCGAAACGGGGGCCGCGGCCCGGATCGAGCAGATGATCAGCAGCCGGGTGAACGCCGCGTGCGAACGGCTGGACGGCAGCGGGCTGAACGGCTCTGTCCTCGGCGCCCTCCGCGACCTTGCCATCCGCTACACGAACCGGGCCTGGTAGCCGATGCGGACCGTGAGCGGGCCCACCAGCCAGGTCGTGGTGGCCGGCGCCGGGTTCGCCGGGCTGGCCGCCGCCCTGCACCTGGCCGGGCGGGGACGCGAGGTCACCGTCGTCGAACGTGACGCGACGCCAGGCGGCCGGGCCGGGCGGATGGACCTCGCCGGGTTCCGGATGGACACCGGCCCGACCGTGCTGACCATGCCGGATCTGGTGGCCGAGACGCTGGGCGCGGTGGGGGAGAACCTGACCGACCGGCTGGACCTGATCCGCCTGGACCCGGCCTACCGCGCCCAGTTCGCGGACGGCAGCGAACTGGACGTGCACACCGACGCCGACGCCATGACCGCGGCCGTGGCCGCGTTCGCCGGGCCGGCCGAAGCGGACGGCTACCGCCGGCTGCGCGCCTGGCTGACCGAGCTGTACCAGCGCGAGTTCGGCCGGTTCATCGCGGCCAACTTCGATTCGCCGTTCGCGCTGGCCACCCCGGACCTGGGGCGCCTGGCCGCGCTGGGCGCGTTCCGCCGGCTGGAACCGGCGATCGGCCGGTTCATCCGCGACGAGCGGCTGCGCCGGGTGTTCTCCTTCCAGTCGCTGTACGCCGGGGAGTCGCCGCGGCACGCGCTCGCCGTCTACGCCGTCATCGCCTACATGGACACGGTGGCCGGTGTGTACTTTCCCCGCGGTGGCATGCGGGCGCTGCCGGACGCGCTCGCCGGGGCCGCGGCGGCGGCCGGGGTCCGCTTCTGCTATGGCGCCACCGTGACCTCACTCGAGCGGTCCGGGTCGCGGGTCCGCGCCGTGCACACCGACACCGGCCTGCGGATCCCCTGTGACGCAGTGGTTCTCGCCACCGAACTGCCCACCGCGTACCGGCTGCTCGGCCGGACCCCGCGCCGGGCCCTGCCGCTGCGGCCTTCGCCGTCCGCCGTCGTCCTGCACGCCGGCACCGGGCGCCGCTGGCCGGGTGCCGCCCACCACACGATCGTGTTCGGCGACGCCTGGCAGGAAACCTTCCGCGAGATCATCACCGAGGGGCAGCTGATGCGCGATCCGTCGCTGCTGGTGACCCGGCCCACCGCGACCGACCCGGGGCTGGCGCCCGACGGCGGCGACCTGCTGTACATCCTGGCGCCCGTCCCCAACCTGGCCCGCGGCCGGTTCGACTGGGACGCCACCGGGGGGGCCTACGCGGACCAGCTCGCCGCTATCGTGGACAAGCGCCTGCTGCCCGGCCTGGACGCGGAGATCACTATGCGCCAGGTGGTCACGCCGGACGACTGGGCCCGGCAGGGGATGGTCGCCGGGACGCCGTTCTCCTACGCGCACTCGTTCCTGCAGAGCGGGCCGTTCCGGCCGGGCAACCTGCCGCGCGGCGTGGACAACGCGGTCCTGGCCGGGTGCGGTACCGTGCCCGGGGTCGGTGTCCCGACCGCACTGGTATCCGGCCGGCTGGCCGCGGACCGGATCACCGGTCCCGGGCCGGCCCGGTCGCTCACCCCTGCCCAGCGGAGGCCAGCGTCATGATCGGTGCCGAACTGGACGCGGCGGGCCTGACCGATCCCCGGCTGCGCTCGGCCTATGAGCGCTGCCGGGAGCTGAACGCCCGGCACGGCAAGACGTATTACCTGGCGACGAAGCTGCTGACCCGGGCGCAGCGGCCCGCGATACACGCCCTGTACGGCTTTGCCCGCTGGGCCGACGACATCGTGGACGCGGCCCCGCCCGGCACCGGCCGCGAGCAGGTCGCCGCCGGCCTGGCGGAACTGACCGAGGGCCTTTCCGCCGGGCTGCGGACCGGTCACAGTGACGACCCGATCCTGGCCGCGCTGGCGGACACCGCGGCCCGCTACCGGATCGCCCCGGCCCTATTCGAGGACTTCATGACCTCGATGCGGATGGACCTGGAGGTCACCAGCTACCCCGACCGGGCCGCGCTGGACACCTACGTGCATGGCTCGGCCGAAGTGATCGGGCTGCAGGTACTGCCCGTGCTGGGCACGGTCGCGCCGCCCGCCGAGGCCGCCCCGTACGCCGCCGCCCTGGGCAAGGCGTTCCAGCTGACGAACTTCCTGCGCGACGTGGCCGAGGACCTGGACCGGGGCCGCGTGTACCTCCCGGCGGACGAGCTCGCCGCGTTCGGCGTGGACCGCCCCCTGCTGGCCTGGTGCCGCGCGCATCGGCGCACCGATCCCCGGGTACGCGCCGCGCTGGCCGACCAGCACGCCACCACCCGCGCGATCTACCGCTTCGCGCGCGGCGGGGTCACCATGCTGCACCCGGTGTCCCGGCCGTGCGTCGCGACCGCGCTGGCGCTGTACTCCGAGATACTCGACCGCATCGAGGACGCGGACTTCGCGGTGTTCGCGCACCGGGCCCGGGTCGGTAAGGCCCGGCGGCTGCGGGTGGCGATCCCGGCCCTGGTCCGTGCGTGGTGGGCGCGGCGCTGACATGGACCACTATCAGTATCTGATCCTGATGGGGGGCTGCCTCGCGGTCACGGTGCCGCTCGAGGTGCTCGGCGCCCGGGTCTACCGGCAGCCCGCCCGGCTGGCGCGGGCCGTGCTGCCGGTAGCCGCGGTCTTCCTGATCTGGGACGCCCTGGCCATCGCCGGGGGCGTCTGGACCTATAACCCGCGCTACGTGACGGGGCTGCGGCTGCCGTTCCGCATCCCGGTCGAAGAGCTGGTGTTCTTCCTGGTCATCCCGGTGTGCGGGATTCTGACCTACGCCGGCGTGCAGGCCGTGGCCGCCCGCTGGCACGCCCGGCGCCCCCAGCCGCGTCCGCGTACTCGCCCGGGTCCTTGCCCGGGTCCTTCCCGGGCCGCGCCGCGGCCGGAACGGCCAGAACGGCCAGAACGGTCAGAACGGCCCGTGCGATCATGACCGGCCTGGGATACACCGTGCCCGCTTTGCTGGCGGTGGCCATCGTCTGCGCATGGGAACTGGCCTTCCTGCGGACCGGATTGTTCCGCCGGCCCAGCTACTGGGTGGCCATGGTGATCGTGCTGGCCTTCCAGATCCCGGTCGACGGCTGGCTGACCAAGCTGTCCGCGCCCGTGGTCGAGTACGCCCCGCGGCAGATGACCGGCCTGCGGTTTCCCTGGGACATCCCGATCGAGGATTTCCTGTTCGGGTTCGCCCTGGTCACAGCCACGCTGCTGCTGTGGGAGCACAGCAGATCCGGGCCACCCGCCCACCGTCCGAGAGGGGAACTGCGGTGACGACCGACGCCGGATTGCGGCGCGAGGAGGTCCCGGCCGCCTTCGACACCGGGGCTGCCGTGTACGACCGTTTGGTGGGCGCCAACCCGGGGTACCACGCGCACCTGCGGCTGTCGGCCCGGCGGATGCGGTTGCCCGGCGAAGGCCGGGGACTGCGCCTGCTCGACGCCGGGTGCGGAACGGGCGCGTCGACGGCCGCCCTGCTCACCGCCGCGCCGCACGCGGAGATCGTCGCGATCGACGCCGCGGCGCAGATGCTGGCTCAGGCCCGCGCGAAGGCCTGGCCGTCGTCCGTTCGCTTCGTGCACGCGCGGGTGGAGGACCTGGCTGAGGCGGGGGTGCGCGGCCCGTTCGACGGGATCCTGGCCGCGTACCTCATCCGCAACCTCGCCGACCCCGACGGCCAGCTTCGCGCCCTGCGCGGCCTGCTGCGGCCCGGCGGCACGCTGGCCGTGCACGAGTACTCGGTGCGTGACTCGCTCCGCGCCCGCGCGATATGGGACGCCGTGTGCTGGAGCGTCATCATCCCGTCCGGCCGGCTGGCCACGGGTGACGCCACCCTGTACCGCTATCTGCGGCGCAGCGTGGCCGGCTTCGACGGAGCGCGGCGCTTCCGCCGCCGGCTGCGCCAGGCCGGCTTCACCGGGGTGCACAGTGAGACGATGACCGGCTGGCAGCGCGACGTGGTGCACACCTTCCTGGCCAGCGCGCCGTTCCCAGACGCTGCGGAGGCTGGGTGAACGCCGCGGGCGGGCGGGACCGGCGGGCCGTCGCGCACCGGGCCCCGGACGGCGCGCCGACCGCGAGCCGGCTGGCCTGGCGGCCGCACGTGGCCATCGTCGGGGCCGGCATCGCCGGCCTGGCCGCCGCGACCGGGCTGGCCGAGCGCGGGATACAGGTCACCGTCATCGAGCGCGAACCGTACCTCGGCGGCCGGGTGGGCGGCTGGACCGAATCATCGCGCGGCGCCGATGGAGCCGCCCTGGCCATGAGCCGTGGGTTCCACGCCTTCTTCCGCCAGTACTACAACCTCCGCGCGCTGCTGCGCCGGGCCGACCCCGAGCTGCACCGGCTCGTCCCGCTGACCGACTATCCGCTGGTCGACGCGGCCGGCCGACGGGACAGTTTCCGTGGCCTGCCGCGCACGCCGCCGTGGAACGCGCTGGCCTTCGCGCTGCGCAGTCCCACGTTCCGGCCCCGGGATCTGCTCGCCCTGGACGCGGCGGCAGCGGCCCCGCTGGCCGCCGTGTCGGTGCCGGGCATCTACGAACAGCTCGACGACGTCGACGCCGAGACGTTCCTGCGCCGTATCAACTTCCCGGCGGCGGCCCGGCACCTGGCCTTCGATGTCTTCTCGCGCAGCTTCTTCGCCCCGCCGGGCCAGATGTCCGCGGCCGAGCTGGCCACCATGTTCCACATTTACTTCCTCGGTTCCAGCGAGGGCCTGGTGTTCGACGTCCCCGACGCCGGCTTCGACGCCGCCCTGTGGGAACCGCTGCGCGGCTACCTGACCGCGCGCGCCGTGACCTTCCGGACCGGGACCGAGGTCACCGAGGTGCAGATCAACGGGCCGCGGCGGTTCCGCGTGCTGACCCGGGGCGGAGCCCGGCTCGACGCCGACGCGGTGGTGCTGGCCGCCGACGTGGCCGGCCTCCGGGCCATCGTCAGCGGGTCCCCCGACCTCGCGGGCGCGGGAGACCTGGCCGCCCCGCAAAATCTGGCCCGCGCCGCTTGGTGCGACCGGGTCGCCGCGCTGCGCACCGCGCCGCCGTTCCTGGTGCAGCGGCTGTGGCTGGACCGGCCGGTCGACGCGACCCGCCCGGCGTTCCTGGCCACCGGCGGCCTCGACCCGCTGGACAACATCAGCGTGCTGGACCGGTACGACCGGCAGGCCCGGGACTGGTCCCGGCGGCAGCACGGCTCGGTGGTCGAACTGCACGCCTACGCCGCGCCCAGCGAACCGGCCCTGGGCAAGCGGATGATCGAGCGGCTGCACGCGCTGTACCCGGAGACCGGCGCGGCCCGGATCGTCGCCGAATCGGTGCTGTGGCGAGAGGACTGCCCGCTGTTCGGGGTGGGCGACTTCGCCCGCCGTCCGAAGGTGGTCACCCCCGTCCCGGGGCTGGTGCTGGCCGGCGACGGCATCCGCATCGACCTGCCGGTGGCGCTGATGGAGCGGGCCGCCAGCACGGGCTGGCACGCGGCGAACTGCCTGCTGGCCCGGTGGGGGCTGGCGGGCCATACCGTGTACTCCGTGCCGACCAAGGGGCGGTTCGCCCCGCTGCGCTGGCTGGCGGAGGCGGGGTTGCGCCGGGTGCCGGGGACGTGGGAAACGGAAGGGATGCACAGATGAGGGGCGCACCGATGAGCACGTCGGACGCGGGAGGCCGGCTCGCCCGACGGTGGCCGCCCGGCTGGCCGCTGCGCCCGCTTCCGCGCGGGCAATGGGCCGCCCAGCAGCCCACCTATGCCGGCGCCCGCCCCGCACTGATCGACGCGGCGGTCAAGCGCGCCCAGGCCCGGCCGTCCGGTAACTGGTTCGTCCTGGCCGCCAGCCGCGAGATCCGCGGCGACCGGCCGTTCGGGACCAGCGTGGCCGGGGCCGAGGTCGTGGCCTGGCGGGATACCGAGGGCGGCCTGGTCGCCGGTCCCGGGGCCTGCCCGCACCTGGGCGCGCCGATGGCGCTGGCCGCGGTCGACTGCGGCGCGCTGGTCTGCCGCTGGCACGGGCTGCGCGTCGGCCCCGGCGTCGGGGCCGGCTGGCAGCCGCTGCCCGTACATGACGATGGCGTGCTGGCGTGGGTACGGCTGGACGCGGCGGGTGGCGAGGAACCGCTCGAGGCGCCGGTGGTGCCGGCCCGGCCGCGGCGGGAATCCGGCGTGGATTCGGTGGCCACGCTGACCGGGGTGTGCGAGCCGGCCGACATCGTGGCCAACCGGCTGGATCCCTGGCACGGCTCCTGGTTCCACCCGTACTCGTTCAGCCGGCTCTCCGTGCTGTCCGCACCCGGTGAGGTGGACGTGGCCGACGACGACGACCGTTTCGTGGTCGCGGTGACCTTCCGGGTGGCGCCCGGCCTCGGAGTGCCGGTCCGCGCCGAGTTCAGCTGCCCGGAGCCGCGGACCGTCGTCATGCGGATCACCGACGGTGAGGGGGCGGGCAGCGTGGTGGAGACGCACGCCACGCCGCGGGGCCGGGGGACTGACGGCCGCCCGCGTACGGCGGTCATCGAGGCCGTGGTGGCCGACTCCGGCCGGCCGGGTTTCGCGGTCGCCCGGGCCATGGCGCCCGCGCTGCGGCCGGTCATGCGGCGCGCAGTTGCCCGCCTGTGGCGGGACGACCTGGCCTACGCCGAGCGCCGCTACCAGCTGCGGTCTATGTGAGGCGGTATGGGATCACCAGCAGGGTCAGCGTGGACCGCCGGCCAGGTGGCGCGGCATCTCGGTATCGCCGAGTCGACGCTCCGCTCGTGGCACCGCCGGTACGGCATCGGGCCGCAGGGCTCGGAGCCCGGCCGGTACCGCCGCTACGGTGAAGAGGACGTCGCGCGGCTGCGCCGCATGCTCGACCTGATCGGCCTGGGCATGCTGGCGTCCGAGGCCGCGCGCACGGTGCAGGACGGCGATTCAGGGCCGGTATCGGCCGAACGGGACGTGGCGGACCTCGTCGCCGCGGCGCGGGTGTCCGACACCGAACGGTGCCGGATCGTGCTGGATAGCGTGCTGTCACGGCGGGGCGTGGTCGAAGCCTGGGAGGAGGTGTGCCGCCCCGCCCTCGTCGCCGTGGACGCCGACCAGCGCATCGACCCCGATTGCATGGACATCGAGCACGGGCTGTCGTGGGCGATGATCGGTGCGCTGCACCGTGTGCCGCGGCCGCCGGTCTCCCCGGACGCCGCGCTGGTCCTGCTGGCGTGCGTGGAGGCCGAGCATCACACGCTCCCGCTCGCGGCGCTGTCCGCCGCGCTGGCCGGGCACCGGATCCCGGCGCGCATGCTGGGCGCCGCCACGCCGACGCCGAGCCTGGTCCGGGCCGTGCGGGACACCGCCCCCGGGGCGGTCGTGCTGTGGGCGCAGTGCCCGGATACCGCCGTGCCCGAGGTGCTGCGGGCGCTGCAGCCCTACTCGGCCCGGCGGTACACCGCCGGGCCCGGCTGGCCACCTGCCCCGCCCGCGGGAGCCCGGCACCTGGCCAGCCTGCGGGAAGCGATCGACGCGCTCGCCGGGCCGTCCCGGAACGGGCGGCCGGGCGGACGCCGCTCCGGCGCCAAGCCGGCCCGGGGGCGCGCCGCGTCCGTTCCCGCCGCGTCCGTTCCCGGCCCGTCCGTTCCCGGCCCGTCCGTTCCCGCCCCATCGGGGGGCACCTCTGCTTCCCCAGTCGGCAAATTGCCCCCCTCGGGCCCCGTCCGGTCACTTCAGTAACTTTCCGTGTTCGATCTCTTCTCCAGCGTGACTGCTGATATAAGAAAGTACGTATGCCGTCACTTTCTGTGTGTACCTGGAGTGAAGAGTGCGCCGTTCCCGTCTGGTCGCCGGTGCGGCCGCCGCCGCCCTGACCGTAACTGCCGCCCTGACCGTAACTACGGTGACCGCGACCACCGTGACCGTGGCGGCCGCCGGCACCGGACCGCCGATGGCCCGCCCGGTGCCGGCCGTCATGCTGCTAGCCGCGGTCGCGCCCGTCCGGTACGTGGCCCTCGGCGACTCCTACTCGGCCGGCACCGGAGCCGGTGACTACGGCTCGTCGGGGAGCTGCGAGCGCAGTGCGGACGCTTATCCCGAGCAGTGGGCGGACCATCACGCCACGGCGTCCTTCGTCTCGGTGGCCTGCAGCGGGGCCACTACGTCCGGTGTTCTCAGCAGTCAGCTGACGGCCCTGAACGCCCGGACCACCCTGGTCAGCATCACGGTCGGCGGCAACGATGCCGGTTTCGCCCACGTGATGGAGATCTGCGTGTTCGAGTGGGACAGGGCCTGCCTGAACGCCGTCTCGTCGGCCGAGGCCTTCGCCGCCGGGACGCTGCCGGGCCGGCTCGACGCCACGCTGCAGGCCGTCCGCGCGCACGCGCCGTCGGCCAGGGTCGTGGTCGTCGGCTACCCGGAGCTGTTCGACCTGTCCGCGTCGCCGGATTGCATCGGCCTGAGCACCACCAAGCGAACCGCGCTCAACCGGGGCGCCGACGACCTCGACCGCGCGCTGGCCGCCGCGGCAGCCCGCTACGGCGACGTGTTCGCGGACGTCCGGGGCCAGTTCGCCGGGCACGAGATCTGCGACTCCGTGAGCTGGCTGCATGCCCTTACGTTCCCGATCGGGGACTCCTACCACCCGACCGCGGCCGGCCAGGAACTCGGCTACCTGCCCGTGTTCACGGCCGCCGCCGGCTGAGGGGCCGGCCCGCCCGCACGGTCCAGCGTCAACATGGCAGCAGGCCGTAGGCCTGTTTGGCGAACAGCACGCGCATGGCCGCGGCGTTGACCTCCGCGCGGAACGCCGCGCTGCTGGCGGCCTGCTGCAGCACGGCGGTGTCCATCGCGGTGGCCACCGGCACGCTCACCGTGGTGATCAGGTCCCCGCCCGCGGTCAGGAAGCCGATGGCCCGGGCCGCCGGGGATAGTCCGCCCACCGCGGCGGCCGCGCCCATGTCGTCCGAGACGATGACGCCCCCGAAGTTCAGCTGCTGCCGCAGGATGGTACGCATCACCCGCGCGGAGAACACCGCGAGGTGCTGCGGGTCGATCCGCGTGTAGGTGGCCAGCGAGACCATGACGAACGGCACGCCCGCGCGGATAGCCGCCTGGTAAGGCTGCAGGTAGGAATCCGCCGGGGTGGTGACGGTGTCCACCACGCCGGAGCTGAAGTCGGTGTTGCCGCGGACCCGGCCCAGCCCGGGGAAGTGCTTGGCCGTCGTCGCCACACCGGCCTGGCTCATCCCGCGCAGGAACGCGTCCCCATGCGCCGCCACGGTGCCGGGGTCGTGGCCGAACTCCCGCTGCAGGGCTCCGATCGGCGCGTTCTCCTGGTCGGTGCCGGGCGGCACCACGTCCATCACCGGGGCCAGGTCGAGGTTGACGCCGGCCGCCCGGAGCTGCCGCCCCCAGGCCGCGGCTTCCTGCTGCAGGGCGCTCGGCGCGATCAGTCCCTGATCCAGCGCGGCGGGTATGGCCCCGAAACCGGCCCCCTGCAGCTGCTGGACCTGGCCGCCCTCCTGGTTCGCGGCGACGAGGAACCGCACGCCGGCGGTGGCCTGCGCGGACGCCAGCGACTGCACGGCGTTCGTGACGGCCCGGGCGCCGGCCACCCCGGCGTAGCTGGTCGTCCCGAACAGCACCGACCCGAAGTGATCGGACCGGATGGCGGCGGCCGTGGCCTGGTCGAGCTGATCGGCGGTCAGCCCGACGAGGAACAGCTGCCCGGCCCGCTGGGCCTCGGTCATCCGGTCGTAGACCGTGGCCGCGCAGGACATGGTCGCCGGGCCGGCCGGGGTCGCCGGGCCCGCCCGGGACGCCGGGGCCGCCGTGGCGGTCTTGCCGGCGGGATGGGATGCCGGCGCGCTGGGCCGGCTCTGGTCGGCGGGGGCGGCGCCGCATCCCGCGGCGGCGAGGGCTAGGACGAGGACCGCCGCGGGGATCCCGGTCAGACGCCGGCCCGGCGCGCGCCGGCCGAGCCTGCGCGCGGGCGTCGCCAATGGTTACCGTCCCCCCGGTCGCAGGGCTCCTCCCGCCAGGTTATTACGGCCGGCCGTCCAGCTGCGCGTTAACGGGCGGTCTCGGCCTGTCACCCGGGCCAGCGGCAGCACCAGCTGGCGGGCGAACTCGTGGAGCTCGGGCCAGGGGAAGCCGGGCAGCCCCGTGCGCAGGGTGACCGTGCCGTGCAGCGCGACCCAGACGGCGGTGGCGTCGGTGGTGGCGTCCGTGCTGGCCGAGACGCCCGCCGCCGCGCACCGCTCGATGGCCTGCACGAGCAGCGCGAACGACTCGGCGCCGAACTCCAGGACGGGGCGCCCGTCCGGGCCGAGCGGGACCGGCTTGCAGTACTCCTCCGGGCTCGTGCCGCGCTGGGCGAACAGGACCCCGTAGCGCGCCGGGTGGTCCAGGCCGTAGATCAGGTAGGCCTCGCACCCCGCGATCAGCCGCTGGACCGGATCTGGCCCCGCCGTGGCCGTGCCCTGTTCGATGGCCTCGGCCAGCTCGCCGAAGACGCGCATCACCACGGCCATGACGATCGCGTCCCGGTCCGCGAAGTGCGCGTAGATGGACGGGGCCGCGATCCCGATCTCCCGCGCCACGGCGCGCAGCGTGACGGCCTCGTCGGTGCCCGTCCGCTCGATCAGCGCCAGCGCACCCGCCACGATGTCGTCGGCCAGCCGGACGCCCTGCCCGCGGGCGTTCCGCCGCCGGTGCGTGCGTCCCACCGCCGGGGCCGCTGATGTCGTTTCCATACCTTCACTTTACACCTGTTAGTTCTTATGCTTATATTTACGACTGTAAGGCTACGAACGTAAACACCCACCTGTAAGGAGAACCGCGATGACCACGACCGGCAACCGCCCGGCGCCCGCGGCCGGCGGCCGCCCCAGTCCCGCGGCCGGGGCCCGCCCCAGTCCGGCCGGCCCCCGGGAGCCCATGGCATTGGGCGGCCAGGCCGACGCCCGGTGGCCCGCAGGCCATCCGCGCCGTCGCCGGATCCTGCTCGTCCTCTGCCTCAGCCTGCTGATCGTCGTGATCGACAACACCATCCTCAACACCGCGCTGCCGACGCTGGCCCGTGTACTGCACGCCGGGACCAGTTCGCTGCAGTGGATCACGGACGCCTACACGCTGTGCTTCGCGGCGCTGCTGATCCCGGCCGGCGCGCTGGGCGACCGCTTCGGCCGCCGGCGCTCGCTGGTGGCGGGCCTGGCCGTCTTCGCGCTGGGCAGCACGCTGGCGGCATTCGCGTCCGGCACTGGCCCGCTGATCGGCGCGCGGGTCGTGATGGGCCTCGGCGCCACGTTCGTCATGCCGGCCACGCTGTCCATCCTGAACGCCGTGTTCCCGCCCAAGGAGCGCGCGCAGGCCATCGCGGCCTGGTCGGCCGTGGCCGGCGCGGCCGTGGTGATCGGCCCGACCCTCGGCGGCCTGCTGCTGGATCACTTCTGGTGGGGCAGCGTCTTCCTGATCAACGTTCCGCTGGTGGCCGTCGCCCTGGCCGGGGTCGTCATGACCGTGCCGGAGACCGCCGAGCCCAGCCACAGCCGTTTCGATATCCCCGGAGTCGTGCTGGTGGCCGGCGCGCTGTTCGCCATCGTCGACGCCATCATCGAGGCACCGGACCGCGGCTGGACCGCGCCGCTGACGCTCGGCCTGGCCGCCGCGGGCGTGACCGCGCTCGCCGCCTTCGTCTGGTGGGAGCTGCGCATGCCCAGCCCGCTCATCGACCTGCGCGTGTTCACCTCGCGCGCCTTCTCCGCCGCCGCCGGCTCGGTCACCGTGATCTTCTTCGCCCTGTTCGGCAGCCTGTTCGTGCTGACCCAGTACCTGCAGCTGGTGCAGGGGTACAGCCCGCTGTCCGCCGGGCTCCGCGCGCTGCCGTTCGCCCTGGCCATGGCGGCCGTCTCACCGGTCTCGCCGCTCATCGCCGCCCGGCTCGGCACCCGCGTGATCATGCCGGCCGGGATGGCGCTGATGGGCCTCGGCCTGCTCGACCTCTCGACCGCCGGCGTGCACACCGCCTACCCGGCCCTCGCCGTCGCCGTCGCGATCATGGGCGCGGGCATGGGGCTGGTGATGGCCCCGGCCAGCAACACCATCATGACCACGGTGCCCGCGCACCAGGCCGGCGCCGGGAGCGCGATCAACGACACGATCCGCGAGGTTGGCGGGGCTCTCGGCGTCGCGATCGTCGGCAGCCTGTCGGCCGCAGTCTACCGGTCCCGGCTCGGCAGCGCGCTGGCCACCGCGCACGCGCCCGGCCAGGTCACCCACGCCGCGACCGGTTCGGTCGCCGCGGCCGACCTCACCGCCGCGCGCCTCGGGGGCGCACACGGCGGCGAACTGGTGACCGCCGCGCACTCGGCCTTCGTCACCTCGATGTCGGTGGGCATGAAGGTCGCCGCCGCCGTCGCCCTGGCCAGCGCCGTCGGCACGCTCTTCGCGCTCACCCCGTGCCGCCCCCGCTCAGTACCGGAAACAGCGCCGGAAACGATTGCGGAAACGGTGCCGTCCATCCCGGCCGAGGGCTGATCTTCCCGCCGAAACGGACGTAGCGGAGGTTTTACCCCCCGCTACGTCCGTTTCGGCTGCGGGGATCTTCTGGGCGGCCCGCCGGGCAGAGTCAGGTCGATCCGCCCGATCCGGCGGCCATGGCGCTGATGCTCAGGAACTGGACCGGTTTCGCGCACCCGCGCGACGTGTAGCGAAGATAGATCGGAGTGGTCTGGTCCGGCGGGATGATCTGCAGGTAGGCCGTCGTGACCGGCTGGCACTTCGAGGGCGGGTAGTTGTCGGCGTCCACGATCTGCAGGAGCGCGTTCGCGACCGCGCCCGGGGCCAGCGTGATCAGCTTTCGCGGGGCGCTGCTGTTCCTGGACGCCGCGAGGCCGACCTCGGTCACCGGCGTCCCGCCCGCCAGGGCCACCCCGGGGTAGCCATACAGGGTGCAGGCGACCGTGCCGATGTTGGTGAAGTCGATCACCTGGTACACGCTCCCGGCGGTGCCCTGGCTGAGTCCTGCCCTGGCCTGCAGGTCACGTGTCGGGCACTGGGCGGGACCGCCTGGCACCGCGGGAGATGCCGCAGGCGACGCCGTCGGCGCGGCGGCCGCGGCGCTGCTGGCGGGCGCCGCGGGTGCGCTACTGCTGGCGGACGTCGCGGGCGTGCTTGTGGTGGCTGGCTTGGCCGCACTTCCGCAGGCCGTGACCAGCGCCAGAGCGGATAGTCCTAGCCCGCCCACCGCGCGCCGGGTCACCGGAAGAACTCGAGTCATATCTATTGTCTTTCATTATGCCGCTGGCCCCGTTGGCCCGCTGACTGTATGACGCCGCATGGCCCATTCCGGTTGGGGCGTCGGCGGCCGGGTACGTTCACCTGCCGTCGGCCCGGTAGCCGGGACCTCGCGACCAGGAGGAACCTCGCCACCAGGAGGGAGAGGGATCATGATTCCGGACATTGACGACGGCGGCCCGATGCTGGCGGAGGCCACGCGCGAGCTGGAGGCGGCCATTCACGACGCGCGGGTCGCCTTCGATTGTATCGGCCTTGATGAAATCGACCGTGCCCACACCAGCGCGGTGATCGCGAGGACGGCGATCGACGCGGCGGTGACGGCCCTGCAGGCGGCGCTGGCGCAGACCGCCCCCCAGCAGACCGCCCCCCAGCCGGCCGGTGACGGGGAAAGCTGACGCGAGGAGGATCATGGCTAGAGATGCCGGCCACGGAAGAAGCTGACCGATATGCGATACCTGGACGTCGACACGGCCCCGAAAATCTCGAAGATAGGCCTGGGCACCTGGCAGTTCGGGGCCCGGGAATGGGGATACGGCGAGGGGTATGACGGGCACGAGGCGAAGGAGATCGTCAGCCGGGCGATCGACCTGGGCGTCACGCTGTTCGACACCGCCGAGATCTACGGGTTCGGGCGCAGCGAGCGGATCCTCGGCGAGGCGCTCGGCGAGCGGCGGGCGTCGGTCTTTCTCGCCACCAAGATCTTGCCGGTCTTCCCGGTGGCTCCCGTGGTGGAGCAGCGCGCGGTGGCCAGCGCGAACCGGCTGGGTACGCGACGACTCGACCTCTACCAGGTACATCAGCCGAACCCGCTATTCCGCGACAGCACGATCATGCGGGGGATGAGCGCGCTGCAGAACGTCGGGCTGGTCGGCGAGGTGGGGGTCAGCAACTATTCGCTGTCGCGCTGGCAGGCCGCCGAGGAAGCGCTGGGCCGCCGGGTGCTGAGCAATCAGGTCCGGTACAGCCTGGCCGACCGCCGGCCCGAGGATGAGCTGCTGCCGTACGCCGGTACCCGCGGCCGGGTGGTGATCGCCTACAGCCCGCTGGCGCAGGGCCTGCTGTCCGGGCGGTACGACCGGACCAGCCGCCCCACCAACCGGGTCCGGGCCGGTAATCCGCTGTTCCTGCCCGAGAACCTGGATCGCGCCAGCGACCTGATCGGTGTGCTGCGCGAGGTCGCGGACGCGCACTCGGCCACCCCGGCGCAGATCGCGCTGGCCTGGGTCATCCGGCACCCCGCCGTGGCCGCGATCCCCGGCGCGTCCAGCATCGAGCAACTGGAGAGCAACGTCGCGGCGGCCGACGTTGACCTGGCCGACGACGAGTACGAGGCGCTGCGCGCCGCGTCGGACCGGTTCCGGCCGATCACCGGGCGCGCCGCCATTCCCGCGATGGCCCGGGCCCGATTCCGCCGCTGAGCCGTCCGCTCTGGCACAATAGACCGGGATGAGCAGCTCAGGTTCCCCGAGATATCCCGTAACCGTCACCCAGCTACCGGTTACCCGTTGCCAGATTTGCCGCCGCACGGTGGCTCACCGGCCCGGTCAGGCCAGCGCGGCCCTGACCGAGCACTATCGCCGTGCCCACCCCGAGAAGCTCGGCGACGACGACCCCGCCAAGTAGACGATTCCGCTATGTAGCAGTCGCGTCCTGACCGGCCCGCCCTCAGCCAGCCGACCCAGCCTCGCGCGCCCGGCTCGGTGAGGGCCACTCTCCCGGCAACCCATTCTCGGCAGCCCACTCTCCCGATAACGCTGTCAGACAGGCTGAACCGGACGCTGCGCTCGCCCCGTGAGGCCGTCAACCGCACATGCCCCACTATGGATGGGTGCGAATCGAAGCGGTGGCCTACGATCATCCGGATGCGGCCCGGCTGATCGGCGAGGTGCAGCAGGAGTACGTGATCCGCTACGGCGGGGTGGACGACAGCCCGGTTGATCCGGCCGAGTTCACGCCGCCGTCCGGGCTTTTCCTGGTCGGTTACGACGGCGACGCGGCGGTCGTGTGCGGCGGCTGGCGGGCCTGCGGCCCCGGCGGTACCGACGCCGAGATCAGGCGGATGTACGTGGTGCCCGCCGCACGCGGCCGCGGGCTGGCCCGCCGGATGCTCGCCGAGCTCGAGCGAACCGCCCGCGGCGCGGGTCACCAGCGGATGATCCTGGAGACGGGCCGCCCGCAGCCCGAGGCCGTCGCGCTCTACCGTTCGTCCGGCTACACCGAGATTCCCGCGTACGGCTACTACGCCGGCTCCCCGCACAGCATGCACTTCGGCAAGGTGCTGGGCGCCCCTGACATGGGTAATGCCCCGGATCTGGCCGCAATGAGCTCGCCGCGCCACCGGGCGCTGCGCAGCGACGCCGTGGCCAACCGTGACCGGCTGCTGGCGGCCGCGACCGCCGCCGTGAAGCGCGACGGCGAGAAGGCCCCGATGGCGACCGTAGCCGCCGGGGCGGGCGTCGGCGTGGGCACGCTCTACCGGCATTTCCCGACGCGGGAGGCCCTGCTCGCGGCGCTGGTCACCCAGTCGTACGAGATCGTCCTGTCCGCCGCGCGCCGCGCCGCGACGAGACCCGAGCCCGCGCTCACGTCCCTGCGCGCGTTTCTGGACGAGGTCATCCGGCGCCGGGACGAGCTGATCCTTCCCCTGCACGGCGGCCCGGTAACCCTGGACCCGGGCACCGTCGCGCTGCGCGATTCGATCAGCCAGGCGATCGACCAGGTACTGGCCAGGGGCCGCGCCGAGGGCGCCGTGGGTCCGCAGATCACCAGCGGGGACATCATCATGGGTGCGCTGCTCGCGCAGCCCCTGCCGCACGTCCCGGACTGGGAGCAGACCGCGCGCCGGGCGGCCAAGATCTACCTCGCCGGTCTCGCCCCGGCCTCGGCGCAGGAGCTGCCCGGAGCGGGGCTGACCCGCGCCGACCTCGAAGCCCAGCTGGCCGGCCCCGGCCGGGCTGGCCGGCCCGCCCGGCCCGGCCCGGCCGGCCCGGCCGGCCGGCCCGGCACGCTAACCGCGGTTCAGGGGGCCGCGCAGCGTCTCGATCCAGCGCAGGTGGCCGTCGACCACGGCCAGGTTCTCCGTCCGGCCGTCCGGGGTGCGCAGCAGCAGGGCGGCGCCGTGCCGCGCAGGCTGGGGGCGAGGGTCCGGACCCCGTGCATCCTCGGCCGAGAGCCACCACAGCGGCCCCGTGTCACCGAGTGACCTGATCGCCGCGTCAAAGGCGCCGCGCCGGTCCCGCGGAACGTGCAGCCGGGTCGCGACGTGGAACACCACCCGGGCGGACACGGCGGGCAGTTCCCGGCCCACCGTAGGCAGCACGTCGATGGCGTCCCCGGCCCGGATACGCGGCGGATCGGCCGCCACCACCTCCAGGGCGCTGGTCAGCAGGGCCCGCTGGGCGTGATTCTCCGGCCACACGAGCGCCTCCAGCCATTCCCGTTCGGCCGGATCTCGCGCGTTGACCGGGTGGAGATCGACCCCCTGCACGCTCGCGATCGGGGGGAGCACGTCCAGGTCCGGCAGCGGCGCGGCACCATGGACGTCGGCGGCCAGCTGGACCGGCGAGGCCGGGTCCCCGTACGAGCGGCCGGCGATCCGGTACCCGTACCGGTCGAACCGCAGATTGAGCCCGGCGCCGGGGCCGACCTCGATCAGGTGCACCGGCCCGGTGACGGCCGGGGCAAGCAGGCTCAGGCCCAGCCGCAGCGCCAGCGCGCGCTGCACGTGGCTGGTCTGCACCAGCCGCGTGCTGATGATCCCGGCCAGTTCCGTCTCAAATTTGATCCCGAACGAGACCAATGCGGGCCCGGCCTCGTCCGCGGGCCGCACCTGGGTGCCGGTCACCGAGGGGTAGTGGCGGGCGAGCGGGTGATCGGCCCCGCGCAGCAGCAGCAGGTGGACCGCGCCGAAGAACAGGAACGTCGGGTACTGGCCGGGGCGGCCGCGGGCGGCCAGGCCGAGCAGCTGATCGGTGGCCGCGACGGTCCGGCTCAGCGCCCGGTACAGGGGTGAGGTCGTGAACTCGGTGGGATTCTCGAAGGCCTCGCGTACGTGCTCGCGGTCCACCAGCCGAGCGTAACCGGCCTTGTCGCGGCCGCACGTATCACGATGCCCGACTCGTCCTCCGCGCAAGGAGGAGGAACCGGCACGAACAAGGCCTAACCCGCCGCCGTCGGCGTCAGCTCTTGACCGCCCCGCTCATCAGGCCCTGCACGTAGTACCGCTGCAGGGCCAGGTAGAGAACGACGCAGGGGATCATGGCGATCACGCTGGATCAATTTTGGCTGCTCAGCAGGCACGTAAGTCGGCGGCTGAGGGCGGCGACAAAGGGCGGCGGGGTGTGCCCGCGCTGCCTGTCAGGGGGCGCGGGGTTTGGTTTGGCTGGGCAGGGGGCTGTCCAGGGTGAGGTATTTGCTGGGGTGGGTGAACCGCAGGGTGGTGTTGGGGTTGCCGGTGATGGTCCAGCCGAGCAGGTGGATGTAGTAGTGGTGGTGCACGAAGCACAGCAGGGCGGTGTCGTTGAGGCTGGTGGTGCCGCCTTCGCTCCATGGCCGCAGGTGGTGAGCGGTGGTCCAGACAGCCGGCATGCCGCAGCCCGTGAACCGGCATCCCTGGTCCCTGGCTTCGAGGGCGCGGCGGATGGCGGGGGTTTCGGTGCGGTAGCGGCGGCCGACGTCGCGGGGGATGCCGTCGGACCAGCGGATGACCGATAGGTCGGCGCGGCAGGCCAGGGCGAGGACCTGGCGGGCGGTGAGCATGGCCCCGTAGCCGGTCCGGGCGGGCGGTGGCCCGGGCCACGCGGCCGGCGGGCCGCCGGTGCCGCCCATGCCGCCGGGGGCTGTCGGGTCGCTGGCGGCGGGTGTGCCGCTGGTGCAGGTGCAGGGGGTCCCGGGCGTGCTGGTTCCGTCCGGGCTGGTCCCGTCCGGGCTGGTCCGTGTGGTGTGGCTGGTTCTGTCCGGGCTGGTCCCGGGCGGGCTGGGGCGCGTGGTGCGGCTGGTGCCGGCCGGCTGGCCGGTCTGCGGAGCGGTGGTGCAGCTACCGGCAGGCCCGGTGGCATCGGTCCCGGCAGCGTCGGTCCCGGTGGTGCCCGTCCCGGTGGCGGTGGTCCCGGCTGGGCTGGTGGGGCCGGTCCCCGTGGTGCCGGTGCGGTGGGCGAGGGTCTGTTCGTCGACCATGATGCTCAAATGGGGGGCGGCGCCGTGCCTTGTGCCGGCGGTGCCGGAGTCCAGGGCGGCCTGGCAGGCGGCGGTCAGCCCGTCCATCCG
>Ga0182014_10002546_pt1 | contig 22828 bp, 21 predicted proteins | sample 612S2DmetaG_FD_120489 | JGI IMG/M metagenome (GOLD analysis project Ga0182014, IMG submission 120489) | Permafrost microbial communities from Stordalen Mire, Sweden - 612S2D metaG | ecosystem: Environmental > Terrestrial > Soil > Wetlands > Permafrost | place: Sweden: Stordalen | collected...
CAAAGATCCGGCCACGGGGGCCGTCATTCGCCGTCTCACCACGGCCATCGGCACGGTGCGCGCCACAGATGTCGACGATTCTTCCGCCGTTTGCACTCCTGTAGCCGGCACTGACTTCAAAGTGGGCGACATGGTGAAGTCCGTCACGCAGTAGCCGCGCACCGCAAGCAGTAGAAAATGCCCGCAGCGCCCCCACGCGCCGCGGGCATTTTCGTGTCTGCGGAATCACGGCGATCGTTAGCTTGATTCTCGCCCGCAAAAATCTTCTTGCGGGAACCATCCGGAGGGTTGATGATGGACCCGCTTCCCCATTGTGTTGTTCGCTGTTTTGAACACCAAGGAGAAGCTGCATGCGCAAGAGTCTTATCGCACTTGTATTTCTGGCATTCTGCTCTTTTATCGTTGCCCAACAAGCCCTCAACAACGACGCGGTCATCAAGCTCGTCAAGGCCGGCCTTTCGGACGACCTCATCGTCTCCACCATCAACGCATCTCCCGGAACTTACAACACCTCTGCCGATGGACTGATCACACTTAAGACAGCAGGCGCAAGCGACAAAGTGGTCTCAGCTATTGTCCTGAAGGCCTCTGGCGCGCCCCAAACAGTGCAAGCTGAACCGATTGCCTCGACTGCATCAGCGGGCACCAATCCCGACGATCCCACGGCCGCGCATGAGGCCGGCATCTACATCTACAACCCAAACGCTCCGGCTGGATCGAAGATGTCCATGCTCGAGCCGTCGGTCTATTCTCAAGGGAAGACCGGGGGTATTTTCGCTTCCGCAATGACCTATGGAATTGCAAAGATCAAGATGAAGGCGGTGCTCCGGGGCGCACATGCCAACGCGAGAGTTTCTGACCCACAGCCCGTCTTTTATTTCTATTTTGAGGAGCAGAGCGCCGGCTTGAGCCAGTCCTCGACTCCATTTGGCGGCACCAGCACGCCCAACGAATACACCCTGCTCAAGTTCGACGTAAAAGGAGAAACGCGGGAGACGCTCGTTGGGTCGATGAATGCGTATGGCGGCTCTGGCGGCACCGACGACAAGGCCGTGACCACTTTCACCTATACCAAGCTGCGCCCCGGGGTTTACAAAGTGGTACTGAACGCGGCGTTGCAGCCGGGAGAGTATGGATTTATATCGACCGCCGGCCAGGGTGTCGTCTCTCCCTACGCCGGAATGGCAACTTCAGGCAGCCGCGTCTTCGACTTCGGCAGGAACTAGCGCCTCGCTGCGCGTGCGTCGGGAGTGATACCGTAAACTCTGACGGCCCGCTATGAACCGACGCACGCGCAGAACGCTTCTCATCGTCGCCGGAGTGATTCTTCTCCTTGCTGTCGCGATTTTCTTGCGCTCGAAGGCACCGCCTGAGGCCGCCCGCCTCCTCCCCGAGTCCGACGGCATCCTCTACGTCGACATCAAGCCGATGCGGACTTTCTCGCCCAAGAACATGAAGCCGCCCACGCGCACGCCGGAGTTTCAGCAGTTTGTTGACGCTACAGGGATTGACTGGGAGCGCGACCTCGACGAAGTAGCCATCTCTCTGCACCGCATGCCCGATCCCGATGGGCCGAACGGTCCTGTCGCTTATTCCATGGTCCTGGTGGGCAAACTGACAGGAGCGAAGCTCAACAGCTGGCTTGATGCCCACGCCACCTCGCGCGAAATCTACGACGGACACACGATCTACAACATTCCGTCCCAGGCGCGCACGGTCCGCGTAACGCAAATCGGCTACGACATGCTCGCCTTGTCAAACACGCCCACGACCGAGCAGATTCACTCCATCATCGATCGGCATCGCACCGCGGCGCTGCCTTTCGCGGGCTCGTCCCTGCTGGCCCAGCACTACCACGATGTTCCCCTGCTTTCGCTCGCCTGGGGCCTGGGCCAAATCGGGCTGCCGTTTTCTGAGAGCGGCGCCATCAGCATCTTCGGGCTCGACTTGCCGATCCAGGCCGACTCGACCATCATTGCCAGCATTCGCTGGACCGGCTCGCTGCACCTGCGTATAGAGGAAATCGCGCCCAGCGAGGAAAAGGCAGCCGGCCAGGCCGCGGCCCTCGCTACTCTTGTAACCATGGCCCGCGGATTTACCGTGCCCCTCGGCAACAACCCTGCAAACAACGGGCTCAAGGAGCTGCTCAAGACCACCGAGGTGACGCAAAAACAAGACCGCGTGGTCGTCACTGCCTCGCTGCCGTCGAATGCGCTCGCGAATCTGGCCCAAGGTGCGAGCTCTGACACGAGCCCCGGTGCGAATCTTGACAAGAATTCGCCGTCGAACGCGCAGACGCCGCCTCCGGCAACCGGAACTGGGGCCGATGCTTCAAAATAAGTCGAGCAGGGTTCCGGCTGCCGGCCCTGTATACGCTCTACTGGATCGCCACCGTAAACCCGGTGAATATGAGTGTGCTCGCACTCGTGTCTGAAGAAAGGGCGTCGAAGCCCACCAGGCCGCCGCCAGCAGGCGGTGTCCCGGTCAACGTCCCCACCTGCTGATCGTTGATAAACAGCATCGCCTGTGTGCCCTTGGTCTGAACGCGGACGGAGTTCGCCGCCCCGGCCACTTTCTGAACTGCATTGCTCGCTGTCCACGGAATCGCAGTTGCCCAACTCGTGCTACCCGGCACCATTTGCAGAACGGCAAAGCTCCCCTTCGCGGGCGACGCGAAGAATGCGTAGTACGAAGTGTAGTCCTTGGCCCAGAAAATCACTCCCCCATCCTGATCCTCAAACTTGTCTGTCGCCAACGTATTGAAAGTGGTGCAAACGGACGCGTCGCCGTACTGGTCAGTGAAGTAGATGAGGCCGCGCCCAATATTCGGATTCGCTAGCGTAACAGTGGCGTTGCCGCCGGCTACGCTCACCGAGGTAGCGCCATTGGGGGCAACATTCAAATTGGCGTTGGCCGCAGTGAACGTATCCTGAAACACCACCGTTCCAGGACAAGTGGCCGCCGCGGCCTGCAATGCTGAAAACACTCCCATGATCGTCATGCAAAAAACCAACTTGCCCATCGTGCGTCTCCTGTTCTTCCCGCATCCGGCTGCCAATTCCGTGCCGGGCGTTCAAGACTTTGGGGAATGCGCGAGCCGTTTCTTGCTCCCCCGCGCAGCATTTACGGAACGGCGATCTGGAAATCCGTGAAGTCCATCGGCTCTGCGCTCGTCGTCGATGTCTCCGAGTAGATTCCCACGTTGCCTCCGCCCGACGGCGCGACGCCCGTGATCGTGCCCACCTGCGTGCCGTTCACGTAGAAGGTTGCCAGGTTTCCCTTCGTCGTCACCTGCAGGTTATTGCTTACGCCCACGCCCTTCGCAACCGCGGCATTGGCCTGTTTTGCAAAAAGAGTGGTAAAGCTGCCGTTGTTGTTGGAGCCCACATAGAACTGCCCATCGACCGTTACTTCGAACAGATAGTAGGTCCCCGGGCCGATCCCCCAGAATGTGATGCCGGCTGCTTCATTCTCAGCCTTCGCGGTGGCCGGCGCGCTCACGGTTGCGCACAAACTCAAATCGCCATACTGGTTGACCGTGTATTGAAGACTCTGTCCAAGCCCCGCCCCCGTAAAATTGAAGTCGGCTTTGCCGCCACCCATTGTCACTTTGACGGTCGGACCCGTCGTCGTATTCCAGCCGGGGCCCTGTGTCGCAAACGTGTCGTGGTAGGTCACATTGCCGGGGCAAGTGGCTGCTGCCGCCGGCAACACTGAAATCAGGCTGAACAGGATTGCTGTTTGAAATCCATTGCGCATTGGTTGTTTCCCTTTCCCGCGCTGGCCGCTTGTTATGCCCCGGCGCGATTCAAAAAAACATTCAATTTCTGGGCGGGAAGAGCATCCTGCCCGCCCTCGCACTCCATCAATCGTTAAGCCGCCGCCCTCACGGAATCGAAACCGAGAAATCGGAAACATCCATCGTCTGCGGGCTGGTGTTCGACGAAGAAAGAATGAAGCCCGTCAGCCCTCCACCCGGTGGCGGCGTATCGGTAAACGTCCCCACCTGCTGGCCGTTGATGAAAAACGTGGCCACGCCGCCCACCGTTTGCGCGCGCAGCACATTCGTCACGCCCACTCCTTTTTGAATCGCGTCGCTCGGCTCCCAGGGCAGCGGAACGTCCCAGTCTCCGGGCGCATTCTGGTGCGCGACGATGAACTGGCCGTTCACCGAAACCTCAAAGCAGTAGTAATTGGTGCTGCTCACAGCCCAGAAAATCACCCCCGCAGCCTGGTCTTCCGCTTTGTCCGTAGCCGGCGCGCTCACCGTTGCGCACACGCTCACGTCGCCAAACTGCGCGGCCATGTATTGCATGGGAATGCTGATGCCTGGCTTCTGAAAGTTTGCCTCGGCCTTGCCGCCGCTGATTGTCAGCGAAAAGTCCACGGGCTTCACGCTCCTGTATGCGGCATTGGGCGCAGCGAATGCGTCCTGGAATGCGACAATTCCCGGACAGGTGGTCGCCATCGCCGGTAGCACTCCGAAGATTGCCATCGCCAATGCTGTTGCCGTTGCACTCCGCACTTTTCAGTTCCCTTTCCTGCTACCTCGGCGTCAAGCTCTCGAATCTGAAACTTTCCCCCTTACGGCGTTGCCACGGTAAGTCCTGAAACGTCCCAGGTGGACAAGCTGGTGACGGACGACGACGCATAGAATCCCACGAGGCCGCCTCCCGGCGGCGGAGTTCCGGTCGCTGTGCCCACCTGCTGATCGTTGACGAACACTGTAGCCACATTGCCCCGGGTCTGCACGCGAAGCGTGTTGCTCGCTCCCGTCCCTGTCGCTACGGCGGCATTCACCGCCCATGGAACTGGGTGCGTATAAGCGCCCCCATTTACCTGCTGGCCCACCGCGACCTGGCCGTTTACCGTAATTTCAAGGATGTAGAAGTTGTTGTCGTCGGTCGCCCAGAAAACAATCCCCGCGGTCTGGTCTTCAGCCTTGTCCGTCGATGGCGTCGCAAACGTGAGACAAACGTTCACGTCTCCGTACGGGGCGCCGCGATACTCACCCATGCGCGCCATTCCCTGCTTCAGAAAGACCACTTCAGCCTTGCCGTCTTTAACGGTCACCGTGCTCTCTGGTGCGGGAGCGACATTGAGGGCCGGGTTCGGCGTCGTGTAAGCATCCTGAAACACGACCGTTCCAGGACAGGTTGCGGCCATTGCCGGCAATGCCGACACCAGCCCTGCCATCAGTACTGTTGCCCTTCTCATTCGCATCGTCACTCCCCTCTCCTCTCGCTTGCTGGCACCGGGATTGAACCGGTTTTCTGTCAAGGCTTGGTCACGGTCAAATCCGAGACATCCCACGTATCCGCGGTCTTGGATGAGCTCCCGGTAAAGAAGCCCACCTGACTTGTCGCAGCAGGAGGAGTACCCGTGAACGTTCCCACCTGTTGATCGTTGATGAAAAGCGTTGCCGTGTTTCCCGCAGTCTGAACGCGCAGCGTATTCGCTACGCCCACTCCCATTTTTGTTGCCGCGCTGGCTTGCCACGGCACGGCGAACGTCCAGGTTCCGTTCAGCGAGAGCTCGGAAACGCAAAATGCACCGTTCACCTGAACCTCGAAGACGTAGAAGTTGTTCAGGTCTGACGCCCAGAAAATGATCCCTGCGGTCTGGTCTTCCGCCTTGTCGCTCGCCAGCGGGCTTACCGTCAGACACACATTTCCATCGCCATATTGGGTCCCCTGGTACTCCATCGCGCGCCCCATCGGCGCCTTCAGAAAGGTGATCTCGGCCTTGCCTCCCTGCACGGTCACCTTGCTGCCCTCCGTCGTCTCCGCGTTGAGCGTCGGGTTCAGCGTAGTGAAGTCATCGTGAAACACCACCGTCCCCGGACACGTTACGGCCAGCGCCGGCACCACGGCGAACAATCCAAGAATTACTGCGATTGCAACTACATTGCGCATGGGGAATCTCCATTTCTCGCGCAACTCGCTTTCGGCCGCGCTTGCTCGTCCTTTACAGTCGACCAACATTCTGGCTGGCAACTGCGCACCGGCTGGTGGGCAGCCGCACAGGTTTGAATCAAGTCTTGTTTGGGCCGCTCTCCAGAGGGAATTAGGAGAGTTGGGAAGATTGACCTCTCAAGCTACGTAACGATACCTTGAAACCGGCACGCCCTTCAATGAATTCTTTGCTTGAATGGTCTTTGCCGGGCGACTTCAAACGAGCGCCCCGTTTCCCCAGCAGCCGGAAGGGACCCAAAAGCGCGGGAGCCCGGCTGAGTTCGCGGTGCAATTTCAGAACTGGTGCTCCAAACTGCCGGAAGCTCTTTTGCCGTTTGCACTTCCCTTCGATCGAGTCAAAAGGAGGTCCCATGCAGCCGTCCTGCTCCAATCGCTTTGCCTATCTTGTGTGTACCGCCGGCTTCTGCCTTTTCCTGGCCAGCGCCGTCGCCCGTGCCCAGGACATCAAGCTCAACGTCACGTACATCTGCAACGGCGAGCGCGAATACGTTGAGAGCTGCAACATCCGCGACACCTCTGACGCATCCACCTGCCAGGTCGCCCATCCTGACCGCCCCCAGCATAACGGCTTCATGGCCTACACCTCTGAAACCCGCGGCGCGCTTAAAAAGCTGCTGCCCACCTGCACCCAGCCCACGGCGCAGGAGCTTGCCAAAGCGGACGCCTTCCAGAAGAAGCAGCAGGAGATTCTGCAACAGAACACGCTGAAGGCTAATCCGCAAATGACGCAGCAGGCAGCACGGCCCACCGCGCAAAATCAGCCTGCCGCGGGCTACGCCACGCCTGCGCCGCCCAAAAATGCTGAAGAACGCGAGATGCGCCGTTGCGTTTCCTCCGGCCGATTGGCTTCGAGCTGCACCGGCAACCAGTTGCTGGGCGCATTCACGGGCATGATCTCGTCGGTGCTGGGTTCGGGTGACAGCCAAAAGAAAGCGCCTCCGTCCGTGCCGAACATGGCCGGGGTGTTTCAGGGCGCGGGGGGATGGCGGCTCGACTTTGTTGACGGTGGCGTGCTGGTGAATTGCGCGGGCCTGTCGCCCAACCAGGAACCCTACTCCGTGAGCTTCAAAACCGGACACGCCGTGCTCACGATTGCCACTACACCCAGACCTTTGGTGCTCAACATTCACGGCGATAGCATTACTGGACCGCCTGGCCCCGTCACCATTGACGGCGTCATCGCCGCCGGCTACGTTGGCGGAGCCCAGGGCACGGGAGCAGCCTACAAGGACTCGGCCGGCAACCTCTACGATGCGAACAAGAATCAAATCGCCGGGAACGCCAACGCCGGCTACACCAGATTTGCGCCCAAACGCGTCACCTGCCCGGCCATCAATCTCTCGTCAAAAGGCGCAGGAGTCGGCATCCAAACCATGCAGACCAATCTGCTGAAGACCGCGTTCGGTGGCGACACTGGCGCGCCCACGCCTGCCGGCATCCGCATGGAGGGCATTTACGCGGCTGCTACAGGCTTCAGTCTGGAGTTCTATCCCGAATCGGTGATCCTGGGCTGCGGCCCCGATGCTGCCCGCGCTTATCCCTACACCGTTTCTGATGAGGGCTCACCCATCATCAAGATCGACGCCGCTGACCACCCGCTCTCGCTGGCCATTCGGCCAGACGGATCGCTCGACCCAGGCAGCTCCGCGGCTTACCAGGTGCATGGCCGCATCGTGATCGGCCAGGACGACAACGACGACTTCACCTTCGCGCCCATGGAGCTTGTCTGCAATCTCGGCTCCCTTGTGCCGAGCGCGCAAATCCCCATGACCGGAGGCTCCGCGCCCGGCATGGTAGCCGCTGCCGCATCGGGCGGCTCTGCTGCTGCAGGCGCGACCGGCACCGGCCTCGCCACTCCGCAGGCGCCACTTGGCAACGCCGTCCTCTCCATCGTTTCAGGACTTGCCGCGCAGCCGGGCACGCCCAATGCCCTCGCCGGTCATCCCTACATCCTGCTGCGCCAGACCTACGCTGATTCGCTTGCTGCCGGCGGCGTCTCCGTGCCACCCGGAGTCTCGCCATATATGTATGCCGGCCAGGCCTGCGGCACCCACACGCCCGACTGCCAAAAAATCTCTGCCGCCATTCAGGCCCAGGCGGCTTCCGCCATCCGCGCCGACGCCAATGGCAGCGCCACATTGCCCGGCGTGCTGCCGGGAACCTACTACCTGATGGTTTCAACGCGCTACAACAACCAGCCCTACGCGTGGGGTCAGCCTGTCACTCTTCACTCCGGGACCAACACGCTCAGGCTCGACCTGAGCAACGCGACACCGATCCGTTAATTCTTCACGAACCCCTCGCGCGGGTCGTCCTGCAATGCGCACGGCGATGACGACTGCCGTCTAGCGCGCCTTCAATCCCAACGCACCCACAACGGAGCCATCCACCTGCGCCGGCTGACCGTCTTGCTTTGTCACCACGCCGAAACCGCCGCGATAATCCCACATCGTCCAGCCGATTCCATCAGCCTCAAACGCCGTGCGCACATCGTGGATCCAATTGGCGCGCGATACCGGATCGGAAAATCCGCGGTAGGCGCCAAACTCGTTCGAAATCAGCGGCACGCGATTCTCCTTGCCCCACGCCGCCGCCGCATCCACCATCATGCGGATGCGTCGCGCATTCCAGCCATCCAGCCAGTAACTCTCCAGCGCATACCGGTTCGCCGCATCCGGAACCTCCGCAAGCAGCGCCTGCATTCCAGCGTCGGTCGGCGGATAGGGAATTCCATGCGTCGAGATCCACCACGACAGCCCCCAGCTCGCGCCCTGGTGCGTGAACTCGTGCGGATCGTAAAAGTGAAAGTTGTAGATCACGTTGCCGTCGGCCAGCGGATGCAGCGTGAGCAAATCCTGGATGTCGGAGTAGTTCGGCCCCGTGGCAATAATCGTGTTGCGCGGCGCTGCCTGGCGGATCGCCGCCGCCAGCTGCTCCTGGATGCCGGCCCAGCGGTAACCGTCGCTCACCTCCGGCTCGTTCAAAATCTCAAAGAAGACGAGATTCGGATCGCGATTGGCATAGTGCGCGGCCAGTTTGCGCCACAGCGCCGCCAACTCGTCCACCTGGTAGTCGCTGGTGCGTAGCTGCTGCTTGTAGCTGTCGCCAGGATGCATATCGATTTCGACCGCAAGCCCGTTGGCCAGCATTGCATCCACGGCGTGGTCAAGCCGGCTCACAAAATCGGCATTCAATCCATCCGCCCCGCGCGGATACTGCTCCAGCGGAACGGGATCGATGCTCAGCCGCACGTTGTCAAAACCGAGCTGCGCCATGAGCGTTATGTCCTTCTCATCCGTGTATCTGTTTGTGCGCGCCGCGGAGTAGTCGGCCGACTGCGCAAACCACTCTGACGCGTTAATGCCATGCTGCAGATGGCGCGCGCGCGCAAAAGCTGTCTGCAGTTCCGTGCTTCTGTCCTGCGCGGCCAACGTCAACGTGCAAAGCGCAAACGTGAACAAGAACAAGGCAACGTTCCGGGTAAACAAGAAAGCTAGCCTGCGGAATGAAAGTTGCATCATGAATCCTCCTGTGAGTCCTGAAGCCAAAACGTGATCCGAGCCAACCATACCACGCGCCCCGCGCGCATGCGCCTTGCGGAACGCCAGGAAAAGAACCAAAATAACTCAAAGATTGATGAAAGCGGGTGATGAATGAATCGACTCCCCTTCCGGCCATCGGCGCCGCGCATTCTCATCCTCGCCGCCCTCAGCCTTGCCGCGCTCTCCCTGCCTGCCCAAACGTCGAGCCTCGCGCAAGCGCCTTCGACCCCTGCGGCTTCACCAGCCCCGCCGCCTTCAGACCATCAGCTCGCAGAACCGCCCGCATCCAAATCGAATCCTGACAATGCGTGGCTCGCCAGAACTTCGAAGCTCTACTACTCCTCCTCAAAAGCCGGGCTCACCGGATTCGATTGCGAAGCGCATCCTGATTGGCAGGCGCTCATCACCAGCGCCACCCATGGTGACCCTCTGCCCGCCGACGATCCGCGCATGATCTTGCTTAAATCCGTCAAAGTGGCCATTCACGCCCACATGAGGGGTGCTTCCACCATCGACTGGACCGACACGAACCAGAACAATCCCGCCGATCAACATTCCATCGACACGCTCGATGGCCTGCACCGGACCGTCGAGCAGATGCTCGAGGGCTTTCTGCAATTCTGGACGCCGTTCATTGAAAGCTCGATCGTGCCCGACTCCGCGGACGGCCTCGACATTACCCACACACCCACCGTGCACACCATTCATGCCAGGCAGGGCGACACGGAACTCACTGAGGTCTTCTCGAGCGACCTCATCCTCGAGCAGTTCAACGTGAACATGAGCGGCATCTCCATCAAGTTCGCTCCCTCCTATAAACCCACGCCGAACGGACTGCTGGTATCCAGCTTCAGGGCGCACGTTGTGCCTGCCGGTACACCGCCCGGCCAGGCACAGGACATGAATGTCGACATTGACTACCAGGAAATCAACGGATTTCCCATCCCCGACAAGTTGAATATGGAAGTGATCGGCACCGGCAAATTCAACTTCACGCTCGACGGCTGCGCCACCAGCACAAAATAGCCACCATCATCGCCCGCGCAGGCCGATCGCCCTCAACCAGCAGCTCAAAACAAAAGCGGGTCCCGCCTGCGGGAGCCGCTCGTTGCTTCAATCAATCTCGCGTTAGTTCCCTGACGTGGCCGTGGTGTCGGAGTCCAACTGGGCTACTTCGCCGTAGGTCGTGCGCAAATACTTGTGCGGATTCACCGGCACATTGTGCACCCGGACTTCATAGTGAAGATGCGGCCCGGTTGCGCGGCCCGACTCGCCTACATAGCCGATCACCTGTCCTCGGCTCACATGCTGGCCCGGAACCACCGCCGTTGCGGAAAGATGCCCGTAAATCGTCATCACGTCGTGCCCGTGATTCAGAACAACTTCGCGTCCATACCCCGCGCCCATGGCTGCATCGGAAACATTGCCGTCCGCTGCGGCGCGCACGGGCGTGCCGTACGGCGCATCAATGTCGAGGCCCGAGTGGAATGCGCCTTCACCGTTGATCGGGTCTTCGCGCTCGCCGAAGCTTGAGGCTACGCGGCCCTCGAGCGGCCACATGGAGGGCGCATCGGCGAGCGCCGTCCAATCGCCCGTAAAGTCGGGCGAAAGTCCGCTTTCAAGCGCACGCGAAATCCGTCCTGACAGCGCTGCGTCGCGCAACGTATTAAATTGGTCGATCGATCCGGCGATTTGCTGCTGACTGGGATGGTCGGTCTGCGCCAGGCCGGCTGGTGTGGGCGCTGCCGCGCTCGCTGCGGCCTCTCGCTTGGCTGCGCTCAGCTTGCTCTGCCGCAGTCCGTAAAGAGCCGTCACTTCATTGGCCAGCGCGCCCAGCGAAGCCACCTGCACATCGCGGTCGTGCGCAATCTGCGCCATTTGCTTGTAACTCTTGCGCAGGTTGTCCTGCTCCGCGCGCATCTGGTTAAAGCTTTCTGTCTTCAGCAGCATCCGCGTATACGAGCCGGCAAGTCCCACAATCGTGAACGCACCGATCAGGGCCGCGGCAACAAATCCATACGCATAGTGGATAGGCAGCGGAATCTTTCGAATCCGGCCGTCCTCATCCCTGGCAACAAAAAGAATGTAATAGCGCTTGCGTAGCATATTCGCCCTTCATCCCTGCGACCCGCAGGACCGCAATTCGCCGCTAGCCAAAATGGCGCAAGAAACCGGAACCTTCCGGTCTCTCAAAAGCATGCACATCCCGTTTGGGGGACAGTAACGTGAATGTCTTAAAAGGTTAACAAACCGCCCTTGGCCGGGTCAATGGACTGTCCCCCAAAAGGTCAAACTTTGGTTATGCCGTGCGGCGGTTTGGCTCATTAAGGCACCCAACCGCCCTCTTTCCGGGACTCCAGGAACCTACCCGCTTCCCAGCCAACTCCAGTTAAATCAATCGCTTTTTCAGCCTATGGCACGCTCTATTCAAAATCGGCATCAATTTGCACCACTTTAAAGGCATGTCCCAGAATCGGACACTCCCGCCGGACGCCCTCTGTGCCCTATGCTCAATGCATGCCGTCGAAACCAGGCCCTGCCAACCCCACTCGACGAGCCCGCGCAACCGAGCCGGGCGAGCTGGCTATCCTTAGCCAAGTTCGCGCCAGGGCCACCGCGAAGGCACCCGGCCTCCGCCTCGGCATCGGCGACGACTGCGCCCTGCTCCGCCTGCGCCCCGGCGAGGAAATGGCTGTCACCACCGACCTCTCCATCGCCGGCCGCCACTTCCGTCTCGATTGGCATCCGCCTGAATCCATAGGCCATCGCGCCCTTGCCCGCGGGCTCAGTGACCTTGCCGCCATGGGCGCGCGCCCCTTGGCCGCATTTCTTTCTCTCGGCCTGCCCCGCGAGCTCACCGGAGACGTCTCCGCGTCGGCAAAAGGCAAAACCTGGATCTCGCGCTTCTACGATGGACTCCTTTCCCTCGCCGAGCCCTCAAGAACTCCGCTTGCCGGCGGCGATCTGGCCGAGTCGCCCGTCGCCGTGGCTGACATTGTGCTGGTGGGCGCGGTTCCTTGCGGCCGCGCTCTTCTCCGGTCCGGCGCACGGCCCGGACACTTGCTCTACGTCACCGGCAGCCTGGGAGGCGCCGCGGCAGCCCTCGCCAAGCTCGCCGCCAATCCTGAGCCGCTCCGCATCCCCAAGCGCCTGCTCGATTCCCTGGCCCCGCATCTTTACCCCGAGCCGCGCCTCGCCCAGGGACTCTTTCTCCAGCGACGCCGCCTTGCCACCGCCGCCATCGATCTCAGCGACGGCCTCTCGACCGATCTCGCCCATCTCTGTCAGGAATCTGGCGTCTCCGCCGAGCTCGATGCCGCCCGGCTCCCGATCCATCCCAACGCCACCCTAGCCCAGGCCCTCGATGGCGGCGAAGATTACGAACTCCTCTTTACCGCCGCGCCCGGCACACATGTCCCCCGGTCCATTGCCGGAGTTCCCGTCACCTGCATCGGCCGCATTCTTCGCCGGAACAAATCCCGTCCTGCCGTTACGCTGTGTACCGCTGAAGGCAGCCAGCCGCTCCAGCCGCAAGGTTGGGAACACTTCTCCTGAGTGCCGCGCATTCATCCAAAAAAACCACGCCAACCCGCAACCCGGCTATCATCTGAATTGTGAAGGCCGGCAGCCAAACCCGCGCCCGCTCCCCATCGTCGCCCATCCCCTTGTCCCCTTTTGACATATCGGGTGACCAGTTCGCCCATGCCTGGAGCTTGTTCGACTCCCAGCTACCGCCCATCGCCACAGCCGAAGCGCCCCTCAAAGCCTGGTTCCGGCAGGTCCTCCACAATTTCGCGCCCCGTGCCGATCAACTCGCGCAGCTTTCCTCCACCGCGGCCTTCCTCTTCGGTTTCGACGTGGAGGCCGCGCGCGCCCGACCTGAAAATGCCGCCCTGCTGGCCGCCGACTCAGCCCGCGTCGTGCTGACGGAACTGGCCAACCGCGTCCGCGTCCACGTCGGACCTGTCACCGCGGAAGTTTTCAACACCTGGATCGAAGAAATTAGAAAAGTCACAGGCGCACATGGAAACGCGCTGCTCGCCCCGGTTACAATCGCAATCACAGGCTCACGCACCGTCCCCGGCATCAGCAATCTGGTACAACTCATTGAAGACGGCGCCTCCCTCAGCCTCCCCATCCCCAATGTTCGTGAGCGCATTGAACGCTTTGTAGGAGTCTGAATCGAGTGAGCATTTTTTGGATTGGAAGCGAACCACACGCCCCCCTTGCCGTCGTGCCTTGTCCGCGCGGCGATGCCTATCTGCTTGAAGCCCTCAATGAACTAAAGGCGGGCGGCATCCAGACCATGGTCTCCCTGCTTGAAAAAGACGAAGCAGAAATGCTGGGCCTTGGCCTGGAAGGACAAATGGCCGAGTACATCGGCTTGCGCTATCTTTCTTACCCCATCCGCGACGCCCATGTTCCGCGCAATCGCAAGGACTTTCAAAACTTCGTTCTGGGTATTGCCGATCGCGTGACCAAGGGCGAAAATGTGGGCGTTCATTGCCGGGGCAGCATTGGCCGCGCCACCATTACCACCGCCTGCACGCTCATTGAGATCGGCTGGAAGCCCGGCGATGCCTTGGAGGCCGTGCGGGCTGCGCGTGGATGCCTCGTGCCCGACACCTTCGAGCAGGAGTGCTGGATCCTCGAGTACACGCCACAGGAGTAATTGTCCGGAGTGCCCGTCGTGGATGCCCATCTCGGATGATTGTCAGGAGTGATCCGGTGAACGCCCGCATGCCGACCGTCGATTTCGCCTTTCCGCATGCGTGGCAGGCGGAGATCCTCCCTGCGCGACCCGCCATCCTGCCCGCGCGCCATTTCGTTTATCCAGCCAGCGCTGATGAAGTGGAACGCGGCGCACTGGAAGTGCTTGTTCGCCCCGCAGGCAAGAACGCGCAACCGTTTCTGGCGACGTGCGCGCTGGGCTTCAACGATCCGGCCGTGCCCACCGGCCTCTGGTCCGCACCCAATCCTCTTGAACTCTGCGCTGTCTCCGGCGGCTACGCCTACATCCTCGACACCACGGCGCCTGAGGATTTCACCATGATCGCCTATCGCCCTGTGCTTCAAGTGCACGCCGCCACGGCCGACAACCTGCTCCTGTTCATCGGCCATCGCTCCATCCTCGCCTGGGGCCCGGGCGGGCAGGCATGGGAATCAGGGAAGCTCTCCGACGAAGGTGTAACTGTAACGGCAGTTGAGCGCGGAGTGCTGAGGGGCCGCGGCTGGGACCTGCTCACCGATAAGGAGACGCCATTTGCGCTCGACCTTGGCAACGGGCTGCGCGTCCCCTAGGCACGCTCGCAGACGGCCGCTCGGCCCGCCAAAATCGGCTCATAGCCCCGGTACACGCCTTCAAACACGCTGTCCCAACTCGCTGTCAGCGCATACGCCCGCGCCGCCAAGCGCATCTCAGCATGTTTCGCCGGATCGGCCAGCACCCCGGCCACCGCCGCGGCAAACCCCTCGTCCGGCACAATCCGCCCCGTCTGGCCGTCGCGCACAATCGTGCACGGCCCCCCGTCGGGAGTCACAATCGCCGGAACGCCACTCGCTAGCGCCTCCAGCACCACATTGCCGAAGGTATCGGTATGCGACGGGAAAACGAAAACGTCCATCCCGGCGTAGGCGGAAGCCAGTTCCTCGCCCCGCAGCACGCCGGTGAACTCCGCATGCGGCAGTTGCTCCCGCAGCCAATCCTCATCGCCCCCGTGGCCGACGATCCTGAAGCGGAAATTCTCGAGCCCCATCTTCATCAGTTCCGTCTGCACAGTCACCAGCAGCCCAACGTTCTTCTCGATCGACAGCCGCCCCACAAACCCCAGCACGGTCTGCCCGTCCGCCCCACCTGACCTGTCCGCATCGCCGCGCCGCCGTTTCGCCGGGCTGAAGAGCTCCGCATCCACGCCGCGCGGCATCAGGTGGCAGGGCCGACCCGTCCTCTGCTCCAGTTGTGCGCAAAGTTGCGGGTTGGGTGCGAACAGCACCTGCGCACATCGGTAGAAACGCGCCGCCACGGCCATCGTCATGTCTTCAATCTTGCGCCCCGTGCTGGCCGAGTGGCGCCGTGGAAGCATCCGCAAAAACCAGTTCGAGCGCCGCGCCAGGTACTCGTGCACATTCGTGTGCCAGCTTGCGGCCAAGGGCAAACCCAGGTGATGCGCCAGTCCAGCGCCCAGCATCCCCACCTCGCTCGGCCCGGTAATGTGAATCAGGTCCGGCTTGAAGCGCTCCAGCACTCCCTCAATCAGCGGAATGTGACGCAGAAACGCCGGGTCGAAGCGAAGGTCTTTTTCGAGTGCAAAGGAGAGAAAGCCGCGCGGCAGTTCCAGCGTCCACAGATTGCCGTCTTCGGTGACCGCCGGCGCGCGGTCTCCGGCGCGCACGCACAGGAACGGCAGATCGCGCCGCCGCGCAAACGCCTCAAAGTGACGACTCGTGTGCGCCACGCCGTTCACTTCGTGATACGAGTCCGGAAAATAAACCACGCGCGGGGGAGAGGCCGTCATTGATCGATCAGATCACGATTCATTCGAGTGATTTCAGGCTGGACAGGGAATTCTTCCCCGGTCCCCAAATGCGACGGACCGGGGGCACCCAGCACCTTCCCGTCAACCGTCATTCTCGCCGAGTGCCAACCGCAACTCGTGCGATTCGCTCCACGCCATGCGCAATCCACCGGCCACCGGTCCCCGGCCCATCAACTGCACCAGCGCTATCACGCCCCGCAACGCCATCGGCGCTGACCCGTTCGGCCATAGCTCGGCAAGTGGCCGAACCACACCGTCTGTACCGGGATGATAAGCCCGCTCATCCCAGTTCCGCGAGCCCTGCGGAAACTCAGGATAGTTCCGGATCGCATCGATCGTCGACCGCAGCAGCCGGTGCTTCCACGGCTCGGCATACTGCGACATAAACAGCACGCTGCTTTTGCGCTGCCGCCGGATTTCGTGCACAAACTCGGTAAAACTCGTCGCGTTGGTCAGGTTGATGTTCGCGTTCGGTTCCACGCCGTGACGATCGCCGCCGGAGATCAACACCATGTTCCACTTCTCCGCCAGCCGCCGCACCTCGCGGTTTTCGTCCCAGTTGCGCAAGCCGTTCAACTCCAGCGCGTGCAGAAACGCACCGTTCTTCTGCAGGAACTCGTTCACCAGGAACTGGTGTTTCTCCTTGCCCACCATGTACAGGTCCCACATCGGATGGTTGAAGACCACCAGCACATTGGGCTCGCTGTGCAGCTGCTTCAAAATCTCTGTCAGCCGCGCATCGCTCGGGTTTGCCGTAAACTCGCTCAACTCGGCCATCCACGCCTGAGCGCGCCCGCTCGGCAGGTTATGCACCCCCAGGTGAAACGACTGCACCCCGCCGTATGGCGCGCTCCACTCCACTGAAACAGGAATCTGCCGTGCGCTCGGTACTGTGCGCAGAAGCATCGGCGCCTTGATGTTGTCGTGGTCTGAGAGCGACACCATCGATTCGAGGCCAAGCTTTTGAATCTGGCGGCTCTCCAGGTCGAAGGCGAGCTTGGGCGTCATCGGCGGCGTCCAGTAACTGCGCGCATAGTCAATGCGGATGCCGTGGATCTCCTCCGCGCGCCGCTCCAAACGCGCCAGCAGCGGACGAACCACCGGAAACTGGTTGCCGAAGCTGGCCACAAAATCCAGCGTCTCCTGCGACTGGTTGGTGTGGCTGTGCAGAGAAACGCCCGTCCTGAAAGCGCTGGCCGCCTTGGCATCGCGCCAGAGATAGGAGATGGTCGCACTGGGCATGGCTGCTCCTTCATCCGCGATCGTGGTGTTAGCGATGCCCCGCGGATTACTGGTTCCAGTCTCGATGCCCTGCCGTAAAAGGATGGTTAATATAAGGCGAATTACCCTTCAATTAAGGAATGTACCAACTAAGTTAAGGCGAAAACCCCAAAATACCCTGAGATTTCAGGCTGCAACGCCCCCCCTGCGACGTTGTTCTGTAACAAGGGCACGGCTTCAGCCGGGCCGTAACCAACCCAAAAGGAGCGAGGGCTTCAGCCCCTGCATCCATCTATTTTAATTCGTCGGCTTCCAATGAGACTCGCGCCGTTGTGCCGCCAGTCAGGGCAATTGCATGCAAACACGATCGTATCGATGAACCGTTTTGACACCACTGCTTTCGCATCCCTTCGCCTGATCCAGCCGACTTCTGCACTTCCTCCCGGAGGGAGAGAACGAAAGTAGCCCCGGATGGAGCGAAGCGGATTCCGGGGGAAGCCGCACCAGTCCACTTGCGCGTCCCGAAGGGCCGCGGCGAAGCTCCTCATTGCGCGCACCGAAGTTCACGCAATTGCGCCGCACCTCCAGTTCGCAGCTTGACCGAGCCGCATGAATGCCGTTCTGCGGGAATACGTCCAGGCGAACCGCAGCGCCAGTTAAGGGTTCGTCTCCCCGGCAGAGCGTTATGATTCTGCCATGCGAAGATTGCTCGTCATCTTCTTTCTCGCACCCATGTGTGCGAGCGCGCTGGCAGCAACCGGCCCCACTGTCACAAAGACCTATGTGGACAACAAGAAAACAGTTCACATTGTGACCTCTGATGGTCGCGACCGGGCGGTCCCCCGCGAGAAGGATCAGGAAGAAGCGGAGAAGCTTCAGGTAGCTCCTGATGGAAAGACAGTAGGCTGGCTCGTCTACAGTTCGACCTGCTGCGTATCCTACCCCGTCCCACTTGAATTGATTGTCTGGCGATCCGGAAAAGTCATCCGCCGAGTCAATCCGTCCATGGCGATTTGGAGTTGGGTTTTCTTGAAGAACGGTGGGCAGCTCGCATTTCGCAACAGCCCTTTGCATGGAGGATGGTCTGGCGAATCCGTGTTGATAGAGATAGCGTCAGGCAAGACACTGGCCAGTTGGGATCACCCCACAGATGAAAACGGAAATGACACGGACGACGACTCTGATGAACCCGCCTGGGCAAAGGAGTTAAAGTAGCGCCGGAAAAGAAATCATTTGCCGATCTACATGCTGGTCTTGGCCATCTCCGGGCTTAGAAAATCCTCCACTGTCCAACCCGCCATCAGGTCCTCGCCGTTGGCCGTCTGCCCATTGCCCGCATGCGCGCCTTGCGCCGCCGCCAGCTCTGCCGCCAGGTAGTTCTCCGTCAGCCCCTTCCGCAACAACTCAAACGCCTGCTCCGGCGTGTCGGCAAACTGGAACAGATCAATGTCTGCCGGCGAAATCGCCCCCGTGTCCACCAGCACATCCAGGTTGAACACCTTCTTCCAGTACTCTGACCCATAAATGATGACCGTGATTTTCTTGGCCAGCTTGTGGGTCTGCGTCAGCGTGAGAATTTCAAACATCTCGTCCAGAGTGCCAAACCCGCCCGGAAACACCACCAGTGCCTTTGACATGTACGCAAACCACAGCTTGCGCATGAAAAAGTAGTGAAACTCAAAGTTGAGCGATGGCGTGATGTAAGGGTTGGGCGCCTGCTCAAATGGCAGCCGGATATTCAATCCGATCGTCTTTCCTCCCGCCTCCCAGGCGCCACGATTGGCGGCTTCCATAATCCCCGGCCCGCCACCTGACGTGATCACAAACCGGCTCTTGCGCGAGGGAATCTTGCTGGCCCACTTGGTGACCAAAAACGAAAGCCGCCGTGCATCCTCGTAGAAACGCGCCATCTCCACTGCGGCCACCGCGCGCTTCCTTTGCAGATCGGTCGCCTTGCCCGCCGCAATGTCGGGAATCCTGGCCGGTTGCTCGTGGCTGGGCGCAGCCTGTTGCGAGCCGGTATTGGCCAGCAGCTCCAGCTCGTGATCGGCCTCCTCGCGCCCGCGAAAGCGCGCCGAGCCGAAAAACACAACCGTATCCTGGATCTGTTCGTGCCTGAAACGCGCCAGCGGCTCAAGATACTCGCTCATGACGCGCATCAGCCGCCCATCGGCGCTGTTCAAAAAGGCCGGGTTCTCATACGCCAGCGGCGCACGCGTCAGCGGCGGTGGCACGCCGTTGCCGGGCAACCTGGCTGCCGCGCCAACCACCTGCTCCTGCTTCCCTTTTCCCTGGTCCCCGTCGCTCATCCCTCATCCCTTCCGGCGGTAAAGTACATCCTGGAGCGCAATCCACAGGTTCAGCAGGCCAAGCCCCGACACCAGGCCGCGCACCGCTCCATTGCCGGCCAGAGCCGCAAGCGTCGGATACCGCAAAAAAATAGGATTCTGGTCCCAGAATACCGGCGACCATGGCGCATAGCACACGGCAAGACCGATGTACATCCGCAGCATCACCCGCAAAAGCAATTCGATCCGCTCAAGCCATCGGGGAATACGCTGGGGAATCTGCGCAGATACCAGAGCCGCTGGAACCGGCACCGAAACAACGGGCAAAGGTCCAACCGGCTCTCCGGCCAGTGTCGCCGGGCCTACCTCGTACTGGGTCGATGGGTTTTCCGGCTGCTGAGACATGCTTTTTTCTGAGCGTCTTCCGCTGACTTCCCCTCTCGAAAAGGGCACACGGTACGGGCCGTTCACTCCGGCCCGGTCTGGGACGCCGTAAGGCTACGGTAACACAGCCGGGGAACGCCCAGAAGGCAGGGCGCGTGCTGCTTCAGGGGCACTCAGGCCTGTCCTTCGCGCCCCGCTTTGAATATCCCGGCTCTTGCCAGGTAACTGTCAGATCCTGAAGCCGGTTAGAAGCGGTAAAACACGCCGCCCATCGGCTCGCCGGTCGTGGTCAGCACGCCCGTTGCCGGGTAAATGGAGGAAATGTTGGGCGCCTTGTAGAACGTCTCGCGGTATTGGAGCCGGATGCCCAGATGATCGCTGATGCTGTAGTCCAGTCCGCCGCCCGCCACATACGCTCCGCGAACCGACGTGTTGTTGCCATAGGGCGTCGAGGCCGGAATAGTAATAAAGAAGCCCGCGCCGCCCACGGCGAAGGGCCGCAGCTTGCCCATCTGGTGCGACACAATATAGTCGATCGTAAACTCGACCGCGTCGGCGCTCATGCTGGTTGGCGGATTCGCGCACGCCAGCAGACACGCGCCCGGGTTCGGCACGTACTTCTGGGCCGCCAGATTGTCGTTGACGGCCATTTCGTATCCAAACCAGTTGCTGCGGATCTGGCGCAATTCGATCAACCCGCCGAAGGAGTTCGTCGGAGTCTGCTGCGTGCCGTTGCCGCTCGATGCCTTATTAAACGTCGCATAGCCGCTCAATCCCGCATCCGTCTCTACCCCTGGTCTCGCAGCCTTCGCCTTGGCTCCGGAATCCTGGCCGTGCGCCGCTGCGCCGGTCAGCGTTGCCATTGCAATCACCATCAGGGTAGTCAGCATCCACTTCATTCGCATCTTCGTCTCCGTTTTCGTATTCACCCGCGTTGTGCAAGTGCCGTCCAAGGGGTCAGACTCCGGGCCTCGGCCGAGAATCTCCTCCCTGCCCTGTCGCGGCAGAACGCTTGGTGACTTGCTGGAGCGGTACTCCAGAAAATTTGGCGTCTCCGGCATCGTACAAAGCGGCTCTTCGATCCATCCCAGCCCCAAACACGCGTCGCCGGAAACCGAGGGACAAAAGCCTTTTCGATTATATCGGCTTTATTTCGGCCGTCCCGGTACGCGTCTGGTGGGCAGGCTTATTTGACGCGCAGAATTCTCGAAGGCAAGCAAACCGACTGGTTCCGCTCGCCTCTTTCCGCGCTATCCTGTCATCACATTCATGAATCCGCGGCCCTTGCGCCTCGTCCTGGCTCCCCTCGCGGGAGCCATTCTCGCACTCTCAACCCATGCCGTTGCCCAGGAGGCCGCGAAGAAGGTGAATCCCTATCCCCAGGCCTTCTCCTATCTGGACGCCCAGCCAACCCGCGCGCGCCACGGCATGGTCGTCACCGTTCACCACCTTGCCTCCGATGCCGGCGTTGCGGTCCTGCGCGAGGGTGGCAACGCCATTGACGCCGCCGTAGCCAGCGCCTTCGCCCTCGCCGTCGTCCACCCCATCGCCGGAAACCTCGGCGGCGGCGGCTTCATCCTCTTCCGTGAACACACCGGCCGCGCCACCTTCATTGACTTCCGCGAGAAAGCCCCCCTCGCCGCTACCGAAGACATGTACCTCGACGCGCACGGAAACGTCATCCCCGACGCCAGCGTCGTCGGCTACAGCTCCATCGCCACGCCGGGCTCCGTAGCCGGACTCGTCTACGCCGAAAAGAAATACGGCCGCCTCTCGCTCGCCCGCGTCATGGCCCCCGCCATCCGCATGGCAGCCGAAGGCTTCGTCCTCAGCCACGAAGAAGCTCATGAGCTCTCCGATCCTGACCTCGCGGCCTTTGCTGAATCCAAACGCATCTTTCAGCGCAATGGCGACCTCTACAAGGAAGGCGAAATCTTCCGCCAGCCCGAGCTGGCCCGGACCCTCGACCGCATCGCCCACGACCCCGCCGATTTCTACCACGGCAAAATGGCCCACGAGCTCATTGAAGAGCTCACGCCGGGCGGCTCTCTACTCACGCTCGATGACCTTGCACAGTACAACGTAATTGAGCGCGAGCCCGTCTCCGGCAGCTTTCACAACTACACCGTCCTCAGCGCGCCCCCGCCCTCCTCCGGCGGAATCGTTCTCTTGAGCGCCCTCAACATTCTCGAGGGATACGATCTGGCCAGCCTCGGCGATCGCTCCCCCGCCTCCATCCACCTTATCGTTGAAGCCTTTCGCCGCGCGTACATGGACCGCGCCGAATATCTTGGCGATCCCGACTTCAACCACATCCCCGTGGCCGAGCTCACCTCAAAGCAATACGCCAGGGCCTGGCGCGCCTCCATCAACCCAGGCTTCGCCACACCCAGCGCCGCGCTCGTGCGTCCCGCTGGCTTTCTTCCGCCCGCGCCCACCGCTGCCGGCAACCGCCGCGAGTCCAACCACACCACGCATCTATCCGTTGTGGACAAGGACGGCAACGCCGTCTCCCTCACGACCACCCTCAATGACAACTTTGGCTCCCGCGTCACGGCCGGCAAACTTGGCATTCTGCTCAACGACGAGATGGACGACTTCGCCGTCAAAATGGGCGTGCCCAATCTCTACGGCCTCATCCAGGGACCGGCCGACGCCATCGCTGCAGGCAAGCGCCCGCTCAGCGCCATGACGCCCACCATCGTGATTGAAGATGGCCGCCTGCGCTTTGTCCTCGGCTCCCCCGGCGGCTCGCGCATCATCTCCACCGTCACCAACATCTTTCTCTCCGCGGCCGAGGGCAAGCTCAACATCCAGCAGGCCGTGGACGCGCCCCGCTTCCACCACCAATACCTGCCCGATAAGCTCGCGCTGGAATCCGG
>Ga0182014_10002547_pt1 | contig 22827 bp, 23 predicted proteins | sample 612S2DmetaG_FD_120489 | JGI IMG/M metagenome (GOLD analysis project Ga0182014, IMG submission 120489) | Permafrost microbial communities from Stordalen Mire, Sweden - 612S2D metaG | ecosystem: Environmental > Terrestrial > Soil > Wetlands > Permafrost | place: Sweden: Stordalen | collected...
CAGCGCGGCCGATAGCTCATCGCCGCGCGCGGCACCCGGCGTGGTCAACACATGGCGCAGTTTTTCGCGCAATTCGTCGAGATATTCCTGCGGAATTTCCGTAGGCGGGTTGGCAAATGGCGGGCGGATATAGAGCTTGAACTGATCCAGCATCCCTTCATCATGCGTGAGATGGACATAGACCATCAGCAAGGTCTGGACATTCGCCTCCAGCAGCGCCCGGACCAAAGCCGGGCTGTCCGCCATCGGCAGCGGACGCCGTTCTGCATCCAGGATCGTTTCTATAGCATCCATTTTAACACTCCGTCTCTCATCAGCTCGCTGCGCCGCGCGCGCCTGCTCAGAACAAGGGCACTGCCAAAGGGCCTTGCCATCACGTCAAGTTATGCGACGCGCTGATTATGTGTCGGCATTCCGCGTACCGGATAAGTTCCGTTCGCCAGCGTCTGGAATTTCTGTTCCTGCGCCCGCTCGTTATAGAACTGTTTATACCATTGCCTTATCTTGCCGAACGCACCATCGCCGGGCACGGCCAGCGGGTTGATACAGGCGCGCTTGTTGCCCCAGATCTCGAAATCCTGCGCCAGCGCCGCAAGGCTGCCCGCCTGCGCCATGCGGGCAATCTCCGCATCCTCGGCAGTTGCCACCGCGTTGGGCGATTTGTACAAAAATGCATGCCAGGCCTTGATCACGCCATCGTCCACCGGTGTGTGCGTGATGTACATCACACCGCTATTGCCGTTGAAATACGAGAGCAGAATCCCCGGGCCGGTATAGAAAGTGTTGGTCTGCAACAACTCCCCCGGTGCCAAGGTACGGTGCGGCGCGCCCTGAAGCTGCCGCAGCACAATGCCATTTATTTCATTTACAAAATACTCAGGATAGCCGCCATGCACTGGACCGAGATGGCCGACATCGGCCATGTTATCGATCACTTCCTGCGGATGGCAGGGCAGCGTGCCGAGCTGGTCGGCCTCCCAATGCACATAAGCCGGATCGTCCCATTCAGCGATCTCCGGCAGATCGAAATGCGGCTCGCCGCCCTCCGCATCGTGCCAGGCAAAAATGCAGTTGTAACGCTCCTGCAACTTCAAGATATTCAGCTTCGCGGCAGCGGGAATGCGCGTATCGGAATAGGGGATCTCGTTGCATTTACCGTCGGGGCCGAAGCGCCAGGCATGGTAAGGGCAGCGGATCGACTCACCCTCGACATGCTTGCGGTCCTGCACCACATAGGAGGTGGTGTTCTTGGCCAGATGCGTACCCATATGCGGGCAATAGGCATCCACCATGTAAGCATTGCCGCTCTCGCCGCGGTACAGCACCAGATCCTGGCCAAAATACCGCACCGCCAACGGCTTGGTGGTCACCTCGGACGAGGCGGCAACCATGAACCAGCCTCGCGGAAAGGTAAACGGCCCCAAGCCATACTCATTCGTGCCCGCCATGTCGGCCTCCTCCTGCCATTTCTATTCTGGTAGAAAATACGATAAATTACGCAAACCACCAACTTTACCCATTGTATACGTATTTTATACCACACTCTACAATGCATTTCCACAAGTGACAGCGATGTCACCGCGCGGCCGGCCTTACCATGTCGCCGCCACAACGCCCGCGGCCAGCAGCGCATCAATCTCCCCGTCAGGATACCCCGCTTCGCGCAGCACCGCGATGGTGTCCGCCCCCATGCGTGGCGGCGCATGCCGATAATTGACCGGCGTGGCGGAAAACACCTCGGGATAGCCGAGCAGTTTTATCACAGTGCCATCCGGGCGGCGCATGGTTTTAATCAATTCGCGCGCGGCAATTTGCGGGTCGCCCAGAATTTCGGGGATGGTGTTCACTTTGCCGCCTGGCAGGCCCTGCGCATCCATTGCCCCCAGCAAATCCGCCGGCGCCCAGCGGCAGATCGCCGCCCCCATTTCCGCCTGCAGCAGCTTACGGTTGACGCTGCGCCCGGCATTATTGGTAAAACGCGGGTCGCTGGCAAGTTCAGGCCGGCCGATCAGCGCGCAAAAATTGACAAATTGCCGGTCATTGCCGAGCGCCACCAGTATCTCGGAGCCATCGGCGGTGACGAAATTCTGGTAGGGCACCACGTTGGGGTGCTCATTGCCGAAACGGCGCGGTATGCCGCCGCCATTGAGGAAATTCGACGCCTGATTGGCCAGCAGCGCCACCTGGGTGTCGAGCAGCGCACAGTCGATATGCTGCCCCTGCCCTGTGGCGCGGGCGTGGTTGAGCGCGGCCAGCACGGATATCGCGGCATAGAGCCCGGTAAACAAATCACTGGCGGGAATCCCCACCTTCATCGGCCCGGCGCCGGGCTCCCCCTCAGGCCGGCCGGTCACGCTCATCAACCCGCTCATGCCCTGGATCAGGAAGTCATACCCGCCGCGATCCTTATAGGGGCCGTTCTGGCCGAACCCGGTAATTGAGCAATAGACCAGTTTCGGGTTGGAAGCGGCCAGAGCCTCATAATCCAGCCCGTATTTGCGCAAGCCGCCAACCTTGAAATTCTCGACCACGATATCAGCCTCGCGCGCCATGGCGCGGATGATCTCGGCACCTCGTGGATCGGCCACGTTGATGGCGGCAGAACGCTTGTTGCGGTTGGCACAAAGAAAATAGGCGGAATCGCGCGAGCCGTCCTCCAAAAAAGGCGGCCCCCAGCGGCGCGTGTCATCGCCCTGCCCCGGCTGCTCGATTTTCGTCACATCGGCACCAAGGTCTCCCAGAATCTGGGTGGTCCACGGTCCCGCCAGCACGCGCGATAGATCCAGCACTTTTACGCCAGCCAGCGGCCCGGTGGCTTGTGGCGGCGATGACTCCCGCAATGCCAAACCGTTATCCTCCAAAACCACTCAGGCGGCCCAGTGGCGTTTCAGCCAAGCGGCGCCATCGTCCAGCGCCAATTGGGCGCCACTAATCACACCAAGCCAGGAGAGAAACCCATGGACCATGCCTGGGTAACGCTTGACCTCTACCTCCACCCCGGCGGCACGCAACGGCCCGGCGTAAAATTCGGCGTCATCACGTGAAGGATCGATCTCAGCACTGCCGATAAAGGTCGGAGCGATGCCCGCCAGCGAGGCCACGTATGCAGGGGAGACCCAGGGGTGGTTCTGTTCCTGCGCCGCATTGGTAAGATACTGCTCCCAAAACCAAAACGTATCGTCGCGGGTCAAGATCGGCCCGGTTTTGAATTCCTTAGCCGAGTCCGTCTCCACGGATGGATAACGGCACGGGCCATAGTAATTCAGTACCGCGGCAAGCTTCACGCCCTCGTCACGAGCCCGCAGCGCCATCGCATTGGCCAGCCCGCCGCCGGCACTATCCCCGGCCACGGCCAAACGCGCCGGGTCAGCGCCAAGTTCACCGCCATGCTCGGCCAGAAACCGCACCGCAGCCCAGCAATCATTCACCGCGGCAGGGAATTTATGCTCCGGCGCCAGACGGTAATCGACCGAGACCACCACCGCGCCGGCGGCATGGCACAGCCCGCGCGCGATCATGTCCTGTGTGTCGAGATCGCCAACCACCCAGCCGCCACCATGAAAATAGGCAATGGCCGGAAACGGCCCCACGCCCACCGGCGTATAGACGCGCACCGGCACAGCGCCGTCCGAGCTGGGAATGGTCCGGTCCTCGATGCCGCCAAGCGGCACGTTCAGCTTGGGGAAAGCAATCGAGGCCTGACGGACCATGTCGCGCAGCGCCTGGACGCTGGAATAGGAACGCGCCCCCGGCAAATTGGCAAAACCCGGCATGAAAGGCTGGATTTGCGGGTCAATGGGAAGGTGCGAAAAATCGGCCATGAGTCCTCCAGGGCGCGCGCTGACGGCGCTTAAATTTCGGTTTTAACGAACATGTTGTCCGGACGGTCCGGAAACACGAAATCCAGCTCAATCACCAGATTTTCGCCCAGCGGGCCACCGGCGAGCAAATCCGTCTCGATGAACGCCTGGCAGCCATAACGGCCATAGGTGAAGCGGTCGGTCTGCGAGAAGACCGGCGAATTATCCATGCGCGCCTCGATCCCTGCATCACCGCCGGAGCGGGCCTTGTTAGTGACCAGATTGAGGCGGCCTTTCAGGTCGGGATCAGACTCGTTAGCCTCGCGCAGCGCCAGCATGATGCGCTCCACCTCTTCCAGCGAATTCACCATCAACCCGACATGGAAATTCATCTCCGGATCAAGCGCCTGCCCGCGATGCAGCTCAGCCACAGCGGGATGCTCCTCCGGCGTGCCGACCTTGAGCAGATCGCGGATCACCTGGGTGATGCCGGCCAGCGGCGGCGGCACCATGGAGAGGTAAAGCGTGCCAATGCCGCGCCCTGTGGGGTCGTCCGCCGCGGTGAACTGGTAGAACACCACGCCGCCGCCAAAGGGAATTTCCTGCAAGCGCTTCAGGCCCAGAATATCCAGCAGCTTGGCCGCGCGCGGGGCGTCTTCCGGGGTGCGGTAATGCAGCGCCAGATGGCCAAGCACCTTGCGGCCAGTGTCTGAAATCACCTGCGTATCAACGCCCATGGCGTGTTTCCCCTTACGTTCTTGCCGGATTACGGTCTTGCCTTACGAGTAGCACTCTATGCTGCGCGTCCTGGGATTTCAAGATCACTGCGGCTTAATGCCGTGCAAACTCGTATTTTATGCGATTATGTACTACGCGTTCAAGCATTTTACACCTCAGTTCCCTTGCCGCGGCGGGGCAGCCAGTGTATCGGCAGCTTATGCACGATAAAGCGTGGAAGGCGGCAAGACCTCCCGGCAATCTCCGGCCTGCCGCCGCTCACAATATCTCACCAGCGAAAAGTAGAGAGCGATGCTGAACGGTTTGAATTTCATTGACGGAAACTGGAGCGCCGCCCGCGCCAGCACGCAGACCTTCAGCCCGTCCGACCTGGATGAGCCGGTCGGCACATATGCGCAAGCCACCGTGGCCGATGCGCAAGAGGCAATAGCGGCGGCGCGGCGGGCCCAGCCCGGCTGGGCCAAGGTGAGCATCCAAGCCAAATCCGACCTGCTGCGCCTGGTGGGCGAGAGGCTGCTCGCCCAGACCGATGAACTCGGTTTGCTGCTGGCGCGCGAGGAAGGCAAAACGCTGAAGGAAGCCACCGGCGAAGCGGTCCGCGCGGGGCATTGCTTCCTGTATTATGCCGCCGAGGCGCTGCGTCACCCCGGCCAATGGCACAACTCGCTGCGCGAGGGCCATAACATCATCGTCAGCTACGAGCCGGTTGGCGTCGTCACCGCCATCACGCCGTGGAATTTCCCCATCGCCATCGCCGCCTGGAAAACCGCCGCCGCTCTGGCCTTTGGCAATACGGTGGTGCTCAAACCCTCCGAATTTGCCCCCGGCTGCGCCATCAAACTCGGCGAGATCCTGCAACAGGCAGGCTTGCCGGCCGGCTGCTTCAACATCATCATGGGCAATGGCGCCGAACTGGGGCCAACCCTGATCCATGGCGCGGATGCGCTGAGCTTCACCGGCTCCACCTCGACCGGGCGCGCGCTGCTGCGCCTGGCCGCCGAGAGCATGACCAAGACGCAACTGGAGCTGGGCGGCAAAAACCCGTTCATCGTGCTGGACGATGCCGATCTCGACATCGCCGTGGCCGCGGCATCCCAGGGCACCTGGGGCCAGACCGGCCAGCGCTGTACCGGCTCCGAGCGCATCATCGTCACGCGCCGCATCCATGATGCATTCGTCGAGCGGCTGGTGAAAATCGTGGCTGGCTACAAGGTCGGGCACGCGCTGGACGCCGATACCGAGATCGGCCCCGTGGCGACCCGCCCGCAACTCGAGAAGAACCTCGCCTGCATCGCGGCCGCCAAGGCGGAAGGTGCGGAGCTGGCAGTGGGCGGCATTGCGCTGGAAGCACGTAAGCGCGGACTCTATCTCGCCCCCGCCTTGTTCCTCAACACTAGCAACAGCATGGGCCTCAACCAGTACGAGACATTCGGGCCGATCGGCTCGGTCATCAAGGTCGAGGATCTGGACGAGGCAATTGCGGTGGCCAATGATTGCGAGCTCGCACTCTCTTCAGGCATCGCCACCAGCAGCCTCAAACATGCCGAGCGTTACCGGCGTGAGTCCAAGGCCGGCATGGTGATGGTGAATACTCCCACGGCCGGGCTCGAATATCATGTGCCGTTCGGCGGACGCGCGCCTTCGGGCTATGGCGGGCGCGAGACCGGCACGGCCGCCGCCGATTTTTTTACCGAAAGCAAAACCGCCTACATCAACCACGGCGTGATCTGAGGGAGACGCAAAATGGCCACCAAAGTGGGATTCATCGGGCTCGGCGCCATGGGCGCGCCGCTAGCGAAAAATCTGCAAAAAAAGGGGTTTGACCTCAATGTCTTCGACATCGACGCCGCCAAGGTGGAGATGCTCGTTGCCCTAGGTGCGCGCCGCGCGGCGAGCGTGGCCGAGGCGTCCCGGGGGGCTGATGTCGTCATCACCATCCTGCCCGCCACCGTGCATGTCGAGGCCGTGGTGCTGGGCGCCGATGGCGTGGTGGCGAATATCGACCCCGGCACGGTGTTGATGGAAATGTCCACCATCGATGCCAAGGCGACCGACAAAGTGGCCGCCGCCTGCGCGGCCAAGGGCATTGGGTTTGTCGATTCCCCCGTGGGCCGTTTGGTGCTGCATGCCGAGCGCGGCGAATCGCTGTTCATGGTCGGCGCCAACGATGCCGAGTTTGAAAAAGTGCTGCCGCTGCTTAACGCCATGGGCAATGCCATCCATCGCTGCGGCGGCCCTGGCATGGGCAGCCGGATGAAGGTGATCAATAATTTCATGCTGCTCTCGATCGCCGAGATTGTCGCGGAATCCATCGCACTGGGCACAAAACTCGGGCTCTCCCCCGAGATCATGCGCGACGTGACCGGCGCGACTACGGCGCAGAACGGCCAGTTCCACACGCTCATGGTCAACAAGGTGCTCAAGGGCGACATCGAGCCCGGCTTCACCATCGACCTCGCCTTTAAGGATATGAGCCTGGCGATTAATGCCGCCGCCGAACAGCGCATCGGCCTGCCGGTGGGGTCTGCGGTGCTGGCCGTATATGGTGCCGCCCGCGCCAGCAAATATGCGGCCAAGGATTATTCCGCGCTGCTCTCCTACGCCTGCGACTTGGCTGGCGTGGAGACACCGCAGCTCTAACGCAACAAAAAACCCTCCAGCGAGCGCTGGAGGGTTTTTGCTGAGGGCCGCAGAATTAAGCCGCCTTGGACAGGTTCAGCGCGGAAACCGGTGCCTCAGCCGGATAGATTGCCGGGGCACCGAGGTCATAGGCAGACATCAGCGTGAAAATAAAGGCACGGTCGGTCAGCGGGTCGGCCGGAACGCTCACCTCGATACCGCGCGCGCGCAGATCCTTGATGAAGGTCTCCCACACCTGATCGTAGGTCAGATTGTGAGCGCCATTCATGTTCTTCTTCAGCTCGGCGAAATCCTCGAACACTTCCGCATTCCAATGCACCAGGAAGCGCAGATCATCCGTGTTGTAACGGGCGATGACTTTATCATCGGTCTTCACCTGCCAGCCATCCTGGTCCGCCGGGTCGCCGGAGAACAAGGAGTTCAAGGTCAGCCCTTCGGGGCGTTGTTGGGCAACCGGGCCGTTGGACTCGCCACGATGGTACATCATCTCGTTCTGCACCACGACGCCGCGATTATACACGGGCGGCATCAAGCGCTCAGGTGCCGCGAGCGGTCCGTTCGGCCAGTAGGTGAAGCCCGAACCGGCATCGCGCGAGAACCAGGTGATGACCTGCGCCATCTTGATGAGGTAATCAGTGAACAGACCGGATTTACCCATGAGGCTGCACAGCCAGGTCGGCGCATTCTCATAGCGGATGCCGCGGAAGCTCGGCGAGTCGAGATGCCCGGGGTCCGTATTGCCGCACGGGCCGTTGATGTTGAACAGCATCATCTGCGGCTTGGCGTATTTCGCGTTCCAGTATTTCTTCGCGTAGTCCAGGAACTGGCTGTTGTAGAAACAATCATTGATCTCGGGGTACAGGCTGGCCCCGTAATTGGCGTAGAAGCCACGGAAGGTCGGGGTCAGCCACATGTCCAGGCTCGGCGTCACACCTTCGGGCAGTGTGCCGGACATGGTGGCGATCAGCGCCTCGGGCGACGAGAAATGCTGCGCCAGGATGAGCTGCCACGGGCCATTGTCATGCACGACACCCAGCAGCCGGCGGCGCTGATCGTCGGTATAGACATTGTTCAGCACCACCGGCAGGGATGCCGGGCGGAGCACATTTGCGAGACGTTCCTTATAGGCTTGATCAAGCATGACGAATCTCCTTGGACATTGGGATGGACTGTTGTTTTAATATACTTGGCAGTGTTATTAAACCAATCCAGCTTGGTTGACAACAGCACACCCGCCGAACAATCATCAATAAGCTCGACTTTTAAGAAGAAAATCTACGCAAAAAATGCCCGCAACCAACCAAACTGCCGAAAATGCGAAAACCCGTCGGGGCCGCCCGACGGCCCTTTACGCGCAGCAAAAAATGGCCGCCGTGCTGAAAGCCGCGCGTGAGCAATTTATTCTCAACGGCTACCGTGCCACGACCATGGAGGCGATCGCGCTGCAGGCCGGCGTGTCCAAACGTACTTTATATTTCTGGCATGCCGACAAGGCGGCACTCTTCCTTGCCTGCACGCTAGAAGGCTCGCGCCAGTTGCCGCAACCAGAGCCCGGCCCGCGCCACGATATCGGCAAGGGCCTGAAGGACTATGCCGCCAGACTGATCGCGCGACTCTCCTCGGATGACAATTACGGCATGGCGCAGCTACTGGCCCGGGAAGGACGGGATTTTCCCGAACTGGCGGATGCGGTGCGGCACGGGCACGATGTCTATCTCGTGCAACCACTGGCGGAATTCCTGAAACTGCATGGCTTCGAGAGTGCCCATGCGCACAACGCGGCGCATCTGTTCATCGCCATGGCACTGGCGGAGATCGACCGTGCCATCCTTCTGGCCCAGCCCATCCCTACGCCCCGGGAAATCGCGGACCATGCGGATTTCGTCACCAACATCTTTTTGTTCGGCTGCCTCGGCCGGCAATAAAATACCTCTCCTGAAAGGAATATGCTGTGACTGACGCTGCCCTCCTGGCCCGCATCGACCGGCTGGAATCGCTCGATGCCATCCGTCAACTGCCGGCGAAATATTCGCTGGCGCTGGACATGCGCGATTCCAACGCCTGGGTTAATCTGTTCCCCGAGGACGTGAAGGTCGGCGACGGCAAGACCGGGCGCCAAGCGCTGCGCGCGTGGTTCGAGGAGACCCATTCGCGTCAGTTCGACGGCACGTCGCACCATATCGGCGGTCATGTCATCGATTTCGACGATGCGGACAACGCCCAGGGCGTGGTCTATTCGAAGAACGAGCATGAAGCCGGGGCGGAGTGGGTGATCATGCAGATGATGTATTTCGACCGCTATGAACGCATCGCGGGGCGCTGGTATTTCCGCCGCCGCCTGCCGCTCTACTGGTACGCCACCGACCTGAACAAGCCGCCCATCGGCAGCCGCAAGATGCGCTGGCCGGGCGTACCCCCTTATGAGGGCAGTTTTCACGACCTGTTTCCGTCCTGGGGAGAATTCTGGGCGCGCCAGGGCAGCGTGTGGGAGGCCCCGGTGGCCGAGCCCGCGCCGCTGGAAAAATTCATCGAGACGATGCGGCGCGGCGCGGCACTGCCGAAGCCACGCGTGCGGAGCTGAACCACCCGTGCGGAGCTGAAACTAAGGGTCCGGCGGCTTGCGCCGCCGGGTAGGCGCTCAGGCCGCCATATGGCCGCCATCCACCACCAGCGGATGGCCGGTGATGAAGCTGGCCTTGTCAGACGCCAGGAACACGACGGCATTGGCGATATCCTCCGGGCGGCCGAAGCGGCCCATGGGCACCAGCGCCCCCAGCATTTTGCGGCCTTCTGGGTTATCCAGATATTGCTTGGTCATGTTGGTTTCGATCACGCCAGGGCATACGGCGTTGATCCGCACGCCCGTAGCGGCATGGCGCGAGGCCACGGCGCGGGTCAGCCCGATGACGGCGTGCTTGCTGGCGCAATAACCGGTGCCGCCCGCACCGGAAACGCCAGCAATAGAGGAGGTGCTGATGATGGAGCCGCGCCCGGCGGGCAGCATGTGGCGCAGTTCCGCCGACATGCAAAGCAGCACGCCGCGATAATTTATATCCATGGTCTTGTCGATGCGCGTCAGATCGTCCCAGGCGACGCCGTAATCCTCAAGCGAGACACCGGCATTGTTGAAGCCGATGTCGAGCCGCCCCCAGCGCGCCACGATGCCATCGACGCACGCATCCACCGCCGCCTTGTCGGTCACATCCAGTCCGCTGGACCAGGCCTCTGAGCCCGCCTGGACGATCAGCGCGGCGGTTTCCGCAGCTGCCGCGGCGTTCAAATCCGCCACCGCGACCTTGGCCCCTTCCGCGGCCAAAGCCAGCGCCGTCGCGCGGCCAATGCCGCCAGCCCCGCCTGTGACGAAAGCCACCTTCCCGTCCAGTAATCCAGGCATTTTTATTTTCTCCCTTTTATATTTATAAAACCTCAGCTTGCGGCGTACATCGCCTCCGCGCGCGCCTTCAGCGCCCTTCCGGTGTCATCGAAAGCCCGCTTCACCCAGGCGCCGCAAAAATACATCACATGCGGCGCGTTCGGGCCGAGGAAGGCATCGGTGGAGTAATAGCGGCAGCGCGCCGGGCCGAGCGCCTCAATCACCTGGTCGCGCCGCGCGGGGTAGATGGAGTCCTCGGACCGCAATTCCCACGAGATCAACCGGTGTGGCACCAGAGCACAGATGTGCTCGACATTGGGAAAGGTTTCACCCGGCATGGTGTAGTTGCTCAGCACCATGTGCATCGGCGCGCCCAGCTCCAGTGTGCAATCGGCCTTGACGCAGAACGGATTCCATTCGCCATAGCGAGGCATGTCCAGGATGATATCCCACACCAGGGCAGCCGGAGCCCCGATGATGTAGGTTTCCGAGCGCACCAGTGTGGCCGGGTCGTAGGCGGGAATGGCGAGATCGTTCATTATGTCCTCCGTGCGCCGCGGGGCGGATCAGCGTATGATGGCGGGGTGGGCGATACGCGGCTCGCCTAGCATCCCCCGGTAGGAGGGCGGCTGCTTGCCCCCGTCATCGGTTATACCCAGCGTCTGGGCAATCTCGGCGCCGATGAGCGTCTGTCCGGAGACCGCCATGCGCTCGGGGCTTGCATGCAGCGCGCCGATGATGCGGCCGGTGAATTCCGGCGTTTCCGCAGCCTTCATGATCTCCGCATATTGCTCCGGCCGCTCCTGCACCGAGCGGGCGGAGCGTTCGGTGAGCAGCGGGCCCATCCAGATGGAAACGGCGGCAACATCGCTCTCCTTCAGGTCCACGCCCATATCGGCGGCGAATTTATCCACGCCGGCCTTTTGCGCGCCATAGGCCGGGCCGTGCATGTAGCAGACCGAACCGAAGGAGGAGGTGAAAGCAATAAGCCCGCCGCCGGTGCGGATGAGCAACGGCACGGCGTAATAGCTGGCCACATAGGAGGAGCGCAGCCCGACATCGAGAATATCCACCAGCCCAAGAGGGCGTTCCCAGAAGCCGCCCGGGGTGATCAGCTCGTCATGGATGGCGGTGGCATTGTTGACGAGAATATCGAGCCGCCCCGCCTCGGCCTCAATGCGCGCAAACAAGGCGGCCACCTGGGCATCGTCCTTATGGTCCACCGCCACCGCCACACCACGGCCGCCGGCCGCGGTCACGGCAGTTGCGGTGGCGCCGATGGTGCCGGGCAGCGGCGCCATGCCCTCCTCGACGGTGCGGCCGGTGACATAGACAACATAGCCCTGCGCGCCGAGCGCGCGGGCAATGCCGGCACCGGCGCCACGGCTGGCCCCGGTGACGACAGAGACTTTCTGGGAGCCGCTCATTTGGCGGGCTCCTGATGCACAATGTCCAGGAAGGGAGGGCGCTCGCCGCCGCCATGCACCTCCAAAGCCGCACCGGTGATATAAGAGGCGGCCGGGGAAAGCAGGAATAATACGGAATCAGCCACTTCATCGGCCCGGCCAAGCCGGCCGGCGGCGATGTTGGCGGCAATTGCCGCCTGTTTCGCCGCGTCGCCATAGGTGGCATCGGTCGTCTCGGTTTCAATGTAACCCAGGATGAGCGCGTTGACACGTATCTCCGGCCCCCATTCATGCGCCAGGCTGCGGGTTAAGCCCAGCAGCCCGGCCTTGGCCGCGGCATAGACGGAGGTGCCCGGTGAGGGGCGGATCGCCGAAACGGAAGCGATATTGACGATGACGCCGTGGCCCGCGCGCAAATAAGGGTAGGCAGCCTGCGAGACATGCAGTGGCGCCAGCAGGTTGAGCTGCACAATACGCTCCGAGAAGCGCGGCGAGGCAGTGGCCGCCACGGCGGGCGGCGAGCCGCCGGCATTGTTGACGATGAAATCGAGCCCGCCCTCGCGTTCCACAATGCCGCGCACCATGGCGTTCACCGCCTCCGGATCGCGCACGTCGCAGGCCATGAAGGTTAATTCCGGCGGCAATTCGCCCGGCGTGCGGCCACAGACCGTAACGCGCGCGCCCGCTGCCGCCAGCCGCAGCGCGATGGCCCGGCCAATACCCTTGGTGCCGCCGGTGACGAGCGCAACTTTCCCCGCAATGCCTTCTGCCGCCACGAAACCACCCTCTTGAACGCTGATGCGGACTCTCCGGCCCGCAACGCAAGCATACGGTATTGACCCAATAATGTCCACGATATGCGTTTTATAAAATTTGATTTACAGCGAATTTCATTATTAAACGTAGATTTTCGGCCGGCGCCAGCAGTCACCCAGCGGGCCCGGATGGAAATATTTTGATAGAGAACTAAAAGAAACTTGATGATTTGCGTAAAATAATTCACTAATATACTACGAACAACACCGATACCGGGGTAAAATTATCCAATCCCGGCGATTTAATAAGGATGGGGACAGTGGCAACAAAGTTGAAAATCGTGACGCCGGACGCGCCGGCACCGCATGAGTTGGTGGAGCGCGCTCGCGCAATGATCCCCACCCTCAAGGCCCGCGCTGCGAAAACGGTGACGGACCGCCGCGTTTGCGATGAGACCATCGCCGAAATGCAGGAAGCCGGGTTTTTCCGCATTCTGCAGCCCAAGCGCTGGGGCGGCTACGAAATGAACCCCAACGTGTTCTTTGATGTGCAGAAATTGCTGGCTGAGGGCTGCATGTCCACCGGCTGGGTGTATGGCGTGGTCGGGTGCCACCCGTACGAGCTAGCTCTGTTCCACGACGAGGCGCAGCATGAGGTTTGGGGTGAGGACACCGGCGTGCTGGCCTCCTCATCCTACCAGCCGGTTGGCAAGGTCGAGCGCGCCGAGGGCGGCTTCTATTTGTCCGGGCGCTGGGGCTTTTCCAGCGGTTCTGAGCATTGCCAGTGGGTGCTGCTGGGCGCCATGGTGCCGCCGCTGAAGGAAGGTGATCCGCCGGACATGCGCACCTTCCTGGTGCCGCGTAAGGATTACCAGATTCTCGATGCCTGGTACACGTTCGGCCTGCAGGGCACGGGCAGCCAGGATATTCTCATCGAGCGCGCCTTTGTGCCGGATTATCGCACGCACAAGGCCGTCGATGGGTTTTTGTGCAAAAACCCCGGCCAGGCGGAAAATGGCGGCCCGCTCTTCCGCCTGCCCTGGGCGCAGGTGTTCCTGCGCTCGGTCTCCACGGCCGCCCTGGGCGGCACGCGCGCGGCCATCAATGCAGCCCTGGAGATTGCCCAGTCGCGCATCTCGACCAATACCGGCAAGGTCTCCAAAGCCGACCCGATTTTGCAGGTCGCCATCGCCACCGCCTATGCCCAGCTCGATGAGCTGGAGACCGTGCTGCGGCGTAATTTCAACGATCTGATGGCCTTGGCGGAAGCCGGCGAAGAGATCCCGATGGCGACCCGGCAGCTTTATCGCTTCCAGTCCTCTTCCGTGGCGCGGCGTTGCGCGGCGCTGGTGGATGCGCTGCTGCCGCTGCTCGGCGGGCGGGCGATTTATACCTCGAGCCCCATCGTTCAACCCTGGCTCGATTTGAACGCGGCGCGCGCCCATGTGGCGAACGACCCGAATAATATGGGGCCCGATCTGACCAACGGGCTGCTGGGCCAGCCGGTCGCGTTCCCGTTCCTGTAGGCTTGAGCGTTTCGGTGCCGGGCAACACCCCTAAGCGTTGCGTGCCGGGCGGCACACGGTTATGCTGCCCGGCATGACAAATGCAGAGCATGAAGACCAAAAAACTCCGCCTCTGCAAAGCGGATTGACCATATGACTGAAAAAACAGCAAAATATTCTGATGAACTCTACGCAGCTTTGCGCGGGGCCACGACCGTGCCTCCGTTGATGGCGCGTGATGCGACGCTAACCATCAACGATGCCTATGCCATCTCGCTGCGCAGTCTCGCCCTCCGTCTAGAAGATGGAGAGCGTGTGGTGGGTAAAAAAATCGGCGCGACTTCCAAGGTGGTGCAGGACATGCTTGACGTGGACCAGCCGGATTTCGGCTTCCTGACCGACCGCATGCTGACAAGCGAGGTTGCCGATATGAAGGCGCACGGGCTGATCCAGCCTCGCGCCGAGGCTGAGATTGGCTTTATTCTTAAAAAATCCCTCAACGGTCCGGGCGTGACCGAGGCGGACGTGCTGGATGCCACCGAAAGCATCGCGCCCTGCTTCGAGATCGTCGATAGCCGGATCGACAACTGGAAAATCGGCATCGTCGACACGGTGGCGGATAATGCCTCCTGCGGCATTTTCATTCTCGGTGAGGCGCGGGTGGACCCGCGCGGGCTGGACTTGCCGGCGCTGAAAGTGACCGTGCGCAAAAACGGCGTGTTTTTGAGCGAGGGGCGCGGGGCGGCGGTGCAAGGCTCACCACTCACGGCCGTAGCATGGCTGGCCAACACGTTGGGGCGCTACGGCGTCAGCCTGGATGCCGGTGACGTAATCCTCTCCGGCAGCCTGGTGCCGCTGGAGCCAGCGCGGGCTGGGGATGTGTTCGAGATGGAACTTGAGGGCGTTGGCGGCTGCGCCATACGTTTTGTGTAGAGAAAGAGAAAGGGAGCCAGTTATGGCCAAGGTCAAGGCGGCAATCATCGGGTCGGGGAATATCGGCACCGATCTGATGGTGAAAATGACGAAAAATTCGCAGAATATGGAGCTGGCCGTGGTGGTCGGCATCGACCCCAATTCCGAGGGGCTTGCCATGGCGCGTGCGCGCGGCGTGGCCACCACCGCAGACGGCATCGAGGGGCTTCGCGCCCTGCCGGTCTATAAGGAAATCGGCATCGTGTTCGACGCCACCTCAGCCTATACCCACAAAGCGCATGACGCGATTTTGCAGGCCGATGGCAAGCGGGTGGTGGACCTCACCCCGGCGGCGATCGGCCCGTTCACCATTCCGCCGGTGAACATGCTGGCCAATCTGGACGCCGGAAATGTGAACATGGTGACATGCGGCGGCCAAGCCACCATCCCCATGGTGGCAGCGGTGAGCCGCGTGGCGAAGGTGCATTATGCCGAGATCGTTGCCTCGGTCTCCTCGCGCTCGGCCGGTCCCGGCACGCGCGCCAATATCGATGAATTCACCCGCACCACGTCGCGCGCCATCGAGGTGGTCGGCGGTGCGGAGAAGGGCAAGGCGATCATCATCCTCAACCCGGCCGAGCCGCCGATGATCATGCGCGACACGATCTTCACCCTCTCCGAAGGGGCGGATGAAGAGACGATCCGCGATTCGGTGGAGCGCATGGTGGCCGATGTGCAGAAATACGTGCCTGGCTACCGGCTCAAGCAGCAGGTGCAGTTCGAGCATTATGGCGACAACAATAAGCTGAAAATACCAGGCCGTGGCGAGTTCACCGGCATCAAAACGTCGATCTACCTGGAGGTTGAGGGCGCGGGCGATTATCTGCCGAGCTATTCCGGCAATCTCGACATCATGACCGCCGCGGCGAAGGCCACCGGGGAGTTGATCGCGGAAAAAATCCTCGCCCAGCGCGGCGAGACGGTGAATCTGGCAAAGGCCGAGGTCTGAACATGAGCAATTTTGATGTGAACACGGACAAGCTCTATATCCAGGACGTGACCCTGCGTGATGGCATGCACGCGGTACGCCATATGTACGGCGTGGACCATGTCGCCAAGATCGCCAAGGCGCTGGACGAGGCCGGGGTGGATGCCATCGAGGTCGCGCATGGCGACGGGCTCAATGGCATGAGCTTCAATTACGGCTTTGGTGCGCATACCGACTGGGAATGGCTGGAAGCCGTGGCGGCAGTGCTGAAGAAGGCCGTGCTGACGACGCTGATCCTGCCGGGCGTGGGCACGGAAGAGGATCTGCGCCGCGCGTATGATCTCGGTGTGCGCTCGGTGCGTGTGGCAACGCATTGCACGGAAGCAGATGTTTCCAAGCAGCATATCGGCATTGCGCGCGATCTAGGCATGGATGTGTCCGGCTTCCTGATGATGAGCCACATGATCGAGCCGGAACTGCTCGCCAAACAGGCGCTGCTGATGGAAAGCTACGGCGCGCATTGCGTGTACGTGACCGATAGTGGCGGCGCCCTGGACATGGATGGCGTGCGCGACCGCTTGCGCGCCTATGACAAGGTGTTGAAGCCGGAGACGCAGCGCGGCATCCACGCGCACCATAATCTCTCGCTCGGCGTGGCCAACTCCATTGTCGCGGCGCAGGAGGGGGCGGTGCGGATCGATGCCAGCCTGTGCGGCATGGGGGCGGGGGCGGGCAATGCGCCGCTGGAAGTCTTCATCGCCGCTGCCAACCGCAAAGGCTGGCACCATGGCTGCGACGTGATGGCGCTGATGGATGCGGCGGAAGATCTGGTGCGCCCGCTGCAGGACCGCCCGGTGCGGGTGGACCGCGAGACGCTGAGCCTGGGCTATGCCGGGGTGTATTCCAGCTTCCTGCGCCATGCCGAGAAGGCGGCGGCGGATTATGGCCTGGACACCCGTGCCATTCTTGTTGAACTGGGCCGCCGCAAAATGGTTGGCGGGCAGGAAGACATGATCGTGGACGTGGCGCTCGACATGCTGAAAAGCCGCGAGCAGGCCTGATGCAAGCGCGCCCGGAACGGATGATCCCGTCGGCGGAGATTGCCGCTTGGGATATTGAGACCGATGTCGCCGTTCTGGGCTTCGGCATCGCCGGCGCCTGTGCCGCGCTGGAGGCGGCGCGCGCCGGTGCCGCCGTGACCATCTTCGAGGCGGCCGGCGGCTCGGGCGGCGCCTCGGCACTGTCCGGCGGCGAGATGTATATCGGCGGCTCGGGCGGCACCAAGGTACAGCGCGATGCCGGCTTCACCGACACGACCGAGGATTTCGCCGCCTACCTGACCATGGCGGGCGGGCCGGACCCGGATGAAGCCAAAATCGCGCTCTATGCCGAGCAGGCGGTGGCGCATTTTGAATGGCTGCAGGCGCAGGGCGTGCCGTATAAGGGCAATTACCTACCCGGCAAGATCATTGAGCCGGAGGCGGATGACACGCTGATCTGGTCAGGCAGCGAGGAAGCCTGGCCTTTCTATACCAAGTCCAAACCGGCGCCGCGCGGCCATACCATCCAGTTTACCGGCTGGGGCGGCGGGCGCAAACTGATAGATATTCTGGAGGCGCGCGTGCGCGAGGCCGGAGTGGCGGTGGAAGCCAATGCAAGAGGCCGCGCGCTGATTGGTGATAACGGCACCGTGGTGGGCGTGGTGGTGCGCCAGGATGGCCGGGACGTGGCAGTGCGTGCGAGAAAAGGCGTGGTGCTGGCCACTGGTGGGTTCTGCATGAACCGCGAGATGATCCGTATGCACGCCCCCGAGGCACTGCGCTGCTCGACGCCGCTGGGCACCATCGATGATGGGTCGGGCATCATTATGGGCCTAGCCGCCGGGGCGCGGATGATCCATATGAACGAGTTTTTCGTCACCTGCCCGTGGTATCCGCCGGAATCGCTGGTCAAAGGGATTTTCATTAACCAGGCCGGGCAGCGTTTCATCAACGAGGATTGCTACCATGGCCGCGTGATCCGCACCGCCGTGGCGCAAGCTGGCGACAAGGTCTGGCTGCTGGCTGATAACGCCATCTTCGCCCGGCCGATGGAAATGGCCGGGATAGAGCTGGCGGCGGTGGGCGAGAGCTGGGAAGAGGTGGAGTCCGAGCTGGGCTTTGCGCCGTGCACGCTCAGCCATACCGTGGCGCAGTATAATGACCATGCCGCACGGGGCGAAGACCCGGTATGGCACAAGGCGGCAAAATGGGTGCGGCCTCTGGCCGAGCCGCCCTTCGCGGCGCTGGCCCTTACCCCGGCGGAAAGCATGTTCTCGTATTTCACCCTGGGCGGGCTGGAAACACGCCCCGGCGGCGAAGTGCTGGACCTGGGTGGTACGCCAATCCCTGGCCTGTATGCCGCGGGACGCACCACCTCCGGCCTGCCGCGCTGGGGGGCGGGGTATAGCTCTGGTCTCAGCCTCGCGGATAGCAGCTTTTTTGGCCGCGCGGCCGGCAAGAGCGTGGCGGCACGGGGTTAGACGGTCCTTCAAGGGAAGAGTGGCGAATGGAAAAGCTCATCTATGCGCTGTGGCGGCCGGAAGACACCACCGCCGAGGCTTTCAACGCGGCCCTGCGTCGCAGCGTGACCGCCACGCTGCGACCGCTGGCACAGCATTTGCGCCTGAACCTGCGGGATGCGCATGTTACCGGCAGCTCGGCACCCTGCTTTTCGGTGATGAACCCCTCACCCGATGCCGTGGTGCAGCTCTGGGTGGATACCGCCTATCCGCCACGCCGTGTGGGGATCGACGCCGCCCTGGAAGCTGTGAGCAGCCAATTGCAATCCTGGCTGGTTTGCGAGTCTAACCCCATCCGCAATATGCAACACCCAACGGTGTTCGGCGCACGTTCGCCGGGCTTCTCGCAGATCGCCATTCTGCTGGCTAATCCGGCGATGACGCATGATGACTGGCGGGCCACATGGCAGGATTTGCACACGCAGCCAGCCATCGACCTGCAATCCACCTTTGAGTATGTGCAGAATCTGGTGGTACGGCCAGTGCTGCCAGGGCCTGCGGAGGTGTGGTCGATTGTCGAGGAATGCTTCCCGCTGGCTGCGCTGAACGACCGGACCGTGTATTTCGACCGCCCCGGCGATGTGGCCGCGACCGATGTGAACGAGGCGGCGATGCTGCGCAGCGTGGCGCGGTTCATCGGTGAGAATCAATGCGACGTGTTTCCCACGAGCCAATATGACATGTTCTAGATGACCCTACCGCTCTGCCTGGATCATCTCTCACTGGTGGACCTTACTGCGCTGGAGCTGGCTGAGGTGGCCGCGAAGCTGGGGTTTGCCCGGGTTAGCCTGTTCATTACCCCCCTGCCCCTGAGCCCGGCGCTCGACCTCACCACCAACCCTCCCGCTCTGTTGGCGCTGCGCCGGGCAATGGCAGCAGACGGGCTAAAGGCCGGGGTGATCGAACCCTTCATGCTCGACACGGCAACCGACTGGGAATTACTCCAACGCTCGGCCGATGTGGCGGCCGAGCTTGGCGGGTGCGTGAACGCGCTGGGTTTCGACCCCGAGCCTGCCCGGCTGGAAGACTCGCTGGCAAGGCTGGCGGCAATGGCGCGCAAGGCGGGGACTGCCATGGTCATCGAGGCTTATCCTCTCTCGCAGATCCGCACACAGGCGGAAGCTCTGGCGTACGCGGCCGCCCTTGGCCCGGATATCGGCCTATGCGTGGACGTGCTGCATGTCATCCGGTCCGGCGGCACCTGGGACGATGTCGCCGCGTTGCCACAGGACCGGATACGGCATGTGCAACTGAACGACGGCCCGCTGCAGCCCCCGCAAGACCGCTTCCACGAGGCGGTGGCGGGGCGTCTGCCGCCCGGTGCAGGTGAGTTCGACCTGCGCGCCCTGCTGCCGCGCCTCCCGGCAGGGGCGGTTCTGGCCGTGGAGGCACCCTTTCAGGCGCCGACCGGCCTCACCCCGCTCAGCCGCGGCCGCATCCTGGTGGACGCCACACGGGAGATGCTGCGGGGTGCATCTTGACCGGCCATCTGCGCCGCATCAGCATCGCCTTGTTCCTGGCCGGATTTGCGACCTTTTCGCTGATCTATTGCACGCAACCACTGCTGCCCGCCTTCGCGGCGGCTTATGCCATCAGCCCGGCGGAAAGTTCGCTGGCTGTGTCGCTGACGACCGGCTGCCTTGCTGTCTCAATCCTGTGCGCGGGCGCGTTGTCCGAGGCGCTAGGCCGACGCGGGCTGATGTTTGCCTCAATCGCGCTCTCGGCATTGTTCAACATCCTGGCCGCCATCGCCCCAGGCTGGGACTGGCTGCTCGCGGCACGGACGCTCGAAGGCGTCTCGCTGGGCGGCGTTCCGGCGGTCGCCATGGCCTATCTGGCCGAAGAGGTGCCGAGCGAGCGGCTTGGCTTCACCATGGGCCTCTATGTCAGCGGCACGGCATTTGGCGGCATGACAGGCCGCGTCGCAACCGGCGCGCTGACCGCTGCGCTGTCATGGCGCGGCGCGCTCGCGGTGGCCGGTTTTGTCGATCTGGCGGTGGCGTTTGTCTTTATCGCGTTGCTGCCACCCTCGCGGAACTTCGTCGTGACGAAGGGATTATCTGTGCGCGCGCATCTCGCCGCCTGGTACGGGCATCTACGCGCCCCCTATTTGCCCGCCTTGTTCCTGACGGGTTTTCTGGCACTCGGCGCATTCATGACTGTCTATAATTATGCCGGGTTCCGTCTCTCGGCACCGCCTTATGATCTCACCCAGGCGCAGATCAGCCTGATTTTCTTTGCCTATCTCGGCGGCATCGCCGCCTCCACGGCGGCCGGCGCGCTGGCTGATCGCGTGGGACGCGGGCCGGTGATGCTGGCGGGCACACTGGTTTTTCTCGCGGGCCTGGCTCTTACGATGCTGCTGCCGCTTTCCGCTATCATTACCGGCATCGTGATCATCACGATTGGGTTCTTCATGGTCCATTCAATCGCCAGCGGCTGGGTAGGCCGGCTCGCGGCAAAGAACAAAGGCCATGCCTCGTCGCTCTATCTGCTTTCCTACTATGCCGGGGCAAGCCTGCTGGGGTCGGCGGGCGGCTGGGTGTGGCGGGCCAGCGGCTGGGCCGGGATCACCGGATATTGTGCGGGACTGGTGGGCATCGTATTCGCCATCGCGCTCTTGCTGGTGAAAGCCGCCGCTAAAGCACAATTGGCCGTGGCATGATCACTTGTTACATCCGCTATGTGACCGACATCCACAAGGCCGCTGAATTCGAGCGCTATTCGCGCATGTGGCTCACTATCATTCCGCGCCTCAGCGGCACGCATCACGGTTATTTTCTGCCGTCCGAAGGCGCCATCGACATCGCGCTGGCACTCTTCAGTTTTCCGAGCCTCGCTGATTACGAACGATATCGAACTGCACTTGAAACCGATCCGGAGGCGCAGACGGCGCTCGAATTCGCCCGTGAAACACGCTGCTTTCTGCGCTACGACCGTTCCTTCTTCCGGCCGTTGCTGCCCGATGCCGGCGCATCCACCCTCCCCTCACCTCACAATCAGGAACTCTCATGACAACCTCCCCCGACCTGTTTTCACCGACAAGTATTGGCGCCATCCCGGTTGCCAACCGCATCGCCATGGCCCCGCTGACGCGCGCCCGGGCTGGCATGGATGGCGTCCACACGCCACTGGCCGTGGAATATTACCGTCAACGCGCCACGGCCGGCCTGATCATCACGGAGGCCACGAATATTTCGCGGCAGGGCCGCGGCTATGCCTTCACCCCGGGCATTTATACAGACGCGCATGTCACCGCGTGGAAGCAGGTGACCGATGCCGTGCACGAAGCCGGTGGGCGCATCGTGATGCAGCTATGGCATGTCGGCCGCTTCTCTCACAGCAGTCTGCAGGAGAATGGCGCGCCGCCTGTGGGCCCCTCCGCGCTCCAGGCGGAAGGTGAGACCTATATCGAGAACGGCTTCGCCCGCCCCTCCATGCCGCGCGCGCTGGCGACAGAGGAAATCCCTGGCATCATCGAAGATTACCGCCATGCCGCGCGTTGCGCCAAGGCGGCCGGCATGGACGGCGTCGAGGTGCATTCGGCCAATAATTATCTGCTGGAGCAGTTCATCCGCGACAGCACCAATCAGCGCACCGACCGCTATGGCGGCTCGATCGAGAACCGCACGCGCCTGACCGTGGAAGTAACGCAGGCCGTTGCCGAGGTGTGGGGGGCGGATCGCGTCGGCGTCCGCCTGTCGCCACTCACCCGCTCGCCCGCCAACGCGCCGTTCGACAGTACGCCGCAGGAAACCTACGGCTTCCTCGCCGATCGCTTGGGCGAAATCGGCCTTGCCTATCTGCATTGCGTGGAGGGCCAGACGCGCGGTGCCAATGCGGCCGCTGAATTCGATTTCCAGCTCCTGCGGCGCAAGTTCGGCGGCCAGTATATCGCCAATAACGGATATGATTTCGCGCTGGCTAGCGAAACGATCGCGAAGGGCTGGGCTGACATGGTCGCCTTTGGCCAGTATTTCATTGCAAACCCTGATCTCGTCGAGCGTTTGCGCATTGGCGCGCCATTGGTTGAAGCACCCCGTGAGGTGTTCTACGGCGGTGGTGCGCATGGCTACACGGATTGGAACAAGTTGCCGGCCTGATACCGGCCCGCCCACGGTATTGCCCCGTCAGGCGCACGGCATCACTC
>Ga0182014_10002551_pt1 | contig 22769 bp, 17 predicted proteins | sample 612S2DmetaG_FD_120489 | JGI IMG/M metagenome (GOLD analysis project Ga0182014, IMG submission 120489) | Permafrost microbial communities from Stordalen Mire, Sweden - 612S2D metaG | ecosystem: Environmental > Terrestrial > Soil > Wetlands > Permafrost | place: Sweden: Stordalen | collected...
TCACGGATCGCATTGCTGCGCTTGTTGAGCTCGCGAGCTCGCGACAACGCCTCGCTCGAGCCACACGTCGTGAGCCAGTTGGCGAGCAGCAGGTAGCCATCTTGGGTCAGGACCGACTCGGGATGGAACTGCACGCCCTCGAGTGGCAACGTGCGGTGACGAATCCCCATGACCAGTTCTCCCGCGCGCGCCGTCACCTCGAAATCGCTTCCGAGCGACGATTCGGTCACGACCAGCGAGTGGTAGCGGCCGGCGATCAACGGCGCGGGGGCGCCGGCGAAGACGCCGTGACCTTCGTGCTCGATCAAGCTCGAACGACCGTGCACTAGTTCCGGGGCCGGCACTACCTCGGCCCCGAAGGCCTCACCGAGCGCCTGATGACCGAGGCAGATGCCGAGCACGGGGATATTGTGCGCGCCGCAATACTGAATTATCTCGATGCAGTTCCCCGCGCTCTTGGGATAGCCGGGCCCGGGAGAAACGAGAACCCCGTCGTACGATGCGTGCTCGAGATCGCTCGCGGCGACCTTATCGTTTCGAAGAACCGTCACCGACGCGCCCAGCTCGGCGAGGTACTGCACCAGGTTGTACACGAACGAGTCGTAGTTATCAACGACCAGGATCGAGGGGCCCGTAGTCATGCACGCATCCTACGGGCTCTGGTCGCGGAGTTACTAACCTTGATTAATGGACGCCAGCGACCTGAAGGATTATCTCGCCCACGTCAACGACGGATTCAACGTCATCCCCCTGCACGTGACGCTGCAACTCGACCGCGAAACGCCCGTGTCGCTCTACCAGCGCTTCAGCAACGGGCGCGCCATCTTCCTGCTCGAAAGCGCCGCGCTCGGCGACGACACCGGCCGCTATTCGTTCATTGGCCTCGATCGACGCTGGCGAGTGCGCGGCGAGGGTTCGAACACCGTCGTCGAAGGAGCATTCACCGAGCACGATGAGCGCGGCCCGCTCGAGACCATCCGAACGCTGCTGCGGCGGTACCGAACCTACGAACCCCCAGAACTCCCAAACTTCTTCGGCGGGGCGGTGGGCTTTGTCACCTACGACTACGTGCGACGCCTCGAGAAACTCCCGCGGCCCCCGGTGAATGCCATGTGGCCCGACGCCGACTTCTCGTTCCCCGCGGCGGTGCTCATTTGCGACCACCTACGCCACTCGACGACCGTGGTCGTCAACGCGGTCATCGAGCAAGGAGACGATCCGGTCGCGATATTCCACGAGAGCCGGCGCCGCCTGGATGACATCGTCGACATTCTCTTTTCCAACGTCCCCGTGAGCGACCTCGCCACTGAACGGCTGGTGGCGACCGCCCCTTCGCTTCGCACAACGATCGACATCCGCACCATCGCCGCGGGCCTTTCGAACTTCACCCGCGAGCAGTACTGCGCGGTGGTCGAACGCGCGAAGCAGTACATCTACGCCGGCGACGTCTTTCAGGTGGTACCCAGCCAGCAGTTTCGCCGGACGACGTCGGTGAACCCGCTCACCCTGTACCGGGTGCTTCGCTCGCTCAACCCCTCGCCCTACATGTATCTGCTCGACAGCGGCGACACCCAGATAGTTGGCGCCTCGCCGGAGATGCTCGTGCGCGTCCAAGACGGCATCGTCAGCACTCGCCCCATTGCGGGCACTCGCGCGCGAGGGGCGAACGAGGCCGAGGACTTGGCTCTCGAGAAGGAGATTCTGAACGACGAAAAGGAGGTCGCCGAGCACGTGATGCTCGTCGACCTGGGCCGTAACGACGTGGGCCGCGTGGCCACACCGGGCACGGTGCGCGTGGAGCGACTCGCGCGCGTCGAACGCTTCTCGCACCTGATGCACCTCGTCTCGCAGGTGAACGGCGAGTTGGCGCCCGGACTCGACGCGTTCGACGCCTTCGACGCGCTCTTTCCCGCGGGCACCCTGAGTGGCGCCCCAAAGGTCCGGGCCATGGAACTCATCGACGAGTTCGAACCCGTGCACCGCGGGCCCTACGGCGGGGCCGTCGGGTACTTTTCCCTGAACGGCGACGCGGACTTCGCCATCACCATTCGAACGCTTTCCATTCGAAACGGTTACGCGACGGTCCAGGCCGGTGGAGGCGTCGTCGCCGATAGCCAACCCGACTTTGAGTACGAGGAGTGCATCAACAAGGCCTCAGCTCCGCTGCTGGCCCTGGAGATCGTTGATCCGAGCAACACGGGCTCGAAGTAGCCTCGACCGCGACGCACGCTCGTCCTCGAGCGCCGGCTCACCGACGTTTCATCTTCTCCCAGTAAGGTGGCCACCAATGACGCAAATGGGTGATTCGTACGACTTGACCCTGGCAGCCGCGACGCTGCGCTCTAACAGTTCTGACGTCCACGTGCTCTTAAAGGCCCTCTGCGACGAGCTCGCCGACGCCGTCGGGCAACGACTGAAGGTGCAGCGGGGCTCTGGGCGTTTCCGCAAATCCGAGGCGATCTCGTCGGTGCAAATCGACATGGCGAACGATTCCTTCGAAGCCGCGGTTGACGGCTCTACCGTTCGCTGCACCATCGGTCATATGTCGGGCGGCATTCGAATCCGCAGCGAGTCCGTCGACATGGACGAGTGGACGGTTCGCCTGCTGAAAGCGCTGCAGGCCGAGGCCGCCCATAGCGACGCCGCGCGTCAAGCCCTTGAAAATATCGTTATTGGAGGAAATACATGAGTGAAGAAGCCAGCGAACTCGCCAGAACCACTGAACACCGCCTCGAGGAGCTCGAGAAGGGACTCTTCACGTCTGACCTCTCGGTCAACGAGTTCCTCTTGATCAAAGAGGTCGGTTTTCATCCCGTGGGATTCGTGATGGGTTCGTCGATTTATCACACCGGTATCCAGACCCGTAAGTGGGGCCAGAGCCAAGAACTCACCAAGCTCACCGAGGCCATGTACAACGCCCGAGAGCTCGCGATGACTCGAATGGAAGAGGAGGCCGCCGAGCTCGGCGCCGACGGTGTCGTGGGTGTTCGCCTCGACGTCAACTACTACGAGTGGGGTAAGGACGCCGCCGAGTTCATCGCCGTGGGAACGGCCGTGAAAGCCGAGGATGGCGTCTCGCGGCTCAACAAACTTGGCAAGCCCTTTACTTCAGACCTTTCCGGCCAGGACTTTTGGACGTTGCTCCAGACGGGCTACATGCCCCAGGGCCTCGTGATGGGAACCTGCGTGTACCACATTGCCCACCGCGGCATCGGACAGACCCTCGGGACCACGGGTCAGAATGTCGAACTACCGAACTTCACCCAGGCTCTCTACGAGGCACGAGAGTTGGCCATGACGAGGATGCAGGACGAGGCGACCCAGCTCGGGGCCACGGGAATCGTCGGGGTGCGCCTGGAGGAGAAGACTCACCAGTGGGGTTCGCACACCATTGAGTTCCTCTCGCTCGGCACCGCGGTCTCCAAGACCTCGGACGACATCACCCTCGCCAAGCCCATCACGATCATCTCGCTCGACAACTGATGACCGAGCAATCCGGAGTTCCCGACGTCGCCGAGCAGCGACTCTCGGCGAGTTCATTCTCCTCTGGCCTAAGCGTGTCGGATTTCGCGGCGTGTCTCGACATGGGATTAGAGCCCGTAGGTCTCGTCCAAGGTTTCTGCGCCGTGCGAACAACCTCTTCTCTCAATTTCGGCAACGGACCAGCCGGCTTCACACGGTCAACGTCCCCCTATCAGCTCTCGTCGGGTGACTACGTCGAGAACTACCAGTGCCCCCACGGAATGGTTTCGGGCGAGCACCGGATGTGGGGTCAGAACTACCAACAGCCATGGATTGAAAACACCTGGCGACAAGGCTTCACCAACGCCTTCACGCGCATGGTGAAAGAAGCGAACACGATCGGCGCTCACGGCGTCGTGGGCGTACTGGACAACGTCACTCGGATTGGACAGGAAGGCGTCCTGGAGTTCAGCATCCGGGGCACGGCCGTTCGAGTTCCGAAGCTGCCCGCCCCGTCGTCGGGACCTTGGACGACCTACCTCGCGGGACAGCGGCTCGCCAAGATCATCGAGGCGGGCTACGTTCCCGTGTCCATCGTCGCCGCCGTCTCCTCGGTTCGAGTGTGGGCGTCGTGCATCACCGAGTACCTGATGGAGGGCAGCGGCATGACCATGTGGGCACAGAACTCCGACAGCGTCGAAGTCGAGCAGATCGTCAGCGCTCGCATGGCGGCTCGGGCGCTCGTGCGCAACTCCGTGCGCGCACAGCTCCACGGGGATCAACTGCACGGTGTTGAACTCAACATCCGCGAGCACGAGTTCGCCAAGGGTGATTTGGAGATCCAGCCGGTCCTGCGGGGCAACCGGATCCGTCGCTTCAAGGACTTCGACCCGCTGCCCGCACCGCGCTTGACGGTGCGCTTATCATGACGAACCCGCCAGCCGCCAAGGAGCCGTTCAACCTCAAGGACGAAGTCCGCCGGGCCGTCGCGTCACTCGAGATGAAGAGCACGAGTACGCATTCAACGACGTCGGACCTTTCGATCGACGAAGAGCTGAATCTGCACTCGATTGGGTGGGAACAGGTTGAGCTCGTCAGCGGCATCTCGGTGTTCTCCGTGCCAGCGGGACTTTGGAACTGGGGTCAGGGCGAGATCGCCGGAGCCTCCAAGGCCCACGCCCAGGCCTTCAACCACGCCATCAGCCGCATCCACAAAGAAGCGGCGGACGCGGGCGGGCACGGCGTCGTTGGCGTGCATATCGAACGCTCGGTTCATCCCTCTCACGTTGAAGTGTCGCTGCTCGGCACGGCCGTTCGCCCCATAGGTGCGTCGCCGGTCAAGCCCGAAGAAGTATTCGTATCCGACCTTTCGGCGCGGGACTTCGCACTCTTGATGGTGGCGGGCTGGCAGCCACTGGGGCTCGCCTGCGGCGCCAGTTTCGTCTACGCGCCGCGACGCCAGATGAGCGCCGTGCTGCAGCAATCGTCCCAGAACATCGAGCTGACGAACTTCACTGAGGCCATGTACTCATCAAGAGAGTCCGCCATGGAGCGAATGCAGCAGATGGCGATCGCCCTCAAGGGAACCGGCGTCGTCCAGGTGAACGTCGTGGAGGGGCCGATGCCCTTCGCGACCCACGCCGTGGGTTTCGCCGCATGGGGAACCGTCGTTCGCCTCGCCAAAGAGTCCCACCAGCTCATGCACCCCCAGATGGTCGTCTCTTTGAACGACCCCACGGCGGTCTTTGACGCTGCGACGCTCGCCTGATCGGATCGCGGCTGCGAAGCAATCGTCCTCGATGCTCCGGTGTCGCGCCATCTGGACCATCGAGGTGACCTCGACGTAACGGTGAACGCCACCAACTCGCGTGCTCGATCATGCAGCCCACTCCCGGATCAGTGGCGGTGGGCCCGACGCAAGAGGTGTACTCGACGCGGAACCTATGCTGGATTTGGACACGACATCAGCCTCTGGAGGTGACCACGTGGATGAACAGAGTCATTACGAGAAGTGGCACCAAGCTTTCGAGGCGTCAACCCTGCGAAAAGGTCCGTTCACGACGATGTCGGGCGTTCCGCTCGAACCCGTCTACGGGCCGAAGGACGGCGAGTTCCCTGGTGAGTTTCCCTACACCCGGGGGGTTCACGCGGCAATGTACCGCTCTCGACTGTGGACCATGCGCATGTTCGCGGGCTTTGGCACCGCGATTGACACCAATACCCGCTTCAAGGAGATAATTCGCTCCGGCGGCACCGGACTCTCGACGGCGTTTGACATGCCGACGTTGTTGGGCCTCGACTCCGACGACCCGATGTCGCTGGGTGAGGTCGGACGCTGCGGCGTGGCGATCGACTCGCTCGCGGATATGCGCGACCTCTTCGCCGACATCGACCTGGGCGCGATCACGACATCAATGACCATCAACTCCCCCGCCGCGGTGATGTTGGCACTCTTCGTGGCTCAGGCCGAGGAGTCGGGCGTGTCGCGCGATCGCCTCGGCGGCACCCTGCAAAACGACATCCTCAAGGAGTACCAAGCACAAAAGGAGTTCGTCTTCCCCCCTCGCCAGTCCATGCGACTCGTGCGAGACACGATGGCGTTCACCGCGGCGTCGATGCCCAAATGGAACTCGATCTCGGTGTCGGGCTACCACATTCGTGAGGCCGGCTCCACCGCGGCAGAAGAGCTGGCGTTCACGTTGGCCAACGGCTTCGCCTACGTGGAACTCGCCCAAGAGGCCGGACTCGCCGTTGACGCGGTGGCGCCCCGGCTCTCGTTCTTCTTCAACGCCCACATCGACTTCTTCGAGGAGATCGCGAAATATCGGGCCGCGCGGCGTATCTGGGCGAAGTGGATGCGCGGACATTACGGCGCGAAGGACGAGCGCTCGTGGCAGCTTCGTTTCCACACGCAGACAGCTGGCGTATCGCTCACGGCCCAGCAGCCGGAGATCAACATCGCGCGCACCGCCATCGAGGCCCTGGCGGGCGTGCTCGGCGGCACCCAGTCGCTCCACACCAACTCACTCGACGAAGCCCTCGCTCTGCCGTCAGAGAAGGCCGCGAGGATTGCGCTACGCACCCAGCAGATCATTGCGCACGAGACCAACGTGGTGAACGTCGCCGACCCCCTCGGCGGTTCCTGGTTCGTCGAAGAGCTCACCGATGAGATGGAACGTCAGGCCGAGGAACTCTTCGCCGAGATCGCCGCGATGGGCGACGGCTCGATGTTGGAGGGCTGCATCAAGGGCATCGAGGAGAACTGGTTTCAGGGACGCATTGCCGACTCGGCGTACCAGCTCGAGCGCTCCTTCAATCAAGGTGAGCGAACCGTCGTCGCCGTCAACGACTTTGTCGAGGGCAACGACGACGACGATCTCACGATTCTGCGCATCACGAACGAGGACGAGCTCAAACAGAGGCGTCGTCTCGACCAAGTCCGTCGCGACCGCAACGACGAGGAAGTTCGAGGCGCCCTCGAACGACTCCGCACTGACGCAATCGACCCCGAGATCAATCTCATGCCCGCGCTCATCAACGCCGCGAAGGCGTACGTGACCGTGGGTGAGATGATGTCGGCGATGGCCAGCGTCTTCGGCCGCCACGTGGAGGTGCCCTCACTATGAGCGTTCGAGTCCTCGTCGCCAAGGTCGGACTGGACGGCCACGATCGCGGCATCAAGGTTGTCGCGCGCCTCTTGCGAGACGCGGGCATGGAGGTGATCTATACCGGGCTCTTCCAAACGCCCGAGACAGTGGCGATCGCGGCGATCCAAGAGGACGTCGACGTGGTGGGGCTCTCCCTACTCTCCGGCGCGCACCTCACGTTGGCGCCGCTCGTCGTACGCGCGCTACGCGAACGCGGTTCGGATATACCGGTGGTGGTTGGTGGGATCGTCCCCAACAATGATCTGGCCGATTTGGAAGCCGCCGGCGTCGCCGCCGTGTTCGGACCCGGCGCGGGTGCCGATCACATCGTCGCCACGATCAACTCCCTGGTTGCCCCCTCCCTCTAGCCAGCTGATTCTCTTCGTTGCGATCGAGTCAGCGATCGAATGATCCGTGGCGACCCGAGCCACCGCGAAACTGTGCGGCCCCCGATTGACTCTCGCCCGACATCAGCACTTCAAATCCCGTCTGGAACTCGAACGCCATGGCATCGTCCTCGTTCCTCGACCATTGTGAAATCGCCGACAGTCGATCACTGCGCAGGCACTTCTGCGGCATCGCCGCAATCTCACCGGCGAGTTCGATCGCCGCGTGCAGCGCTTGTCCCTTCGCCACCACGCGATTGGCGAGACCAATCTCGAACGCTTCTTGGGCTTTTACCGCACGACCGGTGAGAATCATCTCCATCGCCCTCGAATGACCAATCAGTCGCGGCAGCCTGACGGTTCCGCCATCAATCAGTGGAACCCCCCACCTTCGACAGAACACCCCGAAGACCGCGCTCTCGCTCGCCACCCTCAGGTCGCACCACAGCGCCAACTCCAGACCCCCGGCGACGGCGTACCCCTCGACCGCCGCGATCACCGGCTTGGATAGCTTCATGCGCGTGGGCCCCATGGGTCCAGGGCCGTCGGGGCGAGCCTTGTTCTCTTCGTTGGTTCCCAGAGCCTTCAGATCAGCGCCCGAGCAGAAGTTCTCGCCCCCGCCGACGAGAATCGCGATCAATTGGCTCTCGTCCTCTTCGAACGCGATGAATGCTTCGAGGAGTGCACGTGCCGTCGGACCGTTCACCGCGTTTCGCGCCTGGGGTCGATTGATCGTCACCACCGTGACAACGCCCCGACGTTCGCAGTTCACTGTGCTCATGACCCTCCTTCGCGGGCTTCATCGCGATGTCCTACATCGCCATCTTGACGCGGCAGCCCATCCAACCACGGGCTAACCATAGAACCTCTTCGTCGGGGCAGGTTGGCCCGACGTAGAGCGGTTATCTGGCGCATGGAAGGCATCGCCTTCTCACGAAGAGCGCTGGAGCGTCGCCACCACTTGACGGATCGACGCGAGGCGTTCCTACGAGATAGGAGACCTAAAGGGTTTCGAAGTGAGGCGCGCGTGCAGGTGCATGTCGTGCCAGCCGTCGGGATGCTCGAGCGCGCCCTTTAAGGTTCCCTCGATCGCAAACCCAGCATTGGCCGCGACGTGACATGAGGCGTGGTTGTGCACCGAATGCAGCAGCTCCAGCCGGTGCAGGCCCAAGGGGCCGAGTGCCCACTCACTTAGGGCGAGCGTAGCTTTCGAAGCCACACCGGCTGACCGGGCGTGGGGGGCGACCCAGTAAGCGACCTGGGCGGCCCCGTTTTCGAGGTCGATTCGATGCAAGGCAATATAGCCAACGGCCAATCCGTCGAGACGGTTCTCGATCGCCCAGCAGGCGTCGGCCTCGCCTTGCCACGCACCGCGCCAGATTCGTACCATCTGCTGCGCTTCGAAGTCGTCAAGTGATCGTCGATGCCACTGCTGGATCTCAGGATCGGAATACGCGACAACGATGGTCGGCGCATCGTCAATGGCCCAAGGCCGAATCGAGAAACGATCGTCGATCTCGAGTAGCGGCTGCTGAATGCTCGCGACGGATCCAGGCAACAGCAGTGGATCGACCAATCGGGGCATTGTACAAGTATGACTGCGCTGGATTCCCGGACGGAGGACGCGACTCCACTCGCTTGCCCGCCTTCGAGACCACCGAATCCCCTTAGCTCTGGCGAGCGCCTGATTTCCGCGGTTTCCATTCGCATTGGAGTCCGCCTGCCCATCGACGCCACGACAGCGACGGGGGGTCAATTTGAGCGAGACTTGGGCCGTTGTAGTGATAGTGACGACTCAAAGTGTGATCCCCCAGGCAACTGAAGCTGAGGGCCTTCGGAATATCAAGACCGATGCCGAAGATGGACTGTGCGTCCAGCGGCTCAAACGCGTCTATTCAATAATCGCCGCGATCAATGATGCGATGCTCCGTTCGGACAACGACGATTAGGTTTTTGGCGACGTCTGTCGAATCACGGTGGGACAAGGCGGCTACTACCTCTGGGCGATGACTACCCGACAAGAGCGCCGACCACTACGCTTCTAGAGTGCTTGAGCGCTGGACCCGAGCGGTTATCAAATGGCGCATTGTTGTCATAGCCCTTTGGGTCGCCGTCATGATCGTCGGGGCGCTATCGGCCACGCAACTCTCAGGCTTGCTCACCACGTCGCTGACGGTGCCCGGAACGAGCTCAGCCCAGGCCGACAGCATCCTGATCCACAAGTTCCACGAGAATATCGAGGGCACCTTCACCGTGGTCCTGCCCGTCAAGGGTTCCGCGACGCAGCACATTGCCTCGCTCGAGAAGTCCATTGCGAAGGCGGCCTCGACCGTTCGAACCGCCACTGTGAGCGAGGAACGCGAGGTCGACGGGATTCTCTACGCCAACGTCAATACCTCGCTCGATCTCGCCCAGGCGGCGAACGTCACCGGCGTCCTTCGCCACGCGCTGGCCCGTGACGGCCTACGGGGCGCCCTCGTCACCGGACCACCGGCCCTGCAACACGACATCACGCCAGTGCTGACGAACGATCTCCATCGCGGCGAGATTCTCGCGGTGGTGCTCGCCCTGCTGCTGCTCATTGCGGTGCTCGGGGTGTGCTGGGCGATTCTCATTCCCTATCTCGTCGCCGGAGCGACGACGGCCGGCACGCTAAGCGTCGTGTACCTACTCGCCCACCGATTCCTCATGGTGCTCTACGTCCCCAACGTGATCGAGCTCATTGGTCTCGCGCTCGCCATTGACTATTCGCTGCTGATCGTCCACCGCTTTCGCGCCGAGATCAATAAGGGCGGCGTGAGCGTCGAGGACGCCATCGTCAAAACCATGTTCAGCGCCGGTCGCACCGTCGTACTTTCGGGCTTCGCCGTGGCGATTGGTCTCACGACCCTCTTCATCGTGCCGGTGCCCTTCGTGCGCTCACTCGGCGCCGCGGGACTCGTCGTTCCTATCTTCTCGCTCGCCTCGGCCCTCACGCTGCAGCCGGCGCTGCTGTCGCTGCTCGGGCGGCGCGGCGTGCAACCCGTTGGCATCAAGGGGCTCATGCTTCGCCGCGAGATCTCGTCTGGAACATGGGCGAAGATCGCCCGTGGCGTGATTCGTCGGCCTAAGTTGATCCTGGTGACCACCGTCGTGGTGCTGCTCGGCGCAACGTCCTCGGTCTTCTGGCTCCAGTTGACGCCGGGCTCGGTCACCGCCATTCCCCAGCAGATTGAGGCGGCCCACGCGCTCACGCTGGTGAGCAGTCGGGTAGGCCCGGGCGTTATTACGCCGATTCAGATCATTATCGACACCGGGCGCTCTCACGGGGCCACGACGAAGACCGCCTCGGACGCGCGGCTGGCGCTCGCCGAGTCAATCCTCAAGAACCCCGAGGTGATGATCGTCGCCATTGGCCACACCAAGCCGTTCGAGGACCCGTCGCGCCGCTACGAGCAGATACTGGTGATCAGCCGCGAGGACTTCGGCAGTGAAGGCTCGCAGCATCTCGTGGGTGTCATTCGAAACTCCATACTCCCGCGGGCCAAATTCCCCGCCGGATCCACGATCTACGTGGGCGGCGCCCCGGCCCAGGGCGTTGACTTCCTCAACTCCGTGTACGGCAGCTTCCCCTGGATCGTGCTGCTCGCGCTCGTGCTCGCGTACGCGGTGCTGCTTCGAGCCTTCAAGTCAGTGCTCTTACCCCTCGTCGCGGCGTTGCTCGACCTCGTCTCGGTGGGTGTCGCCTACGGAATGCTCGTCCTGGTCTTTCGATTCGGTGTCGGCTCATCGATCCTTGGTACCTACCGCGTGAGCCAGATCGAAGGCTGGGTACCGGTCTTTCTCTTCGCCATGCTCTTTGGGCTTTCCATGGACTACGAGGTCTTCATCGTGTCCAGAATGCGCGAATCGTGGAGCCAGGGGTCGAGCAACGCCGACGCGATCGTGGAAGGACTCACCAATACCGGTGGCGTAGTGACGAGCGCGGCGCTGATCATGGTGGTCGCCCTGAGCGGGCTCGTGTTTGGCCACATTGCGGGCCTTCAAGAGCTGGGCGTCGGGCTCGCGTTGGGCGTACTCGTCGACGCCACCATCGTGCGCGGACTGCTACTGCCCAGCATCATGGCGCTACTCGGACGCTGGAACTGGTGGCTGCCGTCACCGGTGGCGCGCGTTCTACGCACTACTGCCTCGCCTCTCGAACCACGAGAGGCGAGGCAGTAAGCGCGTACTACGTTAAGGGGTTACTTGACGACCCTGATCGCAAAGCGGATCGAGGGCACCTGGTAACCAAGGGCGAGGCCCGGGTAGTCACGTGCGTAGGAAAGCACGGGGACCATGCCGTACGGAGTGCTCGCGAACGACGGCGACAGCGAGTACAACATCGGGTAGAGGTCGATGATGTGGGTACCGACTCCGCCGGTGGCGTGCAGGTGGATCACCATGTAGCCGTTGGAGTTGAACCCGCAGCCGTAGCCCATGTAGCTGTTGTCGTAGTCAACGCCCAACGTATTGTCCAACTGGGTCCAGCCAACGCCCTTGATGCTGATCGTGAACTCCTGACCCTCCTTGAAGGTGTTGGTTCCAGTCCCGGACTGTCCGACCGCTACCGCGGCAAGCTGCTTGGCGACCTGCGCCGGGGTGGGGTTGTTGACGGGAGCGGTGTAGTCATTCGCGGTGGCAACGCCCTCGCTGACGACCGCACCGGCCTTATTGGTGAAGGGAACGATACTCTCCTTCACGTAGAACGGCACCTGCGCTTCGATCGCGCTGCCATTCATCACCTGGACGACGTGCCATCCGCCGAGTCCGTCGGGAATAGTGATCTTCGCGGTGATGTCACCATTGCTGATGGTTCCCGAGCCCAGCGGATTCGAGGCGAACGCCCAGCACGTGCTGTTGCAGTTGACCCGATTGCCAACGACCGTTGACCAGACCAGCGGATCCGTTCCGGTGCCCGAGAGTCCGGTCACGTTGAGGGTCACGTTGGTGTCGACCGGTCCGCTGCTCTGGGACAGGGTCGCGACGGCGGTGCTGGAGGTGTCGAGGCCCGTGGTGGCGAGCGTGGTCACTTCATTGACGGTGGGGGTCACCGACGCGGGCCACTCGATGGCTGCCTTCGTTGGACCATTGTCCTTGGTGGTGTGGAATGCGATCGTCGCGCCGTTGGTGTAGGGAATCGGTGATTGGATCACGTTCATGTACATGTAGCTGATGGCGTTCGCCACTTGGATGTAGTGGGTACCCACGGGCCCCGCGGCGGGGATCGTGATGCTCGCCGTTCCTCGAGTCCAGTTCGCCATCATCTCACCGGTGTAGTGGTTGTCCCACAGGACCGAGGCGCCGCCGGTGTAGAGGCTTGCTCCCAAGGACGTGTACGTGATGGTGATCGGTGTTCCGATCGGGCCGCTCCTGGGCGAGACTGAAACGATTCGCAAGAGTTCGAAGCCACCGTGAGCCACGGCGGCGCCGTTCTGCACGGCGTAGATGTCATGGACACCACCGAAATCGGCGGGCGCCGTGGTGCTGAAGGAGAAGCTGCCAGTCGAGCTCGTGGTGACTGTCGTCATTATGAGCGTGGACTGCGAGTATGAAGTACCCAGATAGTTGACGGTGTTGGGCTCGACGTCCGCAACCCATGTCGCGCTACTCGTTGACCAGGTCAACTCAACGCTGGAGTTTGCGGCAAGTCCGGTACCCGAAATGACCATCGGCGTTCCCGTGACACCTTGATCCGGCGTCACCGTCAGATTGGCCATGGTCGCCGATGTGGTGAAGGTCGGGGCGGTGGTACCGGTGTAGGGCAGCGCCGCGACGCCGGGGATGTTGCTCGGCGCAGTGAGCGTTATGGGGGTTACCGTCGTCGTCGTTGTCGTAGCAGCGTTGCTGATGCCGGCGAACAGCGCGACCGGGATCACCGAGGCGACGATCACCCGCGCGATGGCTGACGGGAGAATTCGCGATATGCGAAGGTGTTTCATGGATTTCCTTTCCTGGAAGTCGGGCACGTCGATTAAGTGGGACCTTGGTCCGGGACTTCAGACCCTGATTCGTTTCTTGATGCACGCAAGCCCGAGCGGGCGATCCAACTGACTCGCTCCGCCCGGGCTTGACGGGTACTGCGTACTACAGCTTCAACCGATCAAGCGGCTGGCAACGCGTTGAGCGTGGCAACCGACGAAGGGGTGAAGTTCGACTGGAACGTGCCAGTGGCACCTGGAACGGCTGGCGTCACGACGACAGTCTTCACGTACGACACCCGGCGGGTGGTGACCTTACCCTTGCGGACGGTCCTCACTATCTTGATCAAGTGCACCTTCTTGGTGACGGCAGGCACCGCGATGGTGTTGACTGTCACTTTGTAGTTGATGACGCCAAGCGTGTCGTAGGCACCTGTCGCTGTTCCCGTTGCAAGAGGCGCGGTCCAGAAGGCCACGCCACTGTGGCTGCCGTAGGCCAACACCAGAGGGGTGGCAACACCACTCACGGTGACGGTTGCGCTCGAAACGTTCAGCGAAGTCAACGGAGCACCGTTGAGGTCGAAGTCATTGCCGTACACCCTAAAGACGACTGTCTGGCCGACGATGAACTCGTTCGTGATCTCACAGCCTGCTCCAAACGCCGGAGCCAAGGCACCGGTCGATCCGGACGCAAGAATCGTGTCAACGTAGAGGGCAATGGGGCCAGAAGGCGTCCCCTGCACCGGCACCGCTACTATCTCGGCGATCGGCGTGGCCGTGGCCGTGGCGTAGTCGGTGGCGTCAGTAGGCGTGAAGGTTGCCCCCAACGAAATCGCACCGGCTGCAGCTGGCGTCCATTGGCACGTCGCAAGGAACGGGGTTACCGTCGATGTCGCGACCGCGCCACAACCAGTGATCGTGGTGCCGCCGGCCGTGAAGTTCACCGCACCGGCCACGCTCGTGGTCGCAATAATATTGGCCGTCCCGAGTCCGAAGATTGCCTTCGGGTCCGTCAACTTGATGGTTGGCGTGGTCGAGGCTGATGCCGCCGAAACTCCGACGACGGCAATGCTGCCCATCGCCATAACTCCCGCGACAACCACTGACATTAATCTTTTCATTTTTGGAGTCCTCTCCTATGGTTAGTTACTGCTGCTACTACTTGACGGTTACGACGGTCTTGATTGTCAGGGTCCCCGTGAGGGTCGCCGTGAATGAGTCGCTCTCACGACTGCCGGCGGTGGTGGCCTGAATCGAGAACTGGCCCTTGAAGCTCAGGGTTCCCGTAGCACCCTTGAACTTGCCGGTCCCGCTCAGAACTGTTGCGACACCATTGACGGTCACCGGTGTGGGTGCCGCGCTGTTAACCGCGCAGGCTTGGGTCTTCGTCGATGACACGACCTTCAACCTCAGGCCACTCGTACCAACCAACGATCCAGCGCCCGAGAAAGGGTCACAGGTGCTCGCTGCGGTGCCCGAGCCCGCTCCAGTCAACTTGATCGCACCATCCGTGCCAGTGCCATGACCCGAGACTGACGTCGCCTGGACTCCCGTGCTGCTCCAGAGAAGCGCTATCGTGCCGGTGTAACTGCCCTTAAAGGCCACGTGGGTGACCTTGGTTACCTTCTTCGCCACGTGGTCCGCGAGAGCGGTGTGCGCAACAGGTGCAACGGGCTTTACGGATGCTGCGCCCGATGGGGCGGCGACACCGAGTGCCGCGAGAAGCCCAATGGCCCCCACCGCGACTGCCTTGCGGCCCATTGTTACTTCGGATCCACTTCTTGGTGAATTCGCTCGAATCCTCATTGTTTTTCCTTCCAATTTTCTCAAGGTCTTATAGACATCTTAAGAATTTGGCGCCGAGAAAACTATGGGACTGCTGGGGCCAAAAGTCACTTCGTCGGCCTCGAAGCATCTTCAAAGACGGGTAATACCCGAGGAAATCGCCGCTTTCTGCAAAGTCGTAATCCAACTGTAATAGTCAGTCAGAAAGTTCGCGGCTATCGATGTAGATCCGCATCAACGTATCGTCGTCACGGCGTGACGACGATACCTCGCGTTCTTCGACAGTTCCCGCGCGGCCACACGACGAACAGTTCGCGACACGCTCGTGAAGGCTGCCGCGACAGGAATTCGCGTCAGCGAAAACTCGTCATCATCTTGGCGAGTTCCACAGAGCCCGGACAAAGCTTCTCGTACGGAACGGTGTTGAGGGCGTACTCGGGAGTGTTGTTGAGTTCGTGCACGTCAAGCGCCGACTCGTCCACGTACAACAGGCCCGTCGCGATCTCCCCGCGGCTGCGGCGCTCTCGGATGTACTCCTCCACCTTCTGGCGATCGTACGGGTCGTAACCGGCGGGCACCGATCGAAAGCGCACCACGCTGCCGTCGTGCATCGTGACCTCGGTGGCGTCGTTCTCATCGAGTGACTTGTGAATCTCCTTGCGGATCGGCACGAAGTCGGTCTCGATCTCCTTCACTTCGTGTTCGCGCATGAATCGGTAACTCTTGGTTGAACCCTCATGGTCGTTGAACGTCACGCACGGCGAGATCACGTCGACGAGCGCCAGTCCGTTGTGCGCCGCCGCCGCCTTCAGAATCGGCACGAGCTGCGCCTTGTCACCCGAAAAGCTACGGGCGAGAAAGGTGGCTCCCATGCTGAGGCCGAGCAGGACCGGATCGATTGGGGCCATAGCGTTGGGTTCACCCTTCTTGAGGCGCGAGCCAATGTCCGCCGACGCCGAGAACTGACCCTTCGTGAGGCCGTACACACCGTTGTTCTCGATGATGTAGATCATGTTCACGTTGCGCCGGATGGCGTGGGCCAGGTGGCCGATGCCGATGGAGAGCGAGTCGCCGTCACCTGAAATTCCGATGTAGGTCAACTCGCGGTTCGCGGCGTTCGCTCCGGTGGCGATGGTCACCATACGGCCGTGCGCCGAGTTGAATCCGTGCGCGCCTCTCACAAAGTAGGTCGGGGTCTTCGACGAGCACCCGATGCCGCTGAGCTTGGCGATCGTGTGGGGCGGCGTTGAGAGCTCCCAGAACGTGTGGGTGATCGCTGCGGTCACCGAGTCGTGGCCGCAACCCGCGCACAACGTCGATACCGCTCCTTCGTAGTCACGGATCGTCAGCCCGATCTCGTTCTTTGGCAGCGAGACGAGGGGAATGAGTGGCTTGGTAATTGACGTCATTGTTAGTTCTCCAACTGGTTAGTGACACCGTCGACAACCTGGCGGGCGCTCAACGGGAAGCCCCCGTAGGCCAGGACCGAGCGCATCTTTTCGATTGCCACGCCGGTCTCTATGGAAATGAGCGAGCGCAACTGGGCGTCGCGGTTTTGTTCAACGACAAAGCAGTAATCGTGTTCTTCGACGAATGGACGTACTTCGGCCACGAAGGGGAAGCCCCTCACCCGCATGAAGTCAGCGACCACGCCCTGTTGGGCGAGTTCATCAATGGCCTCGCGCACCGCGAGGTCGCATCCCCCGAGTGTGATGATCCCCACCGTCGCGCCGGCGTGTCGCTCGACGATCGGCGCTGGCACGTGAGTCGCCGCGGAGGCGTGCTTCTTCTTCAGTCGATCGACGACCTCTTTGTACTCGTTGGAGTCTTCGGTGTACCTACCGAACTTGTCGTGACCCGATCCTCGGATGAAGTACGCGCCCTTGGAGTCCGAACCCGGAAGGGTCCGCGGCGTGACGAACTCCGAGTCCTCATCGGTGTAGCGGAAGAATTCGACCATCCCCTCGAGGTCCTTGTCGTTGAGCACCCGACCTCGATCGGGAACGTACGAGTCATCCCACGTCAGTTCCGGCACGACCCAGTCGTTCATTCCGATATCGAGATCGCTCAGCATGAAGACCGGGGTCTGGAACCGCTCGGCGATGTCGAAACTCTGCACCGCGAACTCGAAGCACTCCCGGGGGTTCGCGGGGAACAGCAGTATGTGCTTCGTGTCGCCGTGCGAGGCGTACGCGCAAAGCAAGATATCGGACTGTTGGGTGCGCGTCGGCATGCCGGTGGAGGGACCGGTGCGTTGCACGTCAATCAACACCGCCGGAATCTCGGTGTAGTACGCGAGACCGAGGAGCTCGTTCATCAGCGAGATCCCCGGGCCCGACGTCGAGGTGAAGGCGCGAGCCCCGCTCCACGAGGCCCCGAGCACCATGCCAATCGCGGCGATTTCGTCTTCGGCCTGGATGATCAGGTAGTTGTTCTTGTAGGGCAACTCGCCGGGCTCGGGGTTCTCCACGGGTTCGCGTCGATACTGTGCGCAGAGCCGGGTGAAGTTGTCCATCACCGCGGTCGCCGGGGTGATGGGGTACCAGCCCGAGACGGTGGCGCCGGCGTAGAGGCACCCGAGCGCGGCGGCGGTGTTGCCGTCGATCAGAATCGAGTCCTTGGTCGCGTCCATTGGCTCCACTCGAAACGGCAGCGGGCATTCGAAGTTCTCCATAGCGAAGTTGTAGCCAAGTCGCAGGGCGTTCTGGTTCGACTCGCGCAGCAGCTCGTTGCGAACGAACGTCTCCGCCAAGAGGTCGGACACGAGTCCGATGTCGATGCCCACGAGGGCGACGACCGCTCCCGCGTAGGCGATGTTCTTCATCAGGATTCGTTCGCGCGGCGCGGCGAAGTTCTCGATGCACATGCGTGCGAGCGGGACCCCCAGGAACGTCACGTCGGGGCGCAGCAAGTAGTCGTCGAGCGGCCACGAGGAGTCGTACAGTACGTACCCGCCGGAGCGGACATCGTTGATGTCCTCTTCGTAGGTCGCCGAGTTCATCGCCACCATCAAGTCGTAGTCGAGGGCTCTGGCGGTGTAGCCGGACTTGTTCACTCGAATCTCGTACCAGGTCGGCAGACCTTGGATGTTCGACGGAAACAGGTTCTTGCCCGAAACGGGAATGCCCATCCGGAAGATGGCTTGCATCAGCAAACTATTGGCGCTCGCCGATCCCGTCCCGTTGACGTTAGCCAATTTGATCGAGAAATCGTTGACCCTGACGGTGGTGCCCTGAGCGGTATCAATCGCCATGACCTAACTCCCTACTTCACTCTTGGTTTTTGCGCGCCGCACGGGAATCCTCAAGACTCCCGAATCTACGGCGTACGGAATCAGTAATTCGAACTCTTCCATGTCCCACGCGGCGGTCGGGCAGCGCTCCGCGCACAGCCCGCAGTGAACGCAGACATTCTCGTCCTTCACCATGACCCGCCCGGTCTGGGGCAGGCCCGCTGAGACGTACAACGACTGCGTGGGGTTTACCGACGGGGCCGAAAGCCGTTCGCGCAGATCCGCTTCCTCGCCGTTGTCGGTGATGGTCAAACACTGCACCGGACAGATGTCAATGCAGGCGTCGCACTCAATGCAGAGTGGCGCCTTGAAGGTCGTCTGCACATCGCAGTTCAAGCACCGCTGGACTTCGCGAGCCGCTTGTTCGGCGCTGAAGCCGAGCTCCACTTCGAGCTCCAATGATTCGAAACGCTTCGAAAGCTCGATGTGGACCATCTTTTGGCGCGGCGACGGGTTGTAGTCGTTGTGGTAACTCCACTCGTTCATTCCCATCTTGGTACTGCTGATATCCATGCCGAGCGCCGGCCGGTCGTCGAGCGACTCTCCCGAGCAGAGGGCGTGAATCGACAACGCGGCCTGGTGTCCGTGCGCAACGGCCCAGATGATGTTCTTCGGTCCAAACGCCGCGTCACCACCAAAGAAAACCCCCGGCAGCGTCGACTGGAAGGTCACTTCGTTGACCACCGGCATGTCCCACTCGCCGAACTCCAGACCGAGGTCTCGTTCAATCCACGGGAATGCGTTCTCCTGGCCAATGGCGAGGATGACGTCGTCACAGGGGACGACGACGGTGTCGAGGACCTTCGAGTGAACCGCCCCCTCGTCCCACTCGAGCACGTCAAACTCCATGCCGACCAGCTTGCCGTCTTCGAGGAGGAAACGCTTCGGCGCGTGGTTGACGATGATCTCGACACCCTCTTCCTCGGCGTCCTCCAGCTCCCACGTCGAAGCCTTGAAGTATTCGCGGGGCCGACGGGCCATGACCTTGATCTCGGTCCCTCCAAGACGTCGAGACGAGCGACAGCAGTCCATGGCGGTGTTGCCGACCCCGATGATGAGCACCCGCCGGCCAATCTTGTCAACGTGGCCAAACGCCACTGATTCCAGCCAGTCAATGCCGCTATGGATGTTGGTGTCGTCCTCGTCGTGACGTCCGGGCAACTCGAGGCCCTTGGCTCGCGGGGCGCCCACTCCGACGAAGATTGCGTCAAATTTTTCCTCAAGCAATGCCTTCAGGCTGGTGATTGGCGAGTTGTAGCGGATATCGACGCCCATATCGAGGATCACCTGCGTCTCATCATCGAGTACCTTCGCGGGAAGTCGAAACTCCGGGATGTTCGAGCGCATCAAACCACCGGGCCGGTCGAACTGTTCGAACATCACCACTTCGTAGCCGAGCGGCATCAGGTCATTGGCCACCGTGAGAGCCGATGGACCAGCGCCAATACAAGCGACGCGTTTCGAATTCTTCTGCTCGGGAATGGCGGGAAGTCGGTCACTGATCTCGCCCCTGAGGTCCGCGGCGACCCGCTTGAGCCGACAGATGGCGACGGGGCTCCCGTCAACCCTCGCGCGCCGACACGCTGGCTCGCATGGCCGGTCACAGGTCCTTCCGAGAACCCCAGGAAAGACGTTGGACTCACGGTTCAACATGTACGCGTCGTCGAAACGCCCTTGGGCAATCAAGCGAATGTACCCGGGCACGTCGGTGTGGGCGGGGCACGCCCACTGGCAGTCGACGACCTTATGGTAGTAATTCGGATCCCGATCGTTCGTAGGCTCCATCAAACACTCTCCTTCGACACTCTCGACCAATCGCACAGTACAAAATGCGCATCGTGAAACACGACCTTTTGCTTACTGTAGTCCGAAGAATTTTTGAAAATAGGCAGAAATAAAGGACTTACGTCACAGGGTTTTCAATGTCGTGAGCGTGCGTCGTGAGCGTGCGTCGTCCACGAACCCCCGATGCACCTTGGCGAAACCGGCCACTCCCCGACACCCTGCACCGGCCGTGATCCACACCCAAATCGACGACGTTGAGCAAAACGAGGGACCGGTCAAGCGCGCGACATCAGGCACTCGCGACGGGCGGATGGGCCAACGTTCACTGGGTATAGGAGAGGAACCGGCCATTCCAGACGATGATGAGTCCGTTGAGGGCGCTGGTGCATCCCCATAGCCATAGACGTACGCGCCGGCCGGTGTGGTCCAGAGGTGCGCGAGGGGCGGAGCATCGCCGTGGGCCAGCGACCCGTCAGCACCTCTCTGGTACAAGGTGACCCCGCAGGTGTGAATAGCTGGCGGGGTACTCCATGCTCTCCAGGTGGAGTACTGCACCACACTGTCCAGCTCCATCACTGCTGCTCCAACGATCGCAAGAAGCAGGACCACGACGATTACTTTGAGGATCGAAAGCCGCGACACAATCGCGGCGGTGCCGGCGCCAACGATTGCGAAAGCAACCACCGGCCAGCTCGCGTCGAGGTGAAGGGGAATCGCCAGGACCAGCGTGAGGACGGCAACGACGGGGAAGCCCCATGGCCGCAGACTCGCCCCTCTGTCCCTCTCGGGGGATGATCCGTCGATCGACGATCCGGCGCCGAGCTGATCATCGCGAGCAGATTTCAACTCCACGCCTTCAGGCTACCGACCGTCATGCTCCACAGTCCGACCGGCGACAGGGCGATCAACGCTCCGGCGCGTCCTAGTCGTCCGCGTAGCGGGCCACCGTGAAGGCAATCGTGGTCGGTACACTGAGCGCGAATACCACCAGCATGAAACTCACGATCACCAGTGACGCCCCTGTGGTGTGGTCGCGGACAAAGGCGAACTCAATGAGTCCCGCCGTGACCAGGTACGCGAAGATTGCCCACTTGAAGACAGTGAAGAATGTCCGATGAGAGAAGTCCCTCAAGCGAACGAGCAGCACCGCCGCCGCCACCAGGAGGAGCACTCCACCCACGAGCAGCGCCGTCGCAACGCTCAAGGGCGCCTTGCGTGGAGCGTACGACGCCATCAGGATGCCTCCGACGATGACGAGAGCCAATGCGCCGGTGCTGAGCCAGCCAATGGGTGGAAACGGGCGATCCGACGTTGCGGGGGCGCCTGTCATGTCGTGGGACGTCACTGTGTTGCCACCCTGGTCATGATGATCAGCGTCGCGATCTGCATGACGCCGGTGATACCTGCGGTGTAGATGAATCGTTGCATCAGACGTCCAATTCGTTCACCGTTGGGGACCGGCTTGTTCATTTCGAAGAGCACCGCAATGTTCGCCGGCTCCAGGATGCCCAGCGCAATGACGGCCATGACGCCGACGACGCAAAATGAAGCAATGAGCCAAGAGTGATTGGGGCTCGTCGCGTACAGATTACCCAATTTTCGTGCGATCTGGAAGCCCGTGGCGAGCGTCATCATCACCACTGTCGGCATGATGATCACCATCTTGGGCATAAACCTCGCGGCGAACTCCGCCCTCGCGGGAATCGACAAGCGCCCAAGAATCGGACCGATCACCAGCCCCACGAAGAGGTCAATCCCGGTCCAGAGTCCCCCGCCCGCAACGTGACAGAACATCAGCGCCCACTGCCAATTGCCCGCTATTGCAATGGTCACAAAAACCACCGCGGCGGCGGAGATTGGAAGCCCCCGCAGGGGTACTATCTGGATCTTGGCCCGGCCCGGCGGACCCTCGCGCGTCAGAGTGACGGAACCCTCAATAACTTCAGTCATGCTCGCTCCCCCGATTTCATGGCCCACCAACTTCTGGAATCTAACTGGTCGACGGGTCGATTTCCAGCAGTGGATTCCTATCTTCCGCTCGTCGAGGGAACCACTGCGAAGCGAAGAAAACGAGGGCCCCGGGCTGGTGCTGCGGCCCAGGACCTCGACGCCGGCTCAGACGGGCGCATCGCCCTTCAAGGTAACGCGCTGAATCACTCGGTGCTGCGCGTCGACCTTCCGCTCAACATCTTCACTGTTTGTCGAAGGAGGTCCCAGAAGCCAACGTCGCCCTGGGTCCGGTGGTGACCAACACTGTACAAGGGTCGAACGCAGTGCTAGTAGAGGAACGAGAGCAGTCAATCCCCCGCGAACTCGGACCTCGGCGTGGAAACGGTCACGGCTTAGGTCTTACGAAGCGGTCTTCAACTCTTGAAGAATCGCGGTAGCGGCCAAGGGAATATCCGACGCCACACCGTAGACGGGTAACCGCGCACCAGCGCGGCCGTGCAGGTGCGCGCTGAGGGCGCCGGCA
>Ga0182014_10002553_pt1 | contig 22761 bp, 18 predicted proteins | sample 612S2DmetaG_FD_120489 | JGI IMG/M metagenome (GOLD analysis project Ga0182014, IMG submission 120489) | Permafrost microbial communities from Stordalen Mire, Sweden - 612S2D metaG | ecosystem: Environmental > Terrestrial > Soil > Wetlands > Permafrost | place: Sweden: Stordalen | collected...
AGGAAGCGAATGCATCCCGGTGGCTGCCCCGGTCTTCAAAACCGGCGGTCGTCGTCTTTCGGCGGCGATGGTGGGTTCGACCCCCACTCGCTTCCGCCATTTAGTTTGCGGGAGAAAGAATACGAATCGACCAACAACCCGCGGTGCAACCGCTCCGCCAGTTGGCCTGCGAAGAGAATCTCAGCATCCAGATGATGTTTCCCACGACCGAGGTCGAGGGGCTTCTGCAAGAAACAGCAACCGCCTACCCGCTCTGTTTCAGTTCCAGGAGCACTTGGCGCGCAATCTCCTTCAGGGTCTCAAACACACCGGTTCCCTGGAAGGCGATGGCTTCGATCACCGGCTCGTCCTTGCGTCGCAGTTCCTTACACAGAGCATCCACGGAAAGAATATTCGGCAGATCCCGCTTGTTAAGCTGCAGAACATAAGGAATCTTTTTGAAATCGTAGCCGTGTTCTTTGAGGTTGTCCATCAGGTTGTCCAGAGCCTCAATGTTGGCGTCCATGCGCTCCTGCTGGGAATCGGCGACAAAGACAATGCCATCCACGCCGCGCAGGATCAGCTTACGGCTGGCATCGTAGAACACCTGCCCAGGAACGGTGTACAGGTGAATCCGGGTTTTGAACCCGCGCACCGAGCCCAGGTCCAGCGGAAGAAAATCGAAGAACAGGGTTCGATCCGTCTCGGTGGCCAGCGAGATCATCTTCCCCTTCTGCTGGTCCGCAGTTTTCTGGAAGATGTATTGGAGATTCGTGGTTTTACCGCCCAGCCCGGCGCCATAGTAGACGATCTTGCAATTGATTTCGCGGGCTGCAAAGTTGATGAAACTCAAAGACTTTCCTCAAGACATGCGGCAGAGGCTCAAAAAGACCCGAGCGCCCTCCACTTGTAGTTTTGGCGTGGTACTGCTGGTTTTATACCACACTGCTGTACTCACCGGCAGGTTACTCTGGTTACCAGGCAGAATACCAATGGCTCCCCGGAGGGTCCCAGCCAATCTACCGGCCAACCGGCAACGGATAATACCCCGCCTTGGCATACACCAGCACGCATGGACGTAGATCCGAATTCTTGCAGCCCGGACGATCCACCCTGACCTCGATCTCCCGATACGTGCTGCTGGGCGTGGCAGCGGTCGTGTAGCCTAGCGTGTACTGATTGCGCGCGTCGCCAATGGCGCGCTGATAGGCGTTCTCGATGGCGTCCTTGGAGTATTCACTAAGAATCTCGCCTCCCGTGGCACTGGCATACTTCGGCAAAATGTCGCCATAGGCTTGCCCGGGGAGGTGCAACTTCTCCAGCTGTTTGTAGCCCGGAATCGCCGATCCTCCGACGCCAATGCCGTAAACCAGAATCCCGTTGGAGAGCAACACCTTCAATACGTCGCTGTAGCTCGCATTGCTTCGATATTCGCGGCCATCGCTGATGATAAAGATGATTTTGCGACGACCTTTTTGCCGCCGTCCCAAATCCATGGCAGCCGCCAGAATCGCGTCGTTCAGCACGCGAGATTGCTTGGCGGGCGAAATTTCGACGGGTGCGCTGCGGTCGACAGGAATGTTATTGATCATGGGGCCTTGCGGTCCTAAAGGCCCTCCGGTTACGGGCACGCCATTGTTTTCGCCGCGATCGTTCTTTAGTTGGTTCAGCGACGCGTCCAACCTCTTGCCCACAGCTCCGAAGTCAGCCATCCTCCCGACCGTTGTGCTGTAGGTGTAAATCGCAACCTCGTCAAATTGGCTGAACGCTCCTTCCAGCGCCGGAAGCGTCTGATTCACCTTCTGCACATTCACATCGGGCATCCCCAGATCAAAAATCACTGCCGCCGAGATCGCCAAAGGATCGCTGGTAAAGAAGTTCATCGCCCGCTTTTTGCCATCTTCATACACGGAGAAATCCTTGGGCAACAATCCGTTGACCAGGCGGCCCGAATCGTCCGTGACCCGGACGGGCACGACGACCTCGTTGACGTTCACCGAAAGCTTGTAGAGCGCGTCTTGGGAACTGCTCCCGGCGTCGGGCGCCGCACCGCCTTCGGGAACGGTCTTCACATCAAGCGGATGCGGAGGCTCCGTCGATTGGTTCTCCGGAGCCGATGGCGCCGGGTTGCCGGAGGACGGCGGTGCATCATTTCCCGAGGGTGTCTTCCCGGCCTCGGGCGACGCTTCGCTTGGTGGCGTGCCTTCAGGCTCGACCGGCGGGGCGTTCGGAAACGGCTGCGGAGGCCGGCTGGCCGAAGGCGCGTCGGGGATGTCCTGCTTTTGATCGGGTTGCTGCTGCGCCTGCTGGTAAGCCGCCGCCGTCCCTAAGGCCAGAAGAAATAACAGGATTGCCAACCCAGCAGCCGCCCGCCGCTTACCGATCCATCGAAGCACTAGAAGAACCTCTCCGCCTCGCGGCAAAATCCTCTTTATTGGATACCAAGACTTCCGATTTGATGCATCTAACGCTAGAGGAATAGACTAACAAAAACAGCGAGAGAATACTTTCATGCCTAAATCCTCTGCCCTTCCGGTCTGGCGCGCTTTGCTGCCGATGTTTCTGCTGGCGGCGGTTTCCGCCGCCGGCGCCCAGCAGTCCGCCCCTTCCCCGGACCAGAACCGTCAGGACCAGGATCAAGACCAGTCCGCGGCCACCCTGAAAGTCAACGTGAACGTCGTCCAGCTCTTCTTCAACGTGAAGGACAAGAAGGGCGCCCTGATCCCCAGCCTGACCAAGGACGATTTCCAAATTCTTGAAGACGGCAAGCCGCAGACCATTAAGTATTTCGCCGCCGAATCGAATCTTCCGCTCACCCTCGGCATTTTGATCGATTCCAGCGGCAGCCAGTCCCGCGTGCTCGACATGGAGAAGCAAGTGGGCGGCGACTTTCTCAGTCAAATCCTTCGCGACAAGGACTTGGCCTTCGTCCTCAGCTTTGATGTGAATGTCGATCTCTTGCAGGATTTTACCAGCTCCGTACATTCTCTCAAGGCCGCGCTCAACACCGCCCGCATCAACACCGCGGGCGGCAGTGGAGGCGGAATACCCGGATTAGGCGGCGGCACCGTCCCCACCGCCGGCGCTCCCAAGGGCACATTGCTTTACGATGCGGTCTATCTGGCCTCGCATGACGAATTGGCGCAGCAAGTCGGACGCAAAGCCATGATCCTGCTCACCGACGGCGAAGACCAGGGCAGCCAGCTGAAGATTAAGGACGCCATCGAGGCCGCACAAAAGTCGGACAGCATCGTCTACGTGCTGCTCTGCGCCGACCGTGGATTTTACGGAGGTTTCGGCGGCTACTCCGGGGACAGCGAAATGAAAAAGCTTACCCAGGAGACCGGCGGGCGCGTCATCGAAGTCGGAAATAAATATGACAAGCTGAAAGAGGGCTTTGCCCAAATCGCTAACGAGCTGCGCAGCCAGTACAACATCGGCTACAGCTCGACCAATGCCAAGCTCGACGGAACTTTCCGCAAGGTGGAAATCCACGCCAGCAACAAAGACTACAAAATTCAATCCCGCAGCGGCTACTATGCCGTTCCCAAACGCGACTAACCGCAACGCGTGTCATTGCGGCCGGTCCTTCACCCGGATCACGAACTTCAATCCCGACCAGACCTCATTCACCGCGCATACTTTCACGTCTACCAGACCGGCTTCCAACCCAATCCGACGCACGTCGTTTTCGCCAATGTCAGAGGCCACGCCGGAAGCCTTCTTCGGCCAACTCACCCACAACATCCCTGAGGGCGCCAGCAGTTTCGCCAACCGTGGAAACTGTTTCTTCAGCTCGCCCGCAGTTTTTACAAAGATCATCGCGAAATCAACTGGCCCATCCTTCGCGATCTGACAACTGGCCAGCGCACTCTTTAGTTCCGCCTTCACCTCCGCCGGCAAATCAAGCAGCGCAACTCGAAACTTTTCTTTGATGCCCAGTTTCTTGGCCAAAGGAGTGCCAGAGTATCCCGCCATGGAATGACCTATTGCGAGGGAGCGTAATAGCCGTGGCGGCTGCGCACCCGCAAGCCTTTCTCGCCCACGGCCAGGATTTCGACGCTGCGGTAGCGCCCGTCGGGGAGAAAGTCCGCCGGTTTATACGAGATCGCATACTGGCTGCGCAGCTCCTCCTGAATCGCCGCGAATGCATTGGACACTTCGTTAATCTGAAAGGGAACGTACGCCCGCCCTCCCGTAGCGTCGGCGATGCGTTCCAGCACCTTGTCTCCGTGACGGCCCGTGCCGCTCAGGTTCGTGCTGATGGTGTACACAATGACTTCCGCGCGCTGCGCCATCTCGATGGCTTCTTCCCGAGTCACGTGGCTCTGGTTGTCGTCCCCGTCGCTCAGCAAAATAATCGCCCGGCGCACCGGCCCCGTATGCTGCGCCTTCATCAGTTTGTCGCGGCAGGCAAAATACAGGGCGTCGTACATCGCGGTACCCCCGCCGGGGCGCAGCGAGTGCACCCCGTACGCGAGCTTTTCCGTGTCGTCGGTAAAATCCTGAGTCACTTCTGGCGTCACATCGAAGCCGACGACAAACGCCAGGTCGTATTTTGGCCTGACGGTTTGATTCAGAAACTCGACCGCCGCTTGCTGTTCGAACTTGAATCGGTCACGTACCGAATTGCTGGCATCGACCAGCAACCCCACTTCCAGCGGCAGATTGGCTTCCGCGTGAAAGCTGCGAATTTCCGCTGCCGGCTTGTTGTCATCCACCACCTTGAAATTCTCTTTCTTCAAATCTTTCACGTAATGCCCATGCTTATCGGTAACCGTGAAAACCACGTTCACCTCATTGACCGTGTGGCGAATGGTGGTGAGCGAGTCATCGTCGGATGGACCCGGCCCGAGAGGCGAACCGGAGGTCGAACCAGCCCCCGCTTTTGGCTTATCTGGAACTTGAGTCTGCGGAGCGGATTCCTGCCCGGCCAGAATGGAGCCCAGGCTGACCAGAACTAAAACGCCGGAAAATAAGATAACGCTGCGGACCTTCATAACTTTCCTGAATTATATCCGCAAACCAGCACCCGCCCACAAACCGGGAACCGGGAACCGAAAACCGAAAACTGAGAACCGAGAACTGAGAACCGAGAACCGAGAACTGAGAACCGAGAACCGAGAACCGAGAACTGAGAACCGAACAAACCACCGGCTTTTCGTCAAGAATGCTGCGTGTTCTTCTTCGAAAAGAGGAGGAAATTTCGCATCATCGCCCCGCAATCTTCCCCCGGATCACCACCACCGACGCCGCCGGCAAATCGTACCAACCATCCTTCCCCCCAGTTTGCCTGGAGTGCATCACCGGCCCGTCCGGATCGGCTGTGCCTTTCGTGATCGCCACCACGGGCTGTTCTCCCGAATGTTCCGAGTGCGCCATAAACTCGGTTTCCGCCGGATGCCATTGATACTGGTTCTTTCCGAAAGTTGAGATCTCAACCGGACCGGAGAAAAAGCCCGCCCCCTGCGCCGCCTGATCGCCAAACCAGATTCTCACCCGATGCGCGTTCTCCTGGTCCCGGTTCACCGCCATCACCGACCACTGCCCATCCGGACGCTTCAACGCATACGCCGTCACCAGCGCATGCCCGGCCCCATCATCGATGTCACTCTTCGCCGGAAACACAAGATGCTCTCCCGCGCCCGGCTGCACCCACTCCAGGTTGATCAGTTGCGAAGTGAAAAATTGCGCCAGCGGCTGCTGAATCTGGTAGCTGCCATCGACCGCGAACATGGCAAACGTTCCCGGAGAGTCATTGCACCCATGTTCCATTTGCAGCGGCAAATAATGGAAAAAGTAAACTCCATTTCCCCCCGAGTTCAAGAACGATCCGATGTAGTCCGCCAGCCAAACTCCCGCGAATATGTCCATATAAGTTTCGCTGGCGGCCGAAGAAAGATTCGACTCGGTGATAAACACTGGAAGGTTTTCCGGCACTCCGTCTTCATGCCAGACCTGCATGATGTGGCTCACCAGGTCGGGCTCGTCATAAAGGGTGCCCCACGGAGTCTTGCAACCGTCATAGGGATAGTGCTCAAAAGAAAAAAATGTCAGATCGTTCATCCGCCCATGTTGCTTCAGATAATCCAGAAAGCGCCCGAGCCACGAGACCTTGCCGTTCGCATCGGGCCACGATTCAATATCCTTATTCACTCCCGAGAAGGATGGCCCACCCAGCTTCAACCCGGGATCGACACGGTGAAGCGCCGTCGCCCACTGCAGGTAGAGCGCCCCGTAGTCCTCCGGCACCATGAATTGCCCGTCCGATTCCTCGCCCATTTCAACATAGGAAATCGGGTAATGACGATTCTCCAGATAAGCAATCTCAGCCGCCGCGTTTTCCGGAGTGTCGTAAAGCAGCGCCACCGGAATCATCGCAGGCAGCCCCCGCGTGACCCCGCTGTTGTAGAACAGATCGAATCCAACTTGTGCCTGCCTCGTGCTCGGCAAATCGGAAGGCTCATGCCAGGGATCGACCGACGAGCAATAGGTCGCAGTCTGCTCTTGATCCCGCGTGTGCCGTAGAATGTCGTGGAACGCTCCGTCCGCCGTCGCCGTGCCCAGATAGAGTTCGCCGATCGCATAGCCCACGCAGTTTCGCGGGTCGGCAAGTTTTGCATCGGCCGGCTGCGAATCGCATGTGTTCGACGATTCCGTCATCAGGATCCGCACGAATCGAATCGGCCCCGCATTGTCGGACAGTCGGATGGTTTCACTTCCGCCTCGCCCGCCCGTCACTGCGCCATGCGCAAAGCTCTGCCACACCCCCTTGGTTTGCGCCTTGATCGGATCGTCGCCCGTCCAATACTGCACCGCGTATCGGACCGCGTACGGATTCGCCCACGCGATGCGAATGCTGTCCACCATCTGATTTTGCGCGAGATCGAGAATCACCCACTGCGGATGCAGCGAATCGCTTTCCCCGGTGAAGCGCTGCGTGAGGTACGGATTGCTCTTCCAATACGTGTTCAGATCGCCATCGGTAAGCCGCGAAAAACCCGCGTTCCCGGTTCCATCGTTGCGCGTGGTCCCGCGGTGCGGCAGCGAATATCCGTAGGAGTAACGAATCGTCTCCGCCGGAGTCGCCGAGCCAGTGAAATAACCCTTGCCGCTGGGGTCGCTCCACGTTCCCTGCGGATTCCAGTGCCATGCCTCGATCGCGAGTTCCGTATTCTGGCGATAGCTCACCGTCTGCCAGCCCGAAGCCAACACCTGCTCCAGCGGTTGTGGGGTAAGATCCTTGTCAATCGCCGCAACTGGAATCCGGTCCACGCCCGCCCCCAGCGTCTGATTCGGCACGAAGCGGTTGGTCGAGTGCGCCGGCGTTATATCAACCTGGATAGTCTGCGCCCCAGCCCCGAGCGAAAGAAGAAACCATTCAACTGCGAAGAAAAGAACAGCCCGAAGATTCTTCAAGGCACAATCTCTCCCGTGTCCCGAACGAAACATTCTTTGCAGTGTCGTGGAACGAAACAATCCTTTCAGTGTCATCCCGAACGAAGTGAGGGACCCCATGAATGCCAGCACTACAAGTATGTTGCAGGGAATTTCTACTACGAACCCAAATTGTTGACCCAAACTGTTGTCCCAAAAATTGTTGTCATCCCGAGCAAAGCGAGGGATCTGCAGTTGTTTGGATCTCGAAGATGCGGACGCAACGCCGCGCGAACCCTACTGGTACCTTTCCTTCATGAACTCCGCAATCGCCCCGTAAGCCCTCGACAGCGTCGCTTCATCCGGCAAAAACACAATGCGAAAATGCTTCGTCCCCGGCTTCTGCCCAAAGCCCGAGCCGTGAACCACCATCACGTGCTTTTGCAGAATCAGTTCCTTCACGAACACATCATCGCCTTCGGGAATATCGATGCGGGGAAACGCATAGAAAGCTCCGCGAGGAGAAACACAGCTCATCCGCCACGTGGAATTGCACCATTGCACGGTAAGATCACGCCGGCCGCGAAGCTTCTTGCGCACTCCAATCAAGTGATCCTGCGGGCCCTCGAGCGCAGGCTTAATCGCATACTGCTCCGGATGATTGGCGCACAACCGCGAACGCAGCAGCCGCTGAATACCTTCGTCGTATTGCCTTACGACAGCGGCATCGCCGCTAACAATGCCCCACCCTATACGCCAGCCCGGCGCAAGATAATTTTTCGACAACCCGCCGAAGGTCACCACGGGAACATCCGGCGCCACCGACGCCATCGCAATATGCTCGTCATCTTCGAGAATCAGCTTGTCATAAATCTCATCCGCGAAAATCACCAGATTGTGCCGCCGCGCCAGTTCCGCAATTTGTTCGAGCATCGCACGCGAGCACACCGAGCCCGTGGGATTATTGGGATTGATCAGCACAATGCCGCGGGTCCGCGGCGTGATCTTTCGCTTGATGTCCTCGAGTTCCGGCTGCCAGCCATCTTCTTCATTCAAGTAATAAGTGTTGAACCCAATCCCCAACTTGGCCAGCACCGCGGAGTACAGCGGGTAGTCCGGGCACGGTGTCAGCAGGTCTTCGCCAGGATTCAGCAGCGCGGTCAAACATAGATCGACGGTCTCGCTTACTCCTGTCGTGACAAAAACATCCTGCACCGAAGAAATTCCCTTGCGCGCCGCTTCGCCCCGAATCGCATCTACTGCCGGCTTGATTCCCGACGAAGGGGCATAGCCGTTCTTCCCGTCCCGCATGGCCTTGTAGACGGCCTCGATCAGGTGAGGAGGAGTCACGAAATCGAAAACATTGGGATCGCCAACGTTGAGCGGCAGAATCTTGTGGCCCTGCTTGGCGACTTCATCGGCATAACAAGCCAGATCACGAATGGCATAACGCACGTTATCAAGACGGGAAGCAGCAACAATCTCACGGGTTTGAGTGATGGGCATGAATAGCTCCAAAATCTGCACCACAGAGGCACAGAGAAGGTAAAGAAACAAAAATCAAAGTCTTCTCTGTGGCTCTGTGACTCGGTGGTGAAAGTCTCCTAATCCGCTCGATCGATCTGCGCTTTCTGCAAGCGATCGGAATAATCCACGTAAATCGACTTCCACTCGCTGAAGAAATCGATTGCGCCCAGGCCGCCCTCGCGATGACCATTGCCGGTAGCCTTCACTCCACCGAAAGGCAGGTGCACTTCCGCGCCAATCGTCGGCGCATTGATGTAGGTAATTCCCGCATGAAGGTCGCGCATGGCCACGAAGGCTTTGTTCACATCCTTGGTATAAAGCGCGGAAGACAATCCGTAGTCGATGCCATTCGCGATCTCGATCGCGTCCTCGAGGTCGTCGCACGCAATGATCGAAACCACTGGCCCGAAAATTTCCTCTTGCGCGATGCGCATCTTGCGATCGACGTCGATGAACACAGTCGGCTCCATGAAATAACCATTCTGATATTCGCCCTTGTCGAGGCGATTGCCGCCGCACTTGAGGCGCGCGCCTTCCGCCTTGCCGATGTCCACGTAGCTGAGGTCGGTCTTGAGTTGACTCTCGTTGATCGCCGGACCCATCTCGGTCGTTTCATCCAGACCATTGCCCACCTTCAATGCTTTCGCGCGCCCGACATAGTGCTCGACGAACTCGGCGTAGATGCCTTTCTGAACAATGATCCGGCTGGTCGCAGTGCAGCGCTGGCCAGTCGTTCCAAAGCCGCCCCACAGGCCGCCTTCAATCGCCAGGTCGAGGTTGGCGTCGTCGAGCACGATCATGGGATTCTTGCCGCCGAGTTCGAGCGAACAATGCTTGAAGCTCTTGGCTGCAGTCGTTCCGACGATGCGCCCCACCGCGCTCGATCCAGTGAGCGAAATGGCTTTCACGTCGGCGTGCTCGGTGAGCGGCGTCCCCACTTCAGATCCGAAGCCAGTTACGATGTTCACCACCCCGCGTGGCAGGCCGGCGTCGTAAAGCACGCGCACCAGATTGAAAGTTGAAAGCGGAGTATCTTGCGCGGGCTTGATCACACAAGTATTGCCGCAGACCAGCGCGGGCAAAAGCTTCCACGACGGAATCGCCATCGGGAAGTTCCATGGGGTAATCATTCCACAAACGCCGATGGGTTGGCGCACGGCCATGGCAAACTTGTTGGGCAACTCCGAAGGAGTTGTCGGACCGAACATGCGGCGGCCTTCGCCAGCCATGTAGTAGGCGGTGTCCACGGCCTCCTGCACATCGCCGCGAGTTTCTTTGAGGATCTTGCCCATCTCGCGGGTCATGTCGCGGGCGAAATCTTCCTTGCGCTCGAACAGCATCTCAGCCGCGCGGTAAATGATTTCGGCGCGACGAGGCGCGGGAATCAGACGCCACTTGACGAAGGCGCGCTTCGCGGCTGCAATCGCAGCCTCGACATCGGCCTTGCCGGATCTTTGGAAGATGCCAACCACGTCGCGAGTGTCGGCGGGGTTGCGGTTCTCGAAAGTCTGCCCGGTTGAAGCCTCGACCCATTCGCCATCGATAAAGTTTTTGTAGACCTTGGTGCGGGTGGCCGTGCCCATGATGGTCGGCCCGGTTAAGAGATCGGTTGCCATAAAGCCTCCTGGGATTGCCTATAAAAAATGCGGGAAAGAATAACAGCTTCTATGCTACAGCCCAAGGTGAGGCGCGGCAAGCGAGGAGGGAAAAGTCGAGAAGTGTTCCACGTGGAACATGACAGTAATGTATGCACGCAAAGATACGCACAAAAGGCTAAAGTGCCTTCGTTTTCTTAGGGTTAGCGTGGCTAGGGCCAGCACTATCCAACCGTTGGGAATGTGCCGTGATGCCCTCTGTGCTCGGCCAGGAGGGAAATCGGGCCGGGCACGAGTCTGACCGCGATGTAGCGCCAACTACCGACGGAGCGGGTTGGGGAGCCCGCCCGTCGCGGAAGTGGTGCCCGGCGAGCTTTGGTCAGGGGTGATTTCGAAGGCGACGCCGAGGTTATACTTGCCTCCGTTTTCGGTGGTGCCGAAGATGTTGCCTTTGCTATCCAGAATTACGCCGTAGGGGAACGCGCCGTCGGTGCCGTGGAAGGTGTGCAGCACGCTGTATTTCCACTTACCGCTCTTTTGCGGCGCCAGCTTGAAAATCACACCGCAGGGACCGCAGTTCTGGTCGCCGCCTTGCGCCATGCCGTAGAGGTTGCCGGCGGAATCGAACGCCAGCGTGTAGAGCGGCCCGCAGCCGCCGGGGCCGCGAAAGTTGTACAAGATGGACTCGGTTAGGCTGCCCTCCGCGGAGGGCTCCAGCTTGAAGATTATTCCGCAGCCATACGGGCCTCCGTCCCAGGTGGCGCCGTAGGCGTTGCCGGCCGCGTCGAGGACCAAGCCGGCGACGGGGATCTGGCCGTCGTTCTGGAAGCTGCCGAAGTAGTGCAGCACGTGGTAGGTCCAAGTGCCGTCGCCGTTGGGGGCTAGCTGGAAGGCCGTGCCGCAGCCGTCGCTGCAGCGCTGGTTCCCGCCGTACGGGTCAGTGCCGTAGAGGTTGCCTTTCGCGTCCCAGATCAGAGGAGCTACGGCAGAGGTCTCGTCGGACAAGTCGGTGTAGGTCCAGCCATCGGAGCCGGGAGAGAGCTCTCCGATCCCGCCGGGCGGGATGCAGCCGTAAAGGTTGCCCGTCTGGTCCAGGATCAGGCAGCCGCCCCCCCGGGCGTAGACGGTGCTGAAGTTCCAGCCTCCTCCGCCGGGCGTCAGCTCAAAGATAGTGCCCACGCCGTTGGGTCCCCCTAGTGCTGTGCCGTAGAGGTCGCCGCCTCCATCCATGATTAAGCCGCCGTCGGCCTGGCCTGTGTTGTACTGGCCGTTGAAGTCGAACAGCACGGTCTCGGACCATCGGCCGCCGCCTCTCGGCGTCAACTGAAAGGCCACGCCGCAACCGGGATCTCCACCGCATCCCGTCCCAGTTCCGCCCCAGTATGTCGCGCCGTAAAGATTTCCGCCTCCGTCAAGCACGAGGCCTGATGCCACCAGGCCGCCATCGTTGCCGCCGGTGAAAGCGTGGAGGATCTTGTAGCTGTTATGCTTTGTGGCCCAAGTCGCTGGCGCGGCTGCAAACACGAAAACAGCCGCCGCTATGAGCAGGATCCCGATTCGCCTCATTGCCTACCGCCTTTCCGGGCCGATTGCCCGTCGAAGAGGGACAGCGGAGATCGGGTCTCCGCTGCCCCATACTGTACCGTGGTTTTGAACAATCGCTGCGGCCAGCCGCTTGACTTCGGTGGCGGGCCGCAACGCATGCCTTGGTCCCCTGCCTCAATCAATCCGAGTCCGGGGGGCCCGGCGCCCATGACGTAGCTAACGGGCAGTTCGTGCCCTGGTGCTGCTGGAAGCACTGGTCGGTGGCTCCTTGCGCAGGGGCAATGTACGTGAACGGTAGGCCCTGTCCTACCTGCAGCGGGAAGAAATCCAACAAGGGAGTGTTCCCGTTAGCCCCGTCGGGCGCGTTGGCATCCGCATAATCGGGCGACCAGATAAGGGGCATCCCAAAGTTTAACTCCGTGTACCTGAGGATGCTGCCGAAGTCGTGCACGTACTCATACTGGTTGCCCTGCGGGCCGAAGTACGGGCACTGGTTCGGCTCGCCGCTGCCGCAAGCGCCGGAGACGTAGCCCGCCCTGGTGTACGGGGAAACCACCAGCAGCGGCACGCGGAGGCCGTCGGTATAGCCGCAGCCCCACTGGCCCGCGGTTGGATCGCAAAAGCTGTATCCGGTGGGAGGCGGGTTCTGGTCTATGCGGACCAGATCGGTCGGGGGCTGCACGTGGTCGTAGAAGCCGCCCCAGTCGTCCCAGACGACGAAGATGGCGGGTTGGTTGTGGGTTTGTCGAGCCGGTGCCGTAGCCCCAGTAGTCGCAGTTCTGATTGGTGAGACTGTAGCTTTGGCCCACAGTGTCGATGATGTCCGCGACCCACGAGGGCCCGAGAGCTACGTTGGAAGGGCCGGTGGCGAACGGGTGGTCCGAATACGACATATCGGGAATGACCCAACTAACGGCCGGCAGCTTGCAGGCCAAAATGTCGTCAAGGATGGGCGCCCAACTATAGTTCTGGCTCGGGGCATACGGAGTCGGGCCCTGTGGGATGCGAACGTGGTCGGACCACTCGGTGCCAGGCCCGGAAGTGCACTGTTGGTTGTTGTCGGGACTGTTCTGCCCATAGCACACCTCAGGGATCCACGCCGGAGGATCCCAGATCGACGTGCCGTAGTAGCTGGACGGCTCGACGTAGTAGCCCCAAGCCATGATGGAGGGCAGGTTGTCGATCCCCCGGTCACAGGAGTCCGTGCCGCCGTTGCAGTTGGCAGCGGTGGTCACCAAGCTGTCGTGGGTGTAGCACTCGGAGCTCCTCGGGTCGGGCTCGGTCGAGCCATTAGGCTCTGCCCATTGCGGCCAGCCCTGACCGCCGTTGTACCAGCAGCCCCAAGGCGGCGCCTGGTTGTTGACGTTGTTCGCGACAAAGTCCCAGTACCAGTCGTAGTTGTCCTGGTCGTTGGGCGCCACCGGTGCAGAGGTGCCCGTGAAGAGAAACTGGTGCGCCGGCATGCTCATGCCCTCGTTTGACTGGAACATATAGTTCGCAAACCCATAGGCGGTCGCGATATTGAAGTAGGGCTGTACGTCGGACTTTCGCACGTACGAGTATGACGGACAGGTGCTGCCCCATTTGCCGTAATCAGAGAAATCCCAGCAGAAACCGGTCATGAGGTTGTTGGTGGTGATGGTGCCGTTATAGCCCCGGTAATCCTTTTGCCAACCCTCGTAGCTGTGGTCCGGGTCGGCGAGCAGGCCGGGTTTGCCATTGTTCGGCGCGCTGGCGTCCCATCCATTAAGGGGCAGCGGTGTGTTGCAGATGAGCTGCGGCCCCTGAGGAGGGCCGTTTTGCTGTGGGACATAGCCGTAACCGCCGTCCTCGATGTCGACGCCTGGTTCGAAGGGATTCTCCTGGCGGCAGTTTGCCCCCGACGGGCTAGCTCCGAACAAGTTATCCGGCGTGCGGTTTTCCTGCACGATGATAATTATATGGTTGAAAGGTCCTTGCTGGGTTTGGGCGACGGCGAACGTCGCCAACAATAGAACTGCGAACAGTGTTGAGAGTTTCTTGCCAGTGGTTTTCATAGCCGGTCCTCCTTTGTGCCAGTTCCCTGGGCAGATGTTCGGGGCTGGGTGACACCCCGCCATAAAAGCGGGTGCGTATAAGTTGGGATGTCGATGAGCTGACTCGGAAACCCTGGAAGGCGTTCTAGGCGGTTGCGGAGGCGGTTTCATAAAAATCCTCCCGCCGAACGCAGAAATTATAGGATCGCTAGCAGCCTCTTGTCTGTGAGGAAGCTCACAGAAGGCTGGTTAAGGTGCAAGCTTGGCAGGAAACCGGTCACCTTCCGAAATCAGGCGATTACACCACTTGAGAATTGCTGGGGGTGATGGCGATTGGGAGCTTCTTCACTAGCGAGTTTCGCTCGACCGTCAAACATTCGGGAAACTATGCTTAACAGCCCGTGGTGAAAGTCCAGTCGCTGCCCCCAGCGCCTGAAGGCGCTTTCATAACGCAGCGCTTACGGCACGCCTGAAGAGGTTGCGGAAAAAGTCGTCGAGGATACGAAAAGCGCACCTCAGGCGCTGAAGCGCCCACAACTTTTTCAGCGACTTAGCGGCCCGACTGAAGTCGGGCCCTCCCCAAAACCGGCTCGGGTCAGAGTTTGTCCGCGGCCTCTGAAGGCGTGCCGTAATCCGACGCGTACTTACAGCACAAGGTCTTCGGCTTGCGGTACCCTTAAAGGCAGACGAAATTTCGCGGCGCGGGAGAAAACAATGCAGAAGCGCAAACTTGGAAAAAGCAACTTGGAAGTTTCGGCTCTTGGGCTCGGGTGCATGGGCATGAGTTTTGGCTACGGGCCGGCCGGAGACACGAAAGAGATGATCGCGGTCATCCGGGCAGCAGTGGAACGCGGGGTTACGTTCTTCGATACGGCTGAAGTCTACGGCCCGTTTACGAACGAGGAACTCGTGGGCGAAGCTCTCGCTCCGTACCGCGGGAACGTGGTGATCGCCACCAAGTTCGGGTTCAAGCTTGATCCGGGCACTGGCAAGCAGGCTGGGCTGGATAGCCGCCCGGAGCACATCAAGCAGGTCGCCGAGGCTTCGCTGAAGCGTCTCAAGACCGATGTCATCGACCTGTTCTATCAGCACCGTGTCGATCCGGACGTTCCAATCGAAGAAGTCGCCGGAGCGGTGAAGAAGCTGATTCAGGAAGGTAAGGTGAAACACTTCGGACTTTCGGAAGCAGGCGTGAAGACCATTCGCCGCGCACACGCCGTTCAACCCGTCACTGCGCTCCAGAGTGAATATTCGCTTTGGTGGAGGGAGCCTGAAGCGGAGGTGATCCCGACGCTGGAGGAACTCGGGATCGGGTTGGTTCCATTCAGTCCTCTGGGTAAAGGCTTCCTGACCGGCAAAATAACTGAGGATACGAAGTTCGAGCAGGGCGATTTCCGCAACATCGTGCCACGCTTCACGCCCGAGAACCGGAAAGCGAATCAGGGGTTGGCGGATCTGGTTGGCAGATTTGCGCAACAGAAGAAAGCGACACCGGCTCAGATCGCACTGGCATGGCTGCTGGCGCAGAAACCGTGGATCGTGCCGATTCCGGGCACGACCAAGCTGCATCGGCTCGAAGAAAACGTCGGAGCCGTTAACGTCGAACTTTCGCCTGACGATCTCCGCGAACTGGTGACCGCAGCCTCGAAGATCGGGTTACACGGCGCCCGGTATCCCGAAGAGATGCAGAAATTGGTTGGCCGCTGAGTTTACGTAGCAGAAGCTGATTGACCTTTTTTGCGAGGCATTGGAATGAGCGATAAATCAAGTCCGCCCGATGGTTTGAAAGAACGCCTTTCCCGATTTCGCGAAATTAAGATCAGTGTGACCGGGAGAAAGTCGGGACGCACCATCTCAATCCCGGTCTGGTTCGTATTGGATGGTGAGAAGCTGTGCCTCCTGCCGGTGCAGGGGTCGGATACGCAGTGGTACAAGAACGTGCTCAAGAACCCGTCGTTCGGGATCGATGCGCGGGGCGCGGAGGGAGAATTCAATGCTGTTCCTATCACGGACGCCACACAGGTGTCGTCCGTGGTTGAGAAATTCCGCGCCAAGTACGGGGCCGGGGATGTGAAGAAGTATTATTCAAAGTTCGACGTTGCCGTCCTCGCGCAGGCGAAGTGAGCGCCATCATTAATCTAATTAAGCTCGGGGAAGCGCTCCCTCACGCTGTCCCCTGCTAACATACGCCCGCGCCGACTTCACATCGGTCCGCGAGAAGTCTTCGCCTTTAAACAAGAGCGGCTCCCCTTTGGATTTTGCCAGGGCATAGGAGAAGCAATCTCCAAAATTCAATTTGGCGGGGTGGGCGCTGGTTTTCCCAAAGTCGCGATAGGCCTGGACGGCTAAAGTGTCCAATTTTCGATCACCAACCTGGAGACCCGCCCAAACTCTCGCGTGTTGTTGGTAACCAGCGTCAGGCCCAGGCTGCGGGCGTGGGCGGCGATGAACAGGTCGTTCGCTCCAATCATTGTGCCCAGCCTTCTTAGGTCAGCGCGTATGTGGGCGTAATGCAACGATGCCTGATCTGGAAAATCCAGGACTTCGATGTAATTCAGAAAGGCGTCTAGCGCCATTTCATCCTGCCGCCGCCGGGGAGAGACCTCGACTCCGAATAAGAGTTCCGACTTGGTGATTACCGAGATGCACACATCGCTGACGGGAAGAGTGCTGAGGCGCTTGAGCACCCCACTATTCGAGCGCTTCATGATGTAGGAACAAGTGTCCGTATCCAGCATGTAGCGCGGCATTTACGGCTCGCGTTCCTGCACCGGGAGATCCTCGACATCCTCCATGAACTTGGCGGAGGCAATCGGCCCCTCAGCGAGATAGGAAGTCCAATCAAACGGACGTGGGGACAGGACTACATCGCTTCCTTCCCTCCGTATAAACACCTCCTGCGCCTGGAATTGAAACTCCTTGGGCAAGCGCACGGCTTGACTGCGGTTGTTCATGAAGATTTTTGCTTTGCGCTGCATGCGTCCTCCCGACGATGCTTATGGCATATACATGTGTATATGCCATTCTAGCAATATTGGTTGCTCTTCGCAAGGCAACCACGTCATACTCGCGCCGACTTCACATCGGTCCGCGAGAAGTCTTGGCCTTTAAACAAAAGCGGTTCTGCTTTGGATTTTGCCAGGGCGTAGGAGAAGCAATCTCCGAAATTCAGTTTGGCGGGGTGGCCGCTGGTTTTGCCGAAGTCGCGATAGGCCTGGCGCGCTATACGTGCTTGCGCCTCGGTGACCGGCTCAATCGCGATTTGCGCCTCCTCGATCAATTCATCAAAACGGCGGCTGGCAATCGGATCTTTGCTGCCATCGATCACCGCCGCGGCTTCCACATAACTCACGGCCGAAATACGAGGCTGCTTGGCGCTTCCTGCGGCGCTCTCGATGATTCTGGAGAACTCGGGCGCTTCTGCTTCAAAGCGGAGAATGGCGATCAGGGCGGAAGTGTCCAGAATCATTTCGGCAGCCCTTTCTCGTCATAGAGAAGATCTCCATGATCGGCCGAGCGATACGGTTCCTTCAGATGCGTCGCGCAGTCCCGGCCGATTTCGAGCAGCCGGTCGGAGAGCTTGGCAGCATGTTTGTCCCGCACCCTTTTGAGCCGTTCGCGGACCGCTTCGGTGACGGCTTCGGTTAAGCTCTCTCCGGTGAGCCGGGCTAGCTGTTGGGCGAGCTTGTGGGCGTCTTTGTTTTTGATGTTCAGGCTCATATTGGTAGTTATTCTACCCTATGATTCTACCATTCTACCATCAAGAGGGTGGGTTAGGTTTGAAATCGTCCGCGCAAGATCCCTCGCCCCGCTGGTAAAAGCGCGGGGCTTCGGGATGACCATTTTAAAAAATGGAGATGTGTGCTGCTTCCACTGTCCCCACGTGAGCTGGCAAAATGCTATTTAAGTTGCCCCTGCACGGGCGAGGACGCCCGCGCCTACATTTACTTTGACGGGGCGGGGTAGTCGGGGAGTTTGTCTTTGTTGGCGTTGGCGCGCTTTACTTCCAGTTCGTCAAAGAGGATGGATGGATTCACGATGCTGTGCGGGATGTTCAGCGGGTGGTTCTCGATATTGACGTCATTTCCGGCGGCGATCAGGTCGTTGCGCAAGGTGCGGGTGTCGAGGTCGCCGAAGGTGGCTCCGCGGACCAGTTCTTCGTGACCGTCTTTCGCCCAGACCTTATAGAGCAGACGCGGGGCGCGTTGCGGGCCGAGGGTTTCGACGTAGTATCCATAGGGCAGTTCACGCTGCTGGCAGAGTTCGATGAGTTTCTTTTTCAACTCCTCGGGCGAGGACGATTCGGAAGCGCGCACAATCATGTTTCCGAGGCTGGGTCCGGGATAATTCTGGGGCAGGCGGGCGCGGCCGTGGCCGTTGGAGGCGGGGAAATCTCGAATCGGTTCTCTCCCCATCAAATAGTTCACCAGTTTGCCGTTCTCGATGACGGAGACGGGCATGGCCTTGACCCCTTCGTCGTCGATGTCGTAGTGACCCAACAAGCTTCGTCCGTTCAGGGATGCGAGCGTGGGGTCGTCCACGACGGAGAGAAAGTCGGGAAGCACGCGGGATTTGTAGCTGGTGGCGAAGGCTCCCTTGGTGCGTGCGGGCTGGCCTAAGTCGGGCTTGAGGCCGAGAATATTGTCTCCCACCAAATCGGAGAAGACAGTGGACGAGGCGTCGGCGGAGAACAACACGGGGCCGCGATATTCCTCGTCGGCGATGGGCGCGTTCCGCAATTGCTGTAAAGTGGTGAGCAGTTTTGCGGTGTCCGCCAGCAAGGTTTCCTCGGACGGCAGTTCCTTTATGTTGGTGACAGAGTATTCATGCGAGCGCTCCAGCTTCATGCCATCGGCGGCCTGGGTGGTCGCGGCGATTCGCAGATCGTAGACGGTGTGGCCACTGCGAACCACGGTGCCTTCCGAGTTCACGAAGTAGCGATTCACGGCGGCGAAATTCAATCCCGAGTCGAAGGACTCGATTTGGGGATCGGTTTTGTAGAGGGCGGACGCGTCCTGCAGCATTTTGTTCCAAAGTTGGGCATCAAAGTCGAGCTTGGTCGTCGGTTCGATGGAGACGACGGGTTCAGCGCGAGCAAAATCGTCGACGGGCTGATCGACAGTGTACTGCTTCAATTGGGCTTGCTTCGCGGTCAGAGACTCGGTGGCAGCCTTGTAGGCATTGTCGGTGGCAAGCCAGATCTGATGGCGCAAGGCGACGACATCGTTGTCGAGCGGCATGAAGTCCATTGCGCCCTGGCCCTGGCCGAAAAAGCTGTCCTGCTTATAGTCTCCCACGCGGACGACAACGCGGAGGAAGCGGAAATGCAGGCGCACATCATTGCGCAGGGCTCCAAATGCGGCCTCGGCAGCATAGGCGTCCATGTCGATGACGCGATAGTCGATGTAGTAGGGGGCGGCCATGCCTTCGAGCTTGAGGGCTGACTTGGAGCGCTCCAGTTCGGTTTGCATGGCTTGCAGGATTGGATCTTTGTCGGCGGAGGGTTGTGCGTCTCTTGCGTAGGTCGAGGGCACGAACAGCGTGATCAGCAAGGCTATAGCAATGGCAGACTTTTGTTTTGTGGCGGAGGGGCGGGGAAGCCCGTCGCTCCATTGGATGAGACTTGCGAATTCACGCAGGAGCGATTTCATTGCTGGCCTCCGGCTTTGTTCGAGGGCGCCGGCTGCGTTGTTTCAAATCCCGGCGGCGGAAGGATGGGTGGGCGGTTGAGCGAATGGGCTCGCTTCTGCACTTCAATCTCGGAGAACAGCATGGGGGGGGCCACCGCGGACACGGGCACATTGCCCGACTCCGCGCCGCAAATGCCGTTGAACACCTCGGCTTTGTCTCCGGTGAGCAAAATACGATTCATGGCCGCGAGCGGCGTGCCCACAATATCCACGCCGCGCACCAGTTCATCCGGGCGGCCGTCGGCATAAACGCGCCACACTAAGACAGGGATGACCTGAAAGGCTTGCGGCGCCGCTCGTTGAGTTAGCGTGAACCCTCCCTGGATGTCTTCAAAGTACAGTCCATAGGGCTTGCCCTGCCGCTTGATTTCATCGATCAGTTTCTGCCGCAATTCTGAATCCGGGATGGTGCGCGACGAGGTGACAAGCAGGTTGCCTTGGCGTCCGGTAGCCATCAATCCCGGCTGGGCGCGGCCGTGGCCGTTGGAATTGGCGAAATTATTGATGGGCATGCGCGACATCAGAAAATTTTTCAGGACGCCGTCTTTGATGACTTCCACGCGGCTGGCGGGAATGCCCTCGTCGTCGTACTCGTACCAACCGCCCAGGTCCATGCCGTTCAGGGTGCGCAGGGTGGGATCGTCGGTGACGCTGAGGAACTCGGGCAGAACCTGCTGATTGATTTTCTTGGTGAAAGTCTGGCCCTCTTGTTCGCCGCGTTGGCGATGGCCCTCCAGCCGGTGGCCCAACACCTCGTGGAAAAATACCGCCGCAGCGCGGCCCGAGAGCAGCGCGGGACCGTCGAATGGCTCGGCGACCGGGGCGGCCCGCAGAGCCTTCAGATCGGACGCCATCTTCTCCATGCGCGCCTTGATTTCCGCCTCGCTGGGCAGGTGGCTGGGACTTTCGGCTTGGAAGGTTTCTACCCGCATCAATTCCATGCCGTCGTCAGCGCGGGTTTCCGCCTCAATCGCGAGCCTGACCAATGAGCCGGTCGTGACTACTTGGCTGCCCTCGGTCGAAACGAAGTGCAACTGTGTTCTCTGCGACGTGACTACGACGTTCGACGAATAAATGTACGGATACTTGCGAAGGTACGACGAATAACGGCGAGCCAGTTCCTCGAATACCTGCCGATCGGGCGCCGGCGAGAGATCTTTGTAGCCGGCATGGCTTTGCGGAGTCTCTTGCGAGAAGTCCGGCGAAGTATCCTCTTCCTGGGCATGAACCTGGGTCGTGGTCTTGACGTTCAAGTAGGCCTGCGAAGCCTTGCGATATTCGCCATAGGTGAGTTGCCACAGAACGTGGGCAATGGCATCCTCGTCGTCGTTGAGGGGGAGCGATCCGGAACTGAGGGCAGAGCTGCGTTTTTCTTCGTGGGTATTGTCGAGCGCGGGCGTTCCCACGCGCACGATCACGTCGGCGGAACGAGTGTGCGCCTGGATGGAGTTAATCAAGCTGCCCTGGCTCCCGACCACGGTTGCGGAACTTTGATCGTAAGCGGAATAGCTGATGAAGTAAGGAGCCGGATCGAGCTTCCCCAATTCGCTCTGGGCCCGGTGCAGCTCACGCTGCATGGCGGAGATCAGGGCGTCGTTTTTTTCCGTCTCGGCCGCGGAAGCCGGGCTTAAAGCAGGCTGCAGAAAGATGGCGAACACACATACAAGTGCGCTATTTCGAAAAAGCTTTTTCATCTTGACGTGAGGTTCTCCGGCTGCGATTGAATCCGAGTAGGGCTTCGGACACACTCATCTTACATCACGGGGCAACATCAGCGGGCGATGACGCCCGCGCCTGCACTGTCGGCTATTCTACTTCGAAGTCAGCCGTGCTAGGCTTCGCGGTGTTTCCCACTGAGTCTATCGCTCGTAATTCGACGCGGTAAGAGCCAGGGGCAAGCGTTGCCACCGGGAGCTTAAGCCCCACGGGAATAACGGAGCTCCCGGCTTGCGTCGGAGCCCGGGCTGCAACGTCCGCTTTTTTCTCTCCTGTCTTGCGATCCACGACGGTGAGTTCGATACCCACCTGGGGAGGATTGGCGCCAGCCAGCAGCGGGGCATAGATTTCGACGTAGACAGCCGCATTGTCCGTTTTCTTGAATCGGTTGGAGTCGGAGGGAACGACCTGAATGCCTTGTACCAACAGCGGCTTCCGGTCTCCCAGCAATTGCGAGTCGAGGCCGGTTGACATATCGGCAAGTCGTTGCAATTCATTGCTGAGCGCTACCCCGCTCATGCTGAGCTGTTTGCCGTCATAGGGGTCGATGACCAGCGGTAGTTGCAATTTGCCAAAACTTTCATTTCCTGAGCTGAACACTACCTTGAGGTTGTACTGGCCAGAAGCAACGTCGAACTGATTCTCATAGTGGAAGGGCCGGCTCTGGAACTCTTCCAACTGCTTCTTATCCTCAAAATCGAAGTTTACGGTGTCGCTGAACCGGGCGGCAATCGTGCCATCCGGCTTGTAGGCGATGCCGAGAACGTTAACCGCTGCATGCTGCTTGCCTTTCACTTTCTCGAACTTCAACGCGTTGGACGGAATGCCGATGGCCAGGTTCACTCGGGCCGTGTTCGGTGAGCTGTAGAAAAACGGGGCTTCCATGGAACCAGTAACGTTTCCGGCCATTTCGCCGGTTACGCGAGTCTCCATCACTCGTTCGACCGGGTTTCCTGCAAGCAGATCCCTGGGCTTATCGTTGCAGTATCCACTGCGGGCGCGGACCTGGGTGCCGCCGCGATCGACCTTGACGCGCAAGGTGTGGCACGCGCCTTCGGGCGATTCTGGAGGAGTATAGCTTAGGACATAATATTGGGATTGGTCGTTGGCAATCCTCTGCAAGCCGCCAAGCAGATCATTGGAATTAACGATGACAAACCCGCCCGTGCCCTGGGCCAGCGCATAAAGAAGTTGCTGGTTAGTGGTAACGTCGGGGAATTGGGGAACGATCTGCCGGGGTTGATAGTATTGATTGGCTCCGTTCATTTGGCTGGGGCTGATCCCGCCGGTTCCGCCGCCACGAGTTCCTATGCCACC
>Ga0182014_10002555_pt1 | contig 22755 bp, 17 predicted proteins | sample 612S2DmetaG_FD_120489 | JGI IMG/M metagenome (GOLD analysis project Ga0182014, IMG submission 120489) | Permafrost microbial communities from Stordalen Mire, Sweden - 612S2D metaG | ecosystem: Environmental > Terrestrial > Soil > Wetlands > Permafrost | place: Sweden: Stordalen | collected...
CGGAGGCCGCAAAAGACGCATCGACACTGCACAATCCAGCATTTCAAACCGATTTTCAAGCCGCAATCACTCGAAACTTCAAAGAAGATGCGTGGCGGCGGCGATTTTCAACAAGTTCCTAGGCGATCGTCCCGAATCTCGTCTACGCGCAGTCCGTAGCGGCGGGCGGTATCCGGCATCAGTTGCCAAAGACCGCGTGCCCCTTTTGGGGAAAGCGCTGTAGCGCGCCCGCCGCTCTCAACAAGGATTACTGCGGCCAGATCAATGGGAACACCGTGACTTTTCAGAATCGGTTCAACGGCTGGACGCAACAAGTTCAGCCTCAATTCCGAGACACTCAAGCCTCTCTCGCCCGAAGGCTGAGATAGCTGTTCTTCGTGCAGGTAAGGTAATGTGCTTGCTGTCTTGCGATCATCTGCCTTTCCAGTCATGGGAGAAGGAACTTGACTTACTAAAGAGAGAATCGTATCCGCAGTATTGCTCAACGACTTATCGAATCCGACAAAGGTGCGTACTGTGCTTGGAAGGGGCTGGCGAGAGAGTGAGACTTCCTGGCTCAAAAGGCAGGAAGGAGTGGCCCAGAGGACAATTGCAGCCAGCCCAACCCGCCAGAACAGTCCCGCTCTCAAGTTCATCAGGTTAGACATGGGGTGCCTCCACAGGTTGAGCGGCTTCACGCTTGAGCGCCGGTTTGACTTCCCAGTTCCACTTCCAGATCGCGAAGATCGGCGGATACACGACCAGTTCCATGAGAAACGATGTGATGATGCCACCTAGCATTGGCGCCGCGATACGTTTCATGACATCTGCGCCAGACCCCGTGGACCACATGATGGGGAGCAGCCCGAAGAGCATGCACGAGACAGTCATGACTTTGGGCCGCAACCGCTTGACCGCTCCGTGAACAATGGCTTCACGCAGATCGTCCCACGAGTGGATACCGCCGTTGTTCAAAGCATCGTGGTAGGCAAGGTCCAAGTAGAGAAGCATGAAGACCGCGGTTTCCGCATCAACTCCGAGCAATGCAATGAGGCCAACCCATACGGCGATGCTCATGTTGTAGTGGAGCAGATACAAGAACCAGATTGCGCCGATGGCCGAGAAAGGGACGGCCAGCAGAATAATCATCGTCTTGATCGCAGATCCGGTATTGAAGTAGAGCAACAGGAAGACGATGAAGAGGGTGATCGGAACGACCAGTTTCAGGCGCTGCGCAACGCGTTCCATGAATTCGTATTGGCCGCTCCACACCAACTCGTAACCGGACGGAACTTTGACCTTATCCGCTACAGCTTTCTTTGCATCGCGCACATAGCTGCCAATGTCTCGCCCCGAGACATCGACGTAGACATATCCACTCAGCCTTCCATTTTCGTCACGGATCATCCCCGGCCCAGTTCTCATGCGAATATCCGCAATCTGGCCAAGAGGAATCTGCGCACCGGATGGCGTCGCGACCAGCACCCGTTCAAGGGCATCGACGTCGCTGCGATAATCGCGCAAATAACGCACGTTGACCGAATATCTCTCGCGACCTTCGACCGTGGTTGAAACCTGATCGCCACCGATCGCGGACATAAGAACGCTCTCGGCATCGTCGATGGTCAAGCCGTAGCGAGCCAATGCGTCCCGCTTCAAATCGAAATCAAGGAAATACCCGCCGCTGGTGCGTTCCGCAAAGACGCTGGTGGTTCCAGGAACATCCTTCAATGCCGTTTCAATCTGTTCGCCGACCTGCTGAATCTGGGCTAGATCGGAACCGAGCACCTTAATGCCAAGCGGTGTGCGAATTCCCGTGGTGAGCATGTCGGTGCGAGCCTTGATCGGCATGGTCCAGGCATTTGAAATGCCTGGGATTTGCAAAGCCTCATTCAGGCCGCCAGGACCATAGATCAATTCCTGGGTCGATTTGTGATCCGGCCAGAACCTTCGCAGGATGGCCTGAAGCCGAGGCGGTGCCGATTTCGAGTACCAGCGATCAATCTTCGGCCATTCATCCTGCGGCTTGAGAACGATGGTTGTTTCCATCATCGAGAAGGGGGCCGGATCGGTTGAACTCTCCGCCCGGCCTGCTTTGCCGAATACGCGTTCCACTTCAGGGAAGGCGCGAATGATCTTGTCTTGCGTTTCCAATACTCGCTCGGCTTCAGTAACAGAGATGCCGGGGAGTGTCGATGGCATGTAGAGGAGCGTGCCTTCATCCAGAGGCGGCATGAACTCCGACCCGAGCTTGAAATAAACCGGAATGCTCAGCCCCATGACCAGCAACGCGCCGCAGATCGTCAGCCACTTGTGGTCGAGGACGAACTCGACCACCGGGTGATAGACCTTCATCATCGGCTTGCTGATTGGATGGTTTTCCTCGCTGTGGATCTCGCCAACGAAGATCGCGTTGACAATCTTCGCTAGCCATCTGGGGTGGAAGACGAAGCCATCCATGCGCGAAAAAAGGAAGCGCATCGCCGCCGGAGCCAACGTAACCGCCAGGATGGCTGCTATGGCCATAGAGAAGTTCTTGGTGAATGCGAGCGGCTTGAAAAGACGCCCCTCTTGTCCTTCCAGAGTGAAGACAGGAAGGAAACCGACTGCGATGACCAACAAGGCGAAGAAGCTAGGTCCGCCTACCTCCTTCACTGCGGCAATCACCACAGCGTGCGACGGACCGGGCCGGCCTTCTGCTTCCCAATGTTCGAGTTTTTTGTGCGTTTGCTCGACCATGACGACGGACGCGTCTACCAGTGCGCCGATCGCGACAGCAATTCCGCCAAGAGACATGATGTTCGCCGTCATTCCCATCCATTGCATCGGAATGAAGGCCAGAATCACAGTGACGGGAATGGTGATGATCGGAACAATCGCACTGCGCAAATCCCATAGGAAAATCATGATCACAAGGCTGACGATGAGCAGCTCTTCAATCAACGTATGCCGGAGATTATCGACCGCCCGATCGATTAGCTCAGAGCGATCATAGGTGGTCACCAGTTTGACGCCGGGCGGCAGCGTTGACTTTAGATCGTTCAGTTTTTCCTTGGTGCGTTCTATCACTTTTTCTGCGTTTTCTCCGTAACGCATGATGACCACACCGCCGACAACTTCACCTTTGCCATCCAGTTCCGCGACGCCTCTGCGCATATCGGGGCCGAACGTAACGGTGGCCACATCGCTGACAAGCACCGGAGTTCCGGTTTGCGCGTTGACCATGATGACCGTCTTGCTGATGTCGTCGAGCGAACGAATGTATCCGCGACCGCGAACCATGTATTCGCGTCCTGTGAACTCAACAAGTCTTCCGCCAACGTCATTATTCGATTTTTGTATTGCATCGCTGACAGCATTGATTGGGATCTTGTAAGCGAGCAATTTGTTCGGATCGACATTCACCTGGTACTGCCGCACGAAACCGCCAATAGGGGCTACTTCAGCAACGCCCGGCACAGTTTGCAATGCATAGCGCAGATACCAATCCTGATAAGACCGCAGTTGGTCGATGCTGTACTTCCCCGTCGTATCGACCAGGGCGTACTCATAAACCCAGCCTACGGAGGTCACGTCCTTCGCAAGCTCTACGCTGACGCCTTTGGGGAGCCGCGGAGTAACGGAGTTCAGGTATTCGAGCGTCCGGGAGCGTGCCCAGTAAATGTCCGTTCCCTCGTCGAAGATGATGTAAATGTAGGAGAAGCCAAAGTCGGAAAAGGCGCGGATATCCTTGACCTTCGGCAGTCCAAGCAACGCGGACGCAATCGGGTACGAGACCTGATCTTCCATGATGTCAGGACTGCGGTCCCACTTTGCATACACGATCACCTGCGTATCCGAGAGATCGGGAATCGCGTCGAGCTTCGTATTCCTCATCGCGGTCCATCCAAGCACGATGGCCACTGCAACGAAGAGGAAGATCAGATACCTGTTCTTGTCGCTGAAGTCGATAATCCGGTTCATCATTGGTATCGCGCCTCGCTCATCAACTGATTGAAAGAGAGGACCGTGCCACCATTCTTGGCAACAAAGGCATCGGCATCCGGCTTACTTGCAAAAGCGAGGGTGCCTGGAGAACATCGGTCAAAAGCCATATCGGGCATGTCTTTGTGTTCGCCCATGTGCGCCATGTCGTGCTCACATACGATCACTCGGCTCCCTTCTACAAACGACGCGCTTGCCGGCGAGAATCCTTTGCCGGTGTGATAGTCATGCACTTCGATGATCCGAATTGCCTTGTGCTGTTGGTTCGCCTCGCTGATCGCGCAACGTGCACAGCACGCCTCCGTTCTCTTGCCCGCAATCTCGGCCGTGACCATCGAGTTGGCATGAAGCGGCCGGTTGCAGTAACCGCACACGACTGGACTCGGGTAAGCAACAAACCTGAACCAGCCAAAGGCTGCGGCGCCGGCTACAATGAGCAGAATTCCTGTCAAGGCAATGCGTCGAGTTCTCATGGTCATCCTCCTCAGTGCTGCATTCCGCTCATTGCGTCTTTAAGATTGCTTTCAGAATCGATCAGAAAGTTTCCGGAAACAACAATCGTCTCGCCAGCCTTCAGACCTGAAAGGATCACGGCGTTGCCGTCCATTACAGGCCCAATGGAGACCTTTCGAGGTTCAAACAGCCCCCCGTCGTGAACCACGAAGACATGTTGTTCGGTGCCCGAGTTGAGAACCGCTTCCTGTGGCACGAGGATCTTCGTGCCATAATCCACGCGCAACTTAGCGTCTGCGAACATCTGCGGTTTTAGTACAAAACCTGGATTCGGAATCTGTATCCGGGCTTTGACGGTTCGCGTCTGCGGATCGACTGTCGGATAGATGTATGAAATGGTTCCGGTGTATGTCTTGCCTGGGTAATAGCTCAGGGTGAGGGTGACTCGCTGACCGAGATGAACGAAAGGCACTTCGTATTCATAGATATCTGCATCGGCCCATACTGTTGATAAATCCGAAACGGTATAAAGTTCGGTATCGGGTGTAACCGAAGTCTGCGGAAAAGCCTTGCGATCGGTCACAAAGCCGGTGATCGGCGAGTAGAACGTGAGATATTTATTTACCTTTCCTGTCGTATCAAGTTCCTTGATCTGCTCATCCGATATATCCCAGAGCTTAAGTCGCTGCCTTGAGGATTGCAAAAGCGACTGCGAACCCTCGGCTATTTCTTGAAACGGAGCATTACCGAGTGTGACGTTCCCCCGTTTCGCGATGAGGTATTCTTCTTGCGTCGAAACCAGGTCAGGGCTATAGAGCGTGAAGAGCGGCTGCCCCTTCTTGATAAGTTGACCGACAAAATCGACGTACACCTTATCGACATAGCCAGCCACCTTCACATGGACATGGGCGATCCTGGTCTCGTCGGCAACGATCTGCGCCGTGGTGCGGATCTCACGGACCAGCGATTTGCGCACGACAACGGCCGTGCGAACACCGGCGAGCACCTGCTTCTCTGGCGTGATTGTCACAGTTCCCATTGGCATCTTGGCCATGCTCTCGTCTTCTGCGTACTTGGGCACAAGCGTCATTCCACAATCGGGTGCAATCCCTGGCTTGTCCGATTTGTAGGCCGGATGTATCGGGTCAAACCAGTAGAGAACCTTCCTTTCACCCGTGCCGTCCTTTGAAGATATTCCCGGCGCATTGGCTGTGTTCTGCGCCTGAGAATTAGCGCCCTGCTCGGTGGGCGAAGGCAATTTTTCCGCATACTGAGGCACAAGGTCCATGCCGTCTGGAGCCTTGCCGGGTTGGTTATAGTGGTGCTGCGGATTCATCGCGTCGTACCAATAAACAGGCTTATGCGCATCTTTATCGCTTTGGGTTGCAGCGCCTACGTGCCCGCTCTGGCCGAACCAGTGGTGTGTTGCGCCAGCATAAACAACCCCAAGCGTCAACGCGAGCAAGATGCCAAGGATGATTCTTTTGGGTAAGCTTTGAATAGGCATTACTTTGCCTCCTTTGCGGGCAGCGAATCCGATACAACAGGTCCAGTCACGTCAGAGCCGGTCAGGACTTCGATGCGAGCCAATGCCGTCTGATAGTCTGCGACTTGCCGGTAGTAGTCCGTTTCGTAATTCAGAAGAGTCGTAAAGTTGGCGAGCAGTGACAGAAAATCGACATTGCCAACCTGATAGGAGGCCATCGAAGATTCAAGAGCGAGCGATGACTGCGGGACCACGCCTTTGGAATAAAGCGTCAGCAGCCGTTCCGATGCCTTGGCGCCGAGGTATTGCTGCTTCAATTCAAACCTGACTTCGTTCAACCGGTTGTCGCGCATCTTTTCCGCGCTGAGCAGAGTCTCGGTTGCTTCTGCTACACCCTGCCGCTGTTTGCTCTTGTAGAAAACGGGAATACTCACGCTGAAGGTGACGCCATTCATATCAGGCAACGCTGAACGCTGCTGATACATGTAGCTCACACCGATGTCGGGTCGATACTCTCTCTGCGCCAACGCGACGCCAAGGTGTCCTTTTTCCACCATTGTTTTGTTCCGCAGAACAGTCGTGTCGTTGGCCGCCGCAAGAGCATACAACTCGTCGAGAGAGTACCGCATCGTTGCAGGTTGGACTTCAGCGGTCGGAGGTAACGGAGATTCCGGTGACCGCACCATGGACACGTTGAGCCGTGCCTGTGCCGTCGCGCGCTGCTGTTCGAGCACAGTGAGCTTCTCGATCAACAGGGAAATCTCCACCTGAGACCGCAGCACATCCGCCTGCATTGCCTTGCCGACTCGGTAGCGAGCTTCTGCGATCTTCGACAGCTTTTCAAGAAGTTCCTTGTTCCGCTCTGTGGTCTGAATGGCCTGGTCGAAATAGAAGTAGTCGTAGTACGCAGCTTTGACTTCGGCGGATACTCGCCGCCGAATCGCCTCATAATCGGATTGCGCCGCTTCTGCCTCTTTGCTCGCGATTTCGCCGCGCAGCTTCAATTTGCCCGGATAAGGAAATTGCTCCGATACAGTCAAGCCACGATAGCTGGAGTTGTCGCCCCGCATTACGCTGAAGGGCGCAAGATTGCCCGCCCACCCTGCCGAAACCATCGGATCAGGCAATGCCTTTACCTGCGGAACATGCAGGCGCAACGCATTGATGGTATGCAGCTCGCTTTGGGCCTCCGGGTTCTTCTCCAACGCTTCCCGGATGACATCGTCGAGCAACAGCACTTGGGGAGCAGGCACCTGTTGGGCCTGAATACCTGCGGTCGGTGTCTGCGCAACCTCATTGCCGTTCTGCGCAAGCGAGACGAGCGCCGGCAAGAGCAGCAGGATCGCGAAGATCCTTTGAGATTTCATGGAATACTCCCTTGGTCTGAAAAAATGCGCACTACAAGCCGTTTGGCTTGAGGGATTTTAGCCGCGGGAGTGCTTTATACCAGGAAGGTGCAAAGGAGAGCGTGAACCGGCGAATGCTGCAACTTCGCCGATCGCGGAGAGCCACGCCCCGAGAGGAGAATCGGCACGGGGAGCATCCTGGCTATATCGCTAATTGCGTGCAGCCCATATGTGCTGTCCTGTGAGACACCGGACAGCAGGAGAGGCTGGACGGGCGTTGAATCGATCGGCGCCACTTTGCAGCAAGACGGCGTTCCCGAAACGACCGCTGAGGACGCCCCGCAGTGCGCAGCATTGACATGCTCATGTGCCATGCAGCAAGCGTGAGCGTGCGATTTCATGGGCTGAGCACAAAGAAGGGACGCGGTGCTCGGAACTCCTGACAGAATCAGGAGCAGCGAAAGCAGCACGACTTTGGATAAACGTCCCATCATCAACCTATATACCATATACATCGTTCGTTCGCCTAATGTGGGACGCTGTCGCAGACCCAAGCCGGAACATCTCAGCAAGCAGCAGATCAACCCCTTGATCGCCACCACGAAAACACCGGCGGAGCATGAGCGCATTGCTCAGTATTACCAGGCGAAGGCTCTGGATTACCTCGCTCAGGCGAAGGAGCACGAAGCGATGGTTGCGGCATATAAGGCGAATTCGAGCCCGCCCAACGACAAGAATCAGGCAAGCACCATCAGCCATTGCGAGTACTTCGTGACGACGTTCAAGGCACTGGCCGACAACAGCGAGGAACCAGCAACACTGCACGAGCGGATGGCCAAGGAAGCACCCAAGAAGCTGAATCCAACCTGAAAGTGACGGCTCTTCCGAGGCTGAGGCAGCAGAGCAAGTAACCATTACTCTACCGAATCTGCGCAATCTTCTGCTTTCGCAGGTTGATCAGAATGCTAAGGAGGGCCGAGTAGTCCTCTTGCGAACTCCCATGAAGAAAGAGGGCACTCCGGCAACTCAAACGCACGCGACCCGCTACAATTTCCGCTACAGTGGTATTTTGATCTCGGGAAGGGGTAGCGTCTAAGTTATTGAAAGGATTGGAGGCGCGGGCCGGGATCGAACCGGCGCATAAAGGTTTTGCAGACCTCTCCCTTACCACTTGGGTACCGCGCCTTGGCAGGGCTGCCCTGAAATTTGATTCGCTCCATACCACCGTAGCCAACCCGGCTGGCGCCGGAGGGCGGAATGGAGCGGGAGACGAGATTTGAACTCGCGACCCTCGCCTTGGCAAGGCGATGCTCTACCACTGAGCTACTCCCGCTTGTTGCAAGTTTGAGTATACTTGGGGACCTAAATCAGGTCAAACTGTGGTCGGCGCCGGAGTTGGCAAAAGCAGTGCCGCGCCTATAGCGGTTCTCCAATTGGTGTAGAGGGAAAGCATAATTGCCGAGTGGCTTTTTCCTTAAGAAAAAGCCATCTTGCACGATCCTGGAAACGCCACAGAAATTGGAGAACCGCTCTAAAGCCTATAGGGCCTCATCCGACCGCGAACCTTTCTCTTCGAGCACAATCTCACCGTCGCGCATATGCAGAATCCGGTCTGCAATCGAGGCCGCCTCAGGGTTGTGCGTAATCATCAACGTGGTCTGGCCCAGTTCCCGGTTGGAGCGTCGCAACATCTGCAGCACCGCGTCCGAGCTTTTTGTGTCCAGGTTGCCTGTGGGCTCATCCGCTAGCACGATGGCCGGCCGGGTAATCAGCGCACGCGCAATCGCTACGCGTTGCTGCTCGCCGCCGCTCAGTTCGCTTGGCCGGTGTTCGAGCCTTCCTTGGATCGACAACAGATCGCTCAGGTGGTCCAGATAAGCCCTATCCAGCGGCTCCTTGCGGCCGCTCACCGTATACGCAATCTCAATATTGCCCATGGCCGAAAGAGTGGGCAGCAGATTGAACTTCTGGAAGACAAATCCGATGCGATGCTTGCGCAGCCGGGTGCGCTCGGCGTCGCTGAGCGAGGCAAAATCGACCCCGTCGATCACCACGCGACCCTGGGTGGCCTGCGTCAGCCCGCCCAGCAGGTAAAAAAGCGTCGATTTGCCTGAACCCGAGGGGCCGACAATGGCGACAAATTCCCCAGGCTCCACGGCAAGCGAAACCCCGCGCACGGCGGTGACCTGGATTCGGCCCGCCGCGTAAACCTTGGTCAGATTTTCGGCGAGAATGATGGGCGAAGACTGTTGAGGCTGCACATGAGTCATTGTAAATGCACCGCCCTTGCTCATAGGGTTCGCGCGATTGCCGCACGCTTTCAAGGTGTATGAATTTCTGGAGAAGAGGAGTTTTTTCGCAGCCTGGAAAGCCCGGCCGACGGTCAGACGCGGGCAACGCGCTGGTTATTGTGCCCGTGTGGAAGAAGGCCGGCCAGCCTGCGAGTGAGTCTGCCCAGCAGGGAGCGGCTGGGCGTCGCGGGGGTGGCGGCCTTTGTCTGGATTGTCTCTGAGCGCAACTGGGCCAGCGCGTCCTTGACCATCGCCCGCAGGGATTCGGCCTCCAAGGTGCAGGAACGCAAATACGCTGAGACGGTGAGTCCGGCCTCGGCTGCCCGCTCGTGCAGTTGCGCACACTCCACCTTGCTCATGCGGATGGTGATGCTGGCGTCCTTCAGATTCCGTTCGAGGGGTGCGGAGGGTAGGCGGTTGGATTCGGGAGTCAGATTCGCGGCGGCGCGAGGCAGATGGTTTGTAATGGCTCGACTCGCCGGTTGTGGGGCTGCGGCTGAGAGAGCCGAAGAGACTTCATCAAAACAGAATGGAGACAAACTGGCGGCTTGGGTAAGCGACTGATCTGTGGGGTGGTAGCGCGCGTGAGCCTTCAGGGCGCTCTCGTAGCTGAGGGTCGCCACATCGTCGGCAAGGTCGTCATCGCTCCAGGCGGATGCGGGCCTTTGCTCCTCCGGCAAGGGCCTGTCGCCGGGGCTTTGCGCGGGCGCGGCAAGCGTGGCCAGCAGAGCCGCAAAGCTGGGAGAGGTGGCGGCAGGCGCAGATGCGGTTGGTTGCTGCATGGCATGGAGCATATCGCGAGGCTGGGCAACAAGTGTGAGGAATTTCCCATCCAAAGGCTGGGCCGATTCCAGAAAAGAACAAGCCTGCCGCCTGTCCTGAAATGAAATCAGCAGAAACACTTCAATGCGCCAGAAGTTCCAGTCCCCGGAAGCAGTGCGGAGATCCGCCGGGGTCATGCGCAAGCCAGTTCGGCATCCTCGGGCTCGGGGAGTACGCGGCCGGGGAGCCTCAGCAGTTGGGTGACAGCTTTGGCCGTCATGGGGCGGGCGAAGAGATAGCCCTGGCCGTAGCGGCAGTTCAAGTCGCGCAACAGGCGATATTGTTCGCGAGTTTCAATGCCCTCAGCCACTACGTCCATGCCCAGCACGCGCGCCAGTTCGATGATGGTGCGCACGATCTGCAGCGGCTGATCGCCCTCGACCATGCGGCAGACGAAGGAGCGGTCGATCTTCAGCACGTCGAAAGGAAACGAATGCAGATAGCTGAGGGAGCTGTAGCCGGTGCCGAAGTCGTCCATCAGCAGGGAAACGCCCAGCCTGCGCAGGCCGCCCAGGACCTCCAGAGCGGTACACATGTTGGAGATGATGCTGGACTCGGTCATCTCCAGGCCGAGTTGGCGGCTGGAGATGCCGGATTGGACCAGGAGGGCCTCGACGTGGTCGGCGAGTCCTTCGCGTAAGAACTGGCGGGCGGAGAGGTTGACGCCGACCCGCAGCGAACAGTGGCGGATGTCCTCTTCACACCACCTCTGAATCTGGCCGCAGACCTCGGCGAGTCCCCAGTCGCCGATCGGCAGGATCAACCCGCATTCTTCGGCCAGCGGAATGAAGTCCATGGGTGGGATGAGTCCCCGCTCGGGGTGGTCCCAGCGGATCAGGGCCTCAAGACCAACAATCCTGCGCGTGGCCAAGTCGATCTCCGGCTGGTAATGGAGCACGAACTGATGCTTGTCCAGGGCCTGGTGCAGGTCGGCCTTGCTTGGCCAGTCCTGGTGGATGGCGGTCGCGGCGGCGCGGGTGCGTCGCAGCCCACGCCTGTTCCCGTTGAGGGTCTTGCGCAGCCTGCGCAGTTCCAACTGGCTGGAGACCATCTCGGCCAGGCTCTCCAATGTACGAATCGCTTCTGGCTCCATCTCCGGGCTTGGATGTTTGCTAAAGATGGTCAAAACTCCGAGGATCCTTCCCTTGGACGAGCGCACCGGAACGCTGGCAAATGAAGCTTCGTAGTAGCCTCTGAGATGCGTCGATAGCCGTTCGCGGTAAGGATGAGTGGAGATGTTCGAGACCGCCACCGGGCCGTCTTCCTCAAGCACCAGTTCGAAGATGGAGCCTGTGCGCGGCAACTCGCGAACCTTGATTCCCCAGCAGGACTTCATCCACACGCGGCTCTCGTCGGCAAAGCCCAGTCTGACCGAATCGGCGTGGAAGTACTCGGCCGCCAGGCGGGTAATGGCATCGTAAGCGGGCTCGGGCGGAGTGTCGAGAATCTCGGCGGAAGCCAGCGCGGCTAGGCGCGCTTCCTCCTGCTGCCGGCCCACTTCCCTGATCTCAAATTCAACCCGCTGCATTTTGACTCCTGGCCCCGTGGAGCCGCATATCCTTTATCGGAAGAAAGGCCCAACTGCGTGAGGTTACCTAAGATTTTCCGTATACGTGCGGATACAGTGCGGAAAGCGCGGAATCGGGGCAGCAAGCTGTCGCGTTTCTGTCCACGGAAAGGGGAGGGTCACATTCGTCCCGAATTGGCTCTCCGGCGCTGACCCCTGCGCAGTGAGGTACTTATATCGTTAGTTCTGACTGTCTTTTTACCGTCTCTCGCCTCGCACCGTTAAAATCGAGTCCAGTGGCTGAATGGCCCTCAACTCAACCCTCTGTGCCGACGCAGTCCAAATGGGCGCGCGCCCTGGGATTGCTGCGCCCCTCGCACGCGCACACGGCTTTCACGGCGACCCTCGTGCTGATGGCCTCCACTTTTCTGTCGCGCATCATCGGCCTGGTGCGGATCAAGTACATTGCCTGGCTCTTCGGCCGGGGCATGGAAGCCGACGCTTTCAACGCCGCGTTTGTGCTGCCGGACATGATTTCGTATTTCCTGGTGGGCGGCGCGGCCTCCATCACCTTTGTCACCATCCTCACGCGCTATCGCGAAACCGGGCGCGAAGAGGAGGGGCAGCGGTCCCTCTCGGTGATTCTCTCCACCATGTACCTGGTGCTGGGCGGGGCCATTCTGCTGGCCGAAGTTCTTGCCCCGTTGTACGTCCACTGGATGTTCCCTGGCTTCGACGCGCAAAAAGCGGCGGTCTGCGTGAAACTGACGCGCATTCTATTGCCCGCGCAGTTGTTCTTCTTTACCGGTGGAGTCTTTGGCGCGGTGCTGCTGGTGCGCAAGCAGTTCAGCGTGCAGGCCGTGACCCCGCTGATCTACAACGTGGGCACCATTGTGGGCGGCGTGCTGCTGGTACACCGGCTGGGCGTTTCTTCGCTGGCCATCGGCACGCTGGCCGGAGCCTTCTTCGGACCGTTTTTGCTGAACGCGGTCTTTGCCCGGCGGGCGGGTACGCGCTACCGGCCTATTCTCGACTGGCACGACGAGGGGTTGCACGAGTGGATGCGGCTCTCGCTTCCGCTGATGGTGGGCTTTTCGCTGGTGACCGCCGACAACTGGATCATCGCGTACTTCGCTTCCAGAACCAGCGGCGCCATCACCCTGATGACCTATGCCAAGCAGCTCTTCACCGCGCCCATGGCCATGCTGGCCCAGGCGGCTGGCGCGGCCTCCATGCCCTTTTTCGCCAGCCTGTGGAGCAAGCAGCGGCGCTATGAATTCGCCATCGGAGTGGCGGACTCGGTTTCCCGTGTCGCCTCGCTGGGACTGCTGGTGGCTTCGGGCATGATCGCCTTGGGGATGCCGCTGGTGGAACTGATCTTCAGCGGCGGACGTTTTTCCCTGCATGATGCGCGGGAGTGCGCCACCTACTTCGCCGTCTTCTCCATCTCGCTGTTTCTGTGGTCGGCGCAGGCGATTTATTCGCGCGCATTTTATGCCGCGGGGGAGACGTTCATCCCGATGGTGGCGGGAACGGTGGTCACGCTGGTTTCGCTGCCCGTTTACTACTTCTTCTTTCACTGGCAGGGTGCGATGGGGCTTGCGATGGCCTCCAACGTGGGGATTGCGTTGCAGACTGTCGTGATTGCCGTGCTGCTGCACCGGCGGCACATGGTTTCGCTGGCCAGCCTGGACTACGCGGAGATGGGACGCTGCCTGCTGGCCGCAATGGTGAGCGGCACGGGAGTTGGACTGCTCTTCTGGTGGCTGGGCGGCGTGCTCCTGAGGGCCATGCCGGGCCGGGTTCTCTGGATTGACCTGGCAGTGCTGGTGGCCGGGTCTGCGCTGTGGCTGCTGATCACCAGGTGGGTGTTGGAAAAGAGCGGATCGGCGCTGCCCAGGGTCGCGATGAAACGCCTCGGAATGGGGTAGAACAGGCTGCGAAAAACTCGTGGTTTTGAAACAGCGCGGCTTTACAGGCTGCGAAAAAACTCATTTCCGGTCTTGACCGTGTCAGGGCACGACTTCATAGACTGCTGAATAACTCGTGGAATGTGTTTCGGAAAGGTGTTCTGTATCAGGGCACGACTTCAGTCGTGCCACAAAATGCTGATAATAAAGGGCGGGCTTTAGCCCCTGAGGGATGTTTTTAGGGAGTTCGAATAAAATCCATGCCTTTTCCCGCAACCTGTTAAGCCCCAGTGGCGTCTTTGCCTAAAAAGCGGATTGATTGGGCAAGAGCCGGAATTCACAAGAGTTGTCTGATTCTTATCGTTAGGGATAGGTTGACTTGAACGTAACTGCCGGATTGGCGACCAACCGCCCATAGCCTTATCTTCGCCTTCTGGAGGCGGGGTCCGTACCCCTGTACCGTGAGTCACACGCGCGAGATGACAACCTAAGCTCGAAGCGCAACCTTGGTGTGCTGTCGATATCACTTTGCGGCATTGATCGGTGAGAGCACGACGCCATCTGGGGTGATTTTCGGACGAAAGATGCCAGCAGTGAGGTCTCGGCCGAGCGAACGGAAGGCGATACGATTTTCCCTGATGTTGCGTCGATCTTTGTCGTTTTCGAACCAGTTGAAGATCCAGCGCCCGGTGTCCACGGCCTTTTGGGCTTTTTCGCGTTCGCCTGGACCGATCCTGTAGCCCCCGTGTACGATTTTGATCCTTAAATCACGCGTTTCCCTGAGCGTCTTGAGCGAGGTCCCAGGTATTGTTCGGCCACTCAGCTTCTGATACTCCTTGAGTCGTTCATCGAAGCGCATTCTGGAGTCTTTAAGAAATTTCTCGGCTGCTTGCTTACCTTTAGCCGTCTCCATCGCTTTTCCAACGATATCCTCAACAATTACCTCGATCGCTGTCACTACGCGCCGGACCGCGCCGGAGTAATCCCCTCTCTCCATGAGATTCAAGGCGTCGAGCAGTTCAAGTTCGCCGGGCGTCGCGGCGAGAGGAATTTGATTTCGAAGGTCGCCTGATTCGATGAGCTTGTACACCTTCGGCTTTTCGGATGGGTCGTTAAATTTATAAATCAGTGGTTTGCCATCCCACTCTCGATAGCCAACAAGCGTGGAGGAAATTGCGCTCCCATCACGTTCAACTATCCATAGCGGTACGTCCCAAGGTGCGACCTCGAAGGCGAAGTAGTCGTAGGTCGCGAGGCGGTATGCCTGTATCAGCCCGTTGACAACTGGAATGTGAGCTCTACAGAGTTCTGAAAGATATAGTTTGGCTTCATTCTTCCGAGGCGACTCTTCACCGCTCGCGGCGTTCCAGACGTCCTCGTTGCATCTGCTTTCAACTTTCAGGTAGGTCTTGCACTTTCGCCACATATATGGCCCGTTGGGGTGTTGGGCCATCGCCTGTTTCACTGCTGGGGGCATATCATCATGCTTTTTGAAAGGTCCGCGATAACCGACCGACACCCGAGAGTCGGTTGCCACTCCAAAGAAAAGTTCGAAGTAGTTATCGTGGATCGCAATTGGGAATTCGTGGCCCTCACAATTAATGGGCACCGTCGAGTTGTCCAACATTAGCCAGAACGGAAGCTCGGTCCAAAGGTGAATGTTAATCCAGGGCGCGTCCCAGTTCAGCCTGTCTCCGACAATGTAGTGTTCTGGAATGGGCGTGGTGATTTTTGGATTGTCGTGTTGGCTTGACGCTTCTGGAGATGTCATGGGCAGTTCCAAGCTCCCCTCGTACCTTTTAGAAAAGTGTATAGCACCTGAACACCATCTCCCCGGAAGTTACTACATAGTGATCTTTTCAGCAGAACCGGCACTCATGGAGTCTTGAAACCAACTGCCCCCCCAGAAGACACAAACGCCCCTGCGTTGGCAGAGGCGTTTGTCTCGAAGCTGAAGCGTAGTTGCGGCTTAGGGCAGGATCGGCTTGGGCAACTCCGGCGTGACGGGTGCTCCCGGCTTGGCGTCGGCCTTCTTGATGTCGATGCCTCCCTTGAAGAAGGCGCCGTCCTCGATGCTGATGCGCGCAGCGGTCACATCCCCGGTCAGTGCGCCTTCGGCGCGGATGTCCACCCGGTCGGAGGCGAAGATATTGCCGCGCACCTTGCCCAGAATGACGATTTCGCGAGCGGCAATGCTGGCTGCCACTTGGCCATTGCGGCCCACGGTGACGCGGTTGCCCGGCAGGTTGATGCTGCCTTCGACCTTGCCGTCGATAAACAGCGACTCGGAGCCGGTGATCTCTCCCTTGACGAACAGACCCTTGCCGACGGTGGCCTGGTCGCCGGCCGTAACCGGGGCGCGGTGGGCGGGTTCAACGGCAGGAGGGGGCGGCGCGGGGCGAGGGGGCTCCGGTGTAAAGCTGGGGGTAGTCGGTACGGATTGGCTGGGTTTCCACATAGCGCTCAAGATGATTCCTTTTCTGTCCTGGAGGGACGAGACTTGCCAAGACAAGGGCGATTGCCGCGCGCCCTAAATCTGAATGAATAGACAGCCGAAGTATACGCCTTTGGCGGTCCTGCTGACGTCCGCGGATGAGAGGATCTCCCCCCGCCGCGGTCCGCCCGGAGTATCGTGTTGCCGCTATTTTAAGACAGTAAGCTGCGCAGGATCGAGAACATTGAAGTTGTGAAGCGGGGAATCAACTGGATCAATAGCTGGATGGTTACAGGGACGGCCAACCTGCTTTGTGCTCCGGCCCGGTTGCGGCCGGATCCAAACAGCGGAAGTGCGCTGTACTCTTGAGTTATGACTGATCGTGAACTGGTGGCACGGATTGCCCGCTCCGCCGGCGGTAAAGCCGGATACAAGCAACTGGTGCGCGAACTGAGCCTCAGCGGCGGACGGGAGCGCCGTCTGCTGCTGGAGCAACTGGCGCGCCTCACCGTGCGCGGCCAACTGGCCAAGGTGGACCGGGAGCACTGGAGCATTCCCAAACCCTTTGGCGCGGGCGGCACACGCGACAATCTTGTGGCTGGCCGGCTGGATCTGCACCGCGACGGATACGGCTTTGTGCGGCCCAACCCGCGGCAGGCTTCCAAGGCAGTCTCTACTCAGGAAGATATTTTCATTCCGCCCAACGAGATCAACAGCGCCATGCAGGGCGACCAGGTGCTCGTCGAAGTCGAGCCGCCCAAGGCCGATGGACGCCAGATGGGCCGCATCGTGCGGGTGCTGGAGCGGCGCAACCCCACCGTGGTCGGCACCTTTCACTACGGAGTCCTTGGCGACAGTTCTTCGTCGATGGGGTGGAACTATGCGCGAGCGGACCGCGCGCGAGGGAACACGGTTGTCCCCTTTGACGAGCGGATGACGCAATCCATCCTCATTCCTCTTGGCCAGGAACTGCCCGCCGCCGACGAGTCTGCCACGCCGCACCGCGTACTCGGCGACAAGGCTGCTTCTGTCGCCGTTCACGAGAGCCTGGAAGGTCTGGTCGTCGATGTGGAGATCACCAGTTGGCCGACGCCGACCAAGTCGCCTGTGGGCCGGGTGATCGAAGTGCTGGGTGATCCCGACGACTTCGGCGTAGACGTGGAAATGATGATCCGCAAACACCAGTTGCCGCGGGTTTTTCCTGACAATGTCCTGGCCGAGGCGCGCGCCGTGGCGCATCTGGACCTCTCAGAGGTTTCGCGCAGGCGCGATTTTCGCGACCTGCCGATTGTCACCATCGACGGCGAAACGGCTCGTGATTTCGACGACGCTGTTTTGGTTGCCGAGCGCCCCAACGGCGCCGGCTACGAGCTGCAGGTCCACATCGCCGACGTATCCGAGTACGTGCGCGCCGGCACGGATCTGGACCTGGAAGCGCGGTTCCGGGGAACCAGCGTCTACTTCCCCGATCGCGCCATTCCCATGCTGCCGCAGGAGCTTTCGACCAATATTTGCAGTCTGCGCCCCGGCGAAGACCGGCTAGTCCTGAGCTGCATCATGCAGCTCGACTCCAACGCCCGCATCGAGAGCTACGAAATCGTTGAGGGAGTGATCCGCTCGGCGGCCCGGATGACCTACACCGAGGTCCACGCGATTCTGGAGGGAGATGCGGAGACGCGCGCCCGCTATGCCGCGCTGGTTCCCGACTTCGAGCGAATGCGCAAGCTTGCCGGGTTAATGAATCAGCGGCGCGAGGAGCGGGGAAGCATCGATTTTGACCTGCCCGAGCCGGTGATCGAGTTTGACGAGCAGGGCCAGATGCGCGGCGTCACCAAGTCTGAACGCACCTGGGCCAATCGGCTGATTGAGGAGTTCATGCTGGCGGCCAATGAGTGCGTGGCCACATGGCTTGAGGATCTGGGCGTGCCCTCGCTTTATCGCATCCACGAGAAACCCGATCCCCGCCGCGTGGTGCAATTTGAGGAGCTGGCCGCTGGTTTTGGCTATACGCTCGGCCTCGGCGCGCTGCCGGTCAAACGGATCGTCACCCGTGGCGACCGCCGCGACGCGCAACGCACCGGCCGCAATCCGCGAGTCCATGAGGTTCCCGAAGACATTCCGGTCACGCCGCGGATGTATCAGAAGCTGGCGGCAAAAATCGAGGGCAAGCCGGAGGAGCGGATTCTCAGCTACCTGATGTTGCGCTCGCTCAAGCAGGCGCGCTACTCCGAGATCAACGAGGGGCACTTTGCCCTGGCCGCGCCAACTTACACCCACTTTACCTCGCCTATCCGGCGCTACCCTGACCTGATTATTCATCGCATCGCCAAGGCGCTGCTGCGGCAAGGCGTGCTCGGCGAGGGCGTGGTGGCCGAAGGGCGGCAAAGTTCGCCCTGGACGCATCCGAATGAGGGCCTGGCTGGCATTGTCCTCAGCCGCAGGGTGCCCAAGGTTCCGATTTCGGCATCTGGGACTGCCCGTGCAATCGAGCCACCCATTCCCGAATCCGAGTTGGCGCAGATTGCCGAGGAGACCAGCCAGACCGAGCGCCGCGCCGCCGACGCTGAGCGCGAGCTGATGGAGTGGAAGAAGGTCCGCTTCATGCAGAACCGCGTTGGTGAGGAGTTTGCCGCGCTGGTGCTGAACCCGGCCAAATACGGCCTCTTTGTCGAGTTGACTGACCTGTTTGTCGAGGGGCTGGTGCCCATCGATTCCCTGCGCGGCGACCACTATACGTGGCGCGAGAACACGCATGAGGTCATCGGCGAGCGCACAGGTCGCTGCTTCCGCGCCGGAGATCAGGTGCAGGTGATTCTGGATCGCATCCTTGCTGCTGAGCGGAAGCTGCAATTCTCGATTGTGGAAGAGGGCATTCCGCTGACCGGCAAAAGTGCTCCCAAACCCCACCCGAAAGCGAAGAAAAAGAAGGCCACTTCCGCGCCGGGACGTTCCTTCAAAGCCAGAAAGAAGATTGGCAAGAAAGGGCGGCGGCGGTAAAAGAACGGCCTCCAGCCGGAGGCCGTTCCTGCGTGCGGCGGGGGAGGGAAAGGAGGGGAAACCGCTATCTGTTGGCCTGTTGTTCGGCCAGACCGCCAATGATTGGCAGCTTGCAACGCTTGCCGCCAAACGCGCTGACGAATACGAATATCCAGACGACAAAAAGAGCGAGATTCACCAATTGCAAGACCGTCAATGTCAGGAAGGCGGCGGAGGGAACGATATTCTGCACCAAACCGACAAGAATGTCGATCACCGCGCAGGCAACAAAGAAGAAAATCGATTGCCAGGCATGGAACCGGACATAGGAGCTACTTTTGAAGGGCTCAATGATCAGGAAGACGATTGCCGGGATGATGGTAATGTAGGCGATGCCTGCGGCCGCGTTGTCAGAGAGACCAGACGGATTCGAATCGGACATATGGCTCCTTTGGGGGCAAGCTGCTCGACCGGGGATTGATGGCAGTGGGGAACCCCATGGAGCGCCATCGAGATTGTGAGCTGGCTGAAGAGACTCTGGCAGGTCACAATTGCTCATGGAACTGCGGATCATTGTTGCGTACATTTCCGACGTGGTCGGAGATGACTAACCGACAGGGGGCAATCCCGATCCAATACAATGGAAACGGGAGCATGATTGATGGCACATATGGTGTTTTGCGTTCGCAACAAGAAGGAGATGGAGGGCCTGGAAGAGCCCCCCTTCGATTCGGAATTCGGCCAGAAGATTTACAAGAACGTCTCCAGCGCGGCCTGGGGCGAGTGGGTCGAGCACCAGAGAATGCTGCTGAATGAGTACCGCTTGCAGCCCTGGACCCCGAAGGCGCAGCAATTTCTGGTCGAGCAGATGGAGCAGTTCTTCTTCGGCGAAGGCTCGGCACTGCCCAAGGACTTCGTTCCCCCGTCGCAGTAAGCGGGTGCGGTGGCCAGCAGGCAGGCTTCAGATGGGTGGCAGAAGGCAGGTTTACGGCAGCGGTCAGCGGTCCGGCAGCACTCCGGCGCTAAATTGATGCGATTCTCTGTCAGGGTGCAAGCGCGCAAGTCCTGCCTCGTGTAAACTAGTGAAGACCCCAGAGTCGGCTCCTCCTGAGTCGGCTGGATTGTGTCGGGACGTGGCTCAGCCTGGTAGAGCACTCGCTTGGGGTGCGAGGGGTCGGCAGTTCAAATCTGCCCGTCCCGACCATTTTTAGAATCAATAGCTTACTGAATCCCCCTCCGTAACGAGAATACTATCGCGAGGGGTCAGATTCCGCAAGGTTTTTAGATTGTATACAGTCGCTTTCCAGACCTGCATAGTGTGCGCAGAGCCCTTACCAGCGCAGCAACCCCCGTGCCGTTTCACTGTGTACCTCGTCCCAAACCGCGTCTCTACGCCGTCAAACCATGGCAGGGCGTGTTCGGCATCGGGGGGACGCGGTGGTAGCGTGGAAGTTTTTTGCGGTTTTCTGGAGTTGCTCGGACACTCGTCCTACTGAACGAGCAAAGGGCTGTCGGGCGATTGGCTAACGGGTTCTTTCTCAGCCAACTCGTCATCTTCATCATCAAGTAATTCCGGTTTCAGGAGGCATTGCGGCACAGCAATCATGGCAATGTCTGCTACGCGCAGATAGACCGCCTCTCCGTCTTCGTCCATGAAAGAAACGAAATCATCGTCAGACATATTACCGTCGAGGTCAATCAGTAATTGTTCAAGGCGGCCAAATTCTGGTTCCTCCTCATCCTGCTCTTCGGGAACATCATCAATCGCGGCAGAAAACTCAAGAGGTTCAGGCCGGTTGTTCAGCCATACTCGAACGGTTTCTGGGCTCTCCTCGCTTTCCTCGTCAGATTGCAGATTGAAACTCAGATCGCGCGGTGGGTCGTACATGAAGCGCGAATAGACTACCTGGCTAAGGTTCACACAGACGCTATCGAAGTACGAGTCGAACCAGAAGAACGGGATACCGGGTTGCCGGCCAGAGTGGTACCCGTAATTAGCTAGAAACTCACTAAGGGCGCGCTTATTGGCAGAAGGCATTGTGTACTGCATGGAAGCGCCGTTTCTGAGGCCAAATTCCACAGTCCATATGACTCCATCTACTTCCACGCCCGCCTCTTCGAGTTCTTGCTGCGCTTTTTCAGAATCGAGTTTATGGCCGGGGAACTTTTTTAGCACAGGGGAGAGCGCAGGGAATACCTTTTCCATCGGCAGGCCCAAGGCGTCGCTAATGCGGGCAGCCAAGTCAAGTCGAATAGGGAAAATGCCCACCTCCAACCGCTGAATTTGTTGCTGACTCGTTCCCACCAGCTTAGCCAGGGCTCTCTGAGTAAGTTTCTTCTCCAGGCGGAACTTCTTGATGCAATGCGTATCGTTCATACAGGGACCTTTCTGGAATCATTTGAACGCATTTTAGTGTTCGCGACACATTTTTGTGTTTATTTATCTCGACTTTCAGGCTCTAGACTGGGCGCGATTTAGGCGCATACATTGCACATACATTGCGTCTTCGCCCCCTTCGCCGCAGACAACTGCAATCAGGCCGTTGCCCAGGCCGCTGAAAGCTCTTGTGCCTGTTCCAGCACCGTCTCCGTGGTTTTATCCTGCCCATCCGGCGGGTACTTGTACTTCTTCAGGATCGTTTTCACCATCAGCCGCAGCTTGGCCCGCACCGACTCCCGCACATACCAGTCCACCGAATTGCTGGCCCGCAGCTTCTCCGTAAGCTCTCTCGCAATCTTGCGCAGCGTTGCATCCCCTAGCTCACGCACTGATGCCTCATTCGCCGCCAACGCATCATAGAAGGCTACTTCATCGCGGGACAGGCCGAGTTCATCGCCCCGGCTTGCCGCAGCCTTGAACTGTTTCGCCATAGCGATCAGCTCTTCAATCACTTGAGCTGTCTCAATGGCGCGATTACGGTAGCGGGTCAGTGAGTCTTGCAGCAGCTCAGAGAACTTGCGGCTCTGCACCACGTTCGTCCCAAACCGGCTTTTGATCTGCCCCTTGAGCAGACGTTCCAGAACTTCCACCGCCAGATTTTTCTCTTTCAGTTTCCGCACGTCTTCCAGAAACTCTTCCGACAGGATGCCTACGTCAGGCCGCTCCAATCCCGCCGCCGCGAAGATGTCCATCACATCCGCAGAGACCACCGCACGGGAGAGTATCTGCCGTAACGCACACTCCTTCGCGTCGTCACTCAGCGCCGTGGCTGGGTCACGCTTGGTAAGAACCGTCCGCACCGCCTGCATGAAGGCGACTTCTTCCCTGTACTTCATGGCCCCTGGCAAGGTGCAGCACAGGGCGTATGCCGCCGTCATGCGCAGCACACAATCCGCAAAGCGCCTTTTGCCATTCTCCAGACCCAGGATGTGGTCCGCCGCCGCCCGCATTGGCTTCAAGGCATTCACACGGAAGCTGCTATAGTCCAGCCCGTGCAGCATCCCCCGCGCCACTTCCATCTCTTCCCGCACCTTCGCCAGCATCTCCGATGCCGGGATGGTGGGCCGCCCCTTGCCCTTGCTCTCCGTGTACTCCTGCAATGCCTTCTTCAGGTCGTTCGCAATGCC
>Ga0182014_10002557_pt1 | contig 22747 bp, 11 predicted proteins | sample 612S2DmetaG_FD_120489 | JGI IMG/M metagenome (GOLD analysis project Ga0182014, IMG submission 120489) | Permafrost microbial communities from Stordalen Mire, Sweden - 612S2D metaG | ecosystem: Environmental > Terrestrial > Soil > Wetlands > Permafrost | place: Sweden: Stordalen | collected...
GCGTGTTGCCGTGACAGACGAGCTTCTTAAAGAGGCTAATCTGGCGCTTTCGCTGGCACAAACACGCTATCGACTGGGACTCAGCTCGATCGTGGAACTGAGCCAGGCCCAGTTCCAGCAAACCGATGCAACAATTGGCAACACAGATGCGCAATACCAATACCGGCTAGCTCTCGCCACACTCAACTACCAGACAGGAGCAAATCCATGATTGAAAACTTCGAAAGACTTCACATTTCGGCATGGAGATGAGAACATCCGGTGCCTTTCGGATCATTGTGGATGCAGAATGCCCGGTTCTGACGATTAGAAAGTAAGAATCTGACGCTTTGCTGGTGATCCTAATGGGACAAGTAAGAAAAAAAGCGAGCTACCAATACAACGATACCTCGACAACACTTCTCGTGGCATTGTTTGGTGGCGCCTGTGGATTCATCACCATAGAAAGCACAGTCGGCGACGTAATGGATGCGTGGGGATTTCAGATGAACAGACTTCCATCTTGGCAGGTTCATGTGGGATCGGCGTGCGTGGGGATCATAACATTCTTTGTGTTTTTGTTCATTTTGGAATTTATGGAAACAAGATCAAAGATAACCGCATGGCGATCAAGTGCGCCGTGGTTGCCTCTCGTCGGATTCACGGCGTTGGCAACGATCGTTGACATCCCATTCTGTATTGTTCTGCTAGCAGGTGCCAGCTATGCCGTGTGGGCCTACCGTCGAACGAGTAGTGTGCGCCGCGCACCAGGCTCCCGCAAAAGGAAAGAAGTCGCATAATCGCATTGGGGTGATTTCGGTGAGATATTCGGTTTAAGTAACGCGTCGTCTTGCATCACTCGGAGACGCATCCAAGACTCTTTTGGTGCCCGCTATTGTTTGATGTGGCCGTATCGGTCGATACGACCGCCTTGAAAGAAGCGGTGGCGCACCATACTTTGGGCAAGCAAGAAAACGGCGACTGCCAAGGCAAGTAGAAACAGGAACTGTCCAATTTGGAACCAGGGTGACTTTTCCCTTCCAGGCCTTTTCGGCTTCAAATCAGTAATCATTTGAGCGGCCTCTCCGCAGTGATGGCCATCGACACCGTGCACTTCAACGAAAGGGTTCCTTCTCGGCATTCTTACGCGACCTGCATCAAAGATGACAGCCAGATAGAGGCCATGCAGTTCCATTTTGCACAGCCGTAAATCTCTATGCATTTGTTCACCATGAGCAAGACAGAACATATTGTTGTTCTCGATGGCGCTACGGTGGCGTGAAGCACCATGTTGGTTATGTGGCCAAGCGGGTCAAGGCAAATTCCAGTACGGAAGTGACTGTGGAGACCGCAAGAATAAATGAGTGCGAATAGCCTAATCCCGGCATCAACAAGCCAACCGGCTAAGCCAGGTCAAGACATCGCCTTGACTGGGCTCACAAGTGATGGGGCGCATACTCGTCTTGAAAAAGACGGCCCCAATGCAATGCCGGATACGTCCGCTCATCCGCCTCGCAATGCATTGGCCAAGTTCTGGGCGCCGGTTCCGTGGTTGCTCGAAGCCTCCATTGTGCTTGAGCTTGTTTTCCATAAGTATTATGAGGCTTTGGTCATAGCGGCCCTGCTGGTCTTCAATGCCGCGCTTTCCTACTTCCAGGAGGGTCGCGCCCAGGCTACCTTGGCGGCCCTGAAGTCGCGTCTTGCCCTCAACGCCTCTGTCCAACGCGATGGCGCATGGAAGACTGTACTGGCTGCCGAGTTGGTATGTGGCGACTATGTGAAACTTTCGCTTGGTGGAGTGGTCGCTGCCGATGTGCATCTGACCGGTGGATCGGTCGAGCTCGATCAGTCGATGCTCACAGGCGAATCTCTGCCCATTGAAGCCGGCGCGGGTGTGGATACCTATGCAGGGGCTCTCGTCCGGCGTGGTGAAGCAACGGCCGTAGTGGCTGCCACAGGCGCACGAACAAAATTCGGCCGCACGGCGGAACTTATTCGCACGGCACACGTTGTAAATACGCAGCAGACGGCCGTGCTCAAGATCGTGCGCAACCTGGCGATCTTCAATAGCGTCGTAATCCTCGCAATGGGAGCATATGCCTTCACCCATGCCATGCCGTGGAGTGAGATTGTTCCCCTGTGCTCACATCAGTCCTCGCAGCCATCCCAGTGGCATTGCCTGCAACATTCACACTTGCTGCCGCGCTCGGAGCGCGCGCGTTGGCAAAGCAGGGTGTGCTGCCAACACGTCTAATCGCTGTAGATGAAGCTGCGTCGATCGACGTTCTATGTTCGGACAAAACCGGAACACTGACCCGCAATGAACTTTCTGTTACGAGCGTTCGCCCGTTGCCCGGCTTTGACGAAGCCCACGTTCTCGGGTTGGCTGCGCTGGCCAGTTCTGAAGGCGGTCAGGACTCTGTCGATGCAGCCATTCGTTCTGCTGCCTCGAAAAAGCCGGCGCAGGATCTGCCAAGCTAGTGACGTTTGTGCCGTTCGACCCAGCCAAGAAGACATCGGAGGCAACAGCAACTGATGCCAAAGGTATCGAAGAGCGAATAATCAAGGGCGCCTACACAGCAGTCGTTGCCCTCACAGCTCCATCGCCCTCTGCGGCTGCGATAGTGGACGAACTGGAGAAGCAAGGCTTCAGGGTTCTGGCAGTAGCCGCGGGGCCAGAGGCTTCCGTTCAACTAATTGGCCTGATCGCCCTCAGCGATCCGCCGCGCACTGATTCGAGTTCTCTCATCTCGGAGTTGCATTCCCTTGGTGTGGCCACGGTCATGGTGACGGGAGATGCGCCGGCGACGGCGGCAATCGTTGCTCATGAGGTGGGGTTGACCGGGCCTGTTTGCCCGCCCGGAAAGCTTCCCGAGGGTATCAAGCCGGAGGATTTCGCGGTATTCGCGAGCATCCTGCCGGAAGGCAAGTTTGACCTTGTCAAGGCCTTCCAGAAAAGCGGGCATACGGTTGGGATGTGCGGCGATGGCGCCAATGATGCACCCGCGCTCCGCCAGGCGCAAATCGGCATTGCCGTCTCGACCGCTACCGATGTGGCCAAGTCGGCAGCAGGTGTTGTACTCACCGAAGCTGGGCTGGGAGGCATTGTTGCCGCTGTGAAAATCGGGCAGGATCACGTTTCAGCGCATTCTCACCTACACGCTGAACTCAGTGATGAAGAAGATCCTACAGGTGTTCCTGCTTGCAGTCGGCTAGGTGATAACCGACCACGCGGTCCTCACTCCCATGTTGATGGTCATAGTGATGATTAGCGGCGACTTCCTCTCTATGTCATTGACGACCGATAGAGTGCAACCGTCGAAGATGCCGAACTCATGGCAAATCGGCAGGATCACGATCGCTGGCGTCATCCTCGGGGTCTGTTTCCTTGCGTTCTCTACAGCAATCCTGGCGATTGGTAAATTCGAGATGCATCTCGGGATAGATGCACTCAGAACTCTTTGTGCTGTCGGCATTGTGTTTGGAAGCCAGGCCACAACTTACGTGATACGCGGGCGGCAACATCCGTGGGGATTGCGCCCCAGCCTGATCCTCGTACTATCTTCCGTAGCAGATGTTCTTATCATCTCAACGCTGGCGGTTTGCGGAATTGCCATGGCACCCTTGACCCTCTCGGTCGTCACCTGCGAGTTAGCCGCCGCAATCGCTTTTGGATTGTTTCTGGACGCAGTGAAGATCCCGCTCTTTGCCCGCCTCCAAATCTCATGAGTACCCAGATGCGATTGATAGTGCCCGGCATTCTTGGAACACTGATCATTGTCCCTCACTAACCCGATCGTGAGACCCAACACCGGAAGGACTTGGGGCACCGAAAGGAAAGTATGACCATCGATTCGAAAGACTATTGCGTGACGCCAGACAAGAAAGTCGACCTCGACAAGTGGCCGACGATTGTCGACCCCTATTACAAGTCTACGAAGGAGTACAAGGAAATTCTGCTTCGCCACTTGGAGAAGCTGAGCTCGCTGCAACAGCTTCATTACGCGTCACATCGCCAAGCGTTGCTCCTGATATTCCAAGGCATGGATGCTGCCGGAAAAGACGGAGCCATACGCCACGTCATGTCCGGGGTCAATCCGGAAGGCTGCGAGGTCTTCAGCTTCAAGCAGCCAAGCGCCGAGGAGCTTGAACATGATTTTCTCTGGCGCACCACTTGCCGCCTTCCCGAACGCGGCAGGATCGGCATCTTCAACCGTTCCTATTACGAGGAGGTACTGGTCGTTCGAGTGCACCCAGAACTTCTCCGCAGTCAGGGGCTCGCCCTAGAGTTGCGCGACGACAAGAATGTTTGGAAGCAGAGGTTTGGCTCGATCGTCGATTTGGAGAAGCACCTTCATCGCAACGCCACGCAAATCATCAAGATATTCATGCACCTTTCTTACGATGAGCAACGAAAGCGATTCCTTGAGCGCATCGATGAGCCGGAAAAGAACTGGAAGTTCAGCACCGCAGACATTCACGAGCGGAAGTACTGGAAACACTATATGAGTGCTTACGAGGATTGCTTCCATGCGACAAGCACTCATCACGCGCCATGGTACATTGTTCCCGCTGACGACAAGGAGAACGCACGCCTAATCGTCTCCCAAATCGTCCTTGATGCGTTGGGAGAAATCAAGATGGCATATCCCAAAACCACCGCAAAGCGCCGTCTCGAATTGCGCGCAATCAAGAAGCTGTTGGTGAAGTGACGTCAGAAACACACATCTGCTATGTCCGCTGCCACTGCTCAGCGTCCTTGAAGCCGTTGTTCTTTAGGGTTGTGGACAAGTTGAGAAAAACGCGCAGGAAACCCCGTCTAAAAAATAGCTTCGATTTGTGGTCACTCGAAAGGCCTGCGTGGTAAGACTCGATGGGCTCAAAGTATGCTGTTGCCAGCGTCAAGACCGCGAAACCCGCATCCTTGCGCGAGACATATTTTTCGTCCAAGAGCGCGTGGGCGTGTCGAAGCAGCCAACCGCTCATCTGGTCCTCAAACATGTCGATCTTGTCCTCCAAGGCGCACCCCGGCTGGAGCTTGGAATCCGTGAACAGCGGACTGACTTGGATTGGCATTGCTGGTTTTCCCACATTTCGCACGGCCTCGCGCTACACTGCGGGGCCTGGTTTCTGATTGACGTAAGCTCATCATGCCCAGAAACGAAGGTCACGTCAAGACATAACCTCTGTTTTATCATTGCCTTACGATTACCGACAGTAAAATGGAACGAGGGTCTAAGCTCCCTCATGTCAGTCTTCTCTTGTCAAATCATCAATCCGGACATAGGCCGAGTAACCGCCAAAATCCGGGGGTTGCCCAAAGTGCTTAGGCTGGCGTACAAACCTCTAACGTTCGGGACTTTCAGTAGCTCCATGCGCGATTTCCGCCATTGGGTATCGAACGGATACAAATAGGTATGAATGGATATTTTTCTTGCTTTTGGCTATGAATCGGGTAAAATTGGGTGAAAATGGATATTGCCCATGCCCGACATCAAGAACATCATCATCACGCCGGAAATCCTCAAGCTCATCGCTGATATCGACGAGTTCAAGGGGCGCTGGAAGGTTATTGAAACCCTTGCACCCGAAAAGCTGACGAGCCTGCGGCGGATTGCCACGATTGAAAGCGTGGGATCGTCTACGCGCATCGAGGGCTCCAAACTCAGCGATGTAGAGGTGGAGAAGCTGCTGTCCGGGCTACAGACCAAATCCTTTGCCAGCCGAGACGAGGAGGAAGTTGCAGGCTATGCCGATGCAATGGACATGATTTTCGAGGGCTACGAAGTCATCACCGCCACGGAAAATCACATCAAGCAACTGCACGGCGTGTTGCTCAAATACAGTTCCAGGGATCAGGACCATCGCGGAGAGTATAAGACGGTAACCAACCACGTCGAGGCCTTCGGAGCTGACGGCAAGAGCCTGGGCGTGGTATTTGAGACCGCCACGCCATTTGAAACGCACGGATGGATGAAAGAAATAGTCGATTGGTTCAATCAATCTGTACAGGAGGAAAGCCACCACACTCTGATACTGGTAGGGATTTTCATTGTCGTATTCCTGGCGATCCACCCGTTCAAGGACGGCAACGGCAGGCTCTCGCGCATACTGACAACATTGCTTCTGCTGCGTGCCGGGTATGGTTATGTTCCCTACAGCTCAATGGAAGGCGTGATCGAACAGAACAAGGACAGCTATTACCTCGCACTGCGCCGCACTCAGCAAACCATACGCAAGGAGGAGCAGAACTGGGAAGCCTGGCTGGTGTTTTTCCTGAAAACGATGGTCAAGCAGAAAGACAACCTGGCCGCAAAGGTGAAACAGGAACAGGCGCTTCGCGCGTCATTGCCCGCACTTTCTCGCCAGATACTTGAACTGGCGAAAACGCGCGGCGAGATCACTGTCAAGGAAATCGAAGATTCGACCGGTGCCAACCGCAACACCATCAAGGTGCATCTGAAACGGCTCGCCGAGCAGCACTACCTGGTGCAGGCGGGCAAGGGACGCGGCGCGCGCTACATGATAAAGTAGCGGCCGAGTTTGCAAACCACCGCCCAAATTCGATTGGACTTTTTCGAGGTGCTAGACAGAGAGAAATATGCGAACGGCACTGAATACGCCGCAGGGAAACCCCAAGCCAATTCTCGATGGGTGTACTATTGAGTTTATTGATTTTGTGAAAATTTGTAACGTATTTAGATATAAATACTTACATTTCGATAGGAATCCCTCCCTCGCCAAGACACCTTCCCAGAACATCCAAAGACATCCAATAGAAAGACGTAAAGCCTAGTAAATGCTAGGATTACTGCGAGCGGCGACTATGGGAACGCTTTTCCGGCAAGCATCTGGGTGTTAAATGTGGCGTGTGCTTCTGCGGATCAGGGATGTAAATGTAAGTCTAAGTTATTGCAATGATGCGCATTAAACATTTTCGCAGTTTGCCGAACAATTTGGTGCATCCTTAACGATTCCATATTGCTTCTTTGCGCCTCTATAGTGTTTACTTTGGTTGAGATTAGGGCAGGAGCTGTCCTGCCCTCTGGCTTGATCCCATCCTCTATATTTGTGTTAGAAGAGAGGCGAGTTTCATGTTTCAGAGCTTTCCGCCCGTGACGGGTTCGTTTTTTATGCGCCCTTGGAGGCGCACTCCCATCCTTTGGACACGATCACGAGTTGCAGTTTTGCCACTTGTTGTGTTGCTGAGTGTCGCTTGCCCGGCATTCGCTGGGGAGTCGAAGGTTACTGTGGATTTGAGTAAGACGATCAATATTCTGACCAATACTTCGGTCGGCCTGCCGGCGGTCATGTCCGACGGCGACGCCTTCAAGCCCGCTGCGGCGCCGTTCCTCCGGCTGGCTGGCGTCTCGGTGCTTCGTTATCCCGGCAATGCCGGGATCGCCGACCTTTATCACTGGTCCTCCAAGGATCTGACGCAGATCGGGGGATCTCAGCCTCCGTACATTGCGCAAGAGAGCAACTTTGGCAACTTCGCGCGCAACCTGGACAACTACGGCACGGCGCTGATCGTGGTCAACTACGGAACCAATAGTGATGGAGCCTCGGGCGGTGACGAGGCGGAAGCGGCTGCTTGGGTGGCATACGCCAACGGAGATGTAGCCGATACGCGCGCGCTGCCCAAGGGCAAGCACGGAGAGGACTGGTACACCATCGACCACTGGGCAAAGCTGCGCAGCCAGGATCCAGTGCCGGAGGACGACGGACTCAACTTCTTGCGCATCGGCCACCCTAAGCCCTTCGGCATCCATTTATGGCAAATCGGCGACCAGGTGTACAACAACGGCTACTATGGCAGTACGCACACCGGCATGCAGGATCTTCATGCGCAGATTCCCGCCAAGGATAATGGCAACCGGGATAGGAATCCCAACCTTGGGCCAGTCTTCTATGCCGCTCAGGTCGCAGTCTTTGCCAAGGCCATGAAAGCCGTCGATCCGACGATTCGCATCGGCGCGGCGCTGGCCACGCCAGATGGGCAACCTTCGGATTCCGACTGGGGCACGAAGCAGTGGACGCGCGATTGGGACGATAAGGTTTTGAAGGCGGGCTGTCCGGCCATTGATTTTGTCACGATCGATTGGCAGACCGTCTCGCTCTCTCCGCCGACTTGGAGTACGGTGAACGAGGCCGATATGCTGAGCGGAACGCGCGCGAAGCTGGGGACGATTTTGAATGCCATGCTCGGCATGTACCGTCAGGATTGTCCGAGCGATCACCTGCCGCGGATTGCCTTTGCGCCAGCGGCGATTCCCACCTGGCCCAAGATTGACCATCCGATTTTCACCGCGTTGTGGGTTGCGGACGTGTATTCGCTACTGATCGAAACCGGCGCCATGTCCGTGAACTGGACTGAAATGCACGGCAATTCCATGTTTTCATCCGATGGCAAGAGCTTCGGGCCGGCGTTCATGGGACTGGAGATGTTGCATATTGTGGCGCACTATCCCGGAGACGCCTTTGTCAATGCGACCTCCAGCGATCCGCTTCTAGTCGTTCACGCCACGCACCGACGCGACGGTGTGTACGGGTTGATGCTGGTCAACGACAATCCGAGTTCCTCGATTACGGTAACGGTGACGCTCAACGGCGGAACCGTCGCTGCCAAGGGCCGCCGCATCGATTACGGCGCTGAACAGCAGAAGTCGGGAGCTTCCATTGTTCAGTCGGAAATCACCGGACTGGGCGCGAAGTTCACGGTCACGGTTCCGGCCTATACCATCACCGACATCCTGATTCCACCGGCGTCGTGATGCGCGAAGCTGAGGAAGATTTCTTTTCGCTTGCTCCAAGCGCCTGGTTCGGCGTCGTCACTCCGATTCATCGATGACTTCAATTGCCGATATTGTTGCGTAGTTTACGATAGGCTCGAAGGTCAAATCGAGTTTGCCTTCCGCAGAAGGCCGCAGGTGATTGAAGGTCTTGGTGAGCGCGTGCATGGTGCCTGCTTCCTTGAAGATGTCGAAGTTGTCGAGCAGCGTTGAGCCATTGCAATAGACACGAAACACCCGGCTTCCTACACCCACGGAGTTGAAAGAATTGGGAACCCAGTAAAGCTCGGCGAAATGGAGCACCAGTGTGTAGCGGCCGCGCGTATCAACCGGTATCGAGTAGCTGAAATGACCGTAGCGTTCCTGAGCATAGAGGCCGGGATCGGGCGTATTGCCTATCTGACGGGGAGGATCGGAAAGCATGCCATCCTGAAAAAAGTCATCAGGATGCCATATGTTTCCAATGTGGTCTGTAACAGCCGTTCTTTGCATGACGATACGTATGGGGAGTTGGCGATGCGGCAAGCCGGGTAATATCTCAAGCGCGTTCAGGGTCGGTGATGATCGATCCATGACGAACTTGAGATGAAGAACACCATCTTTGTCTGGATAGGTGTCCTTGAAAACACGCTCGTCGGCGATATTGGCTCCAAGAGCGTCCATGCCGATGTTGAATGCGATCAGAAGCGGTTTCCCGTTGACGCTCACATTGAAGAAACTGTATTTGGGATCATCCTGCGGCGAGGCTACGAAAAACAGGTGCAACTCATAAGGCCCCGGCGCCAGGGGAATGTCGTAGGTGAAGTCGCCAGTTCGCCAATGTTGAAACAGCATTGGGTCACTGGTCTTAACCACCGGGGAGTCCGGACGCTGGAAGGCGCCACCGCCATGAAAATAGCGATCAGCCTGCCAGTCCCCCCCCGCACTGTCAATCTTTGGAGATCCATCGTACCCTGCAAGCAAGCGCAGGGGAACCTGAGCCGCATTTTGCGGTGTAATTTGAGTGGCGTTGAGTGGCTGCGACGCAACGGCGCCCGGCCGATCGCTTGATCTGATTCGCGCCATGAATAGGGCTGCGCCGAGGCTGACAACGAGCAGCGCGGCAAATCCCGCGATGCCGTATAGCAGAGTTCGTTTGCCAAGAGCGCGTGATCCTGGGTGGCTTGTCTCGGGCGTGTCCGTTTTGGACGAAACCAGCGGCTCTTCCGTATCCGCAAACGGCGCGGAGGACAAATATTCGGCTACATGGTCGCCTGACTGAGGTTCATATATCGATGCCGTTTGAGGGGATGAATGACGGTGGGTGAACTTCGGAACATAGCTTCCGAGCGGAAGTGAGATTTGAATTTCGTGGTCGTTGCCGTCTGTTTTGTAGTACTCTTCCAGCCTCTTTCTCAGCCGATGAGCCTCGACCCGCGCGATGGAATCCCGCGAGGAAATGAAAGTAGTCTTAGATCGGCCAAAGACCTCGGTCGCAATGTTGTACTCATTGATCTCGTCGATTCTGTTCTGGAAGTACCTCTCCGCGATATAACTCAAAAAATTCTCCAGACGCGGAGTGCGCGCGAGAGCGGCCAAGACAAGCTCCATCTCCGCGCGTTCTGAATTTACTGAATGAGAGGCGACGACTGGGCCCATAAATCCACCCCAAGTGGATGAATCCATATTACGTATACGTTTGCGGGATTGCCAATGTTAAATTTCCGAGTGTGCATGGCTTGAGACCTCAGTTCTCAACGTTAAATATGTTTAACGCATAGAAAACAATAGCGTTAAATGTTATAGCGATGCGGCAACAAATCTGTGCATCATTAACGATTGCGCATCGCTTCTTCAGACTCCTATAGTTCGCATCGTTGAGTCCCGGTCCGGGTACGCCTGTTCATTCGGGTGGTCACGGTGGTGGGAGGAAGTCAATTGGGAGTTCTTTCTGGCTCAATGAGCGGTATGAACGATCTGAACTTGAAGTAATTGGAGGCAATCTTGACGGAAAAAATTTGTCGCAACTTAGTAATTCGATTCAGTGGACTGCTGACGGGGAGAGGTGCTCTACGGAACTTGGGCATCTGCATGGTCCTGTTCTTGCTTGCGTGTTTTGCGAGTGCGCAGAACACAGCTTCCATTTCTGGCACGGTCAAGGATGCTGCCGGGGCTGTAATTCCGGGAGCCAAGGTCGTGCTGATCAACGAATCCAGCAAGGGGACGCGATCCGAGCGCAGCAACGGCGATGGCTTTTTCTATTTCGCCGCCGTGCAGCCTGGCGCCACCTACAGCATCCAAGTCGGGTATAAGGGATTCGAGGATTGGGATGTGACCGGAATAGTCGTCCATCCGGGCGACAACCTGACCGTTCCGAAGATCATTCTTCGCATCGGTGCAGTTACTGACTCCGTGACCGTCACCGCTGAGGTTGCCGGCGTTACGACCAGTACGGGTGAACACAGCACGCTGATTACGTCGGCGCAGATTCAGCGGCTTTCGACCGTGGGCCGCGATGCGGCGGAACTGGTCTCCATCCTGCCCGGATTCACCTATCTCGCGACCGATGGGAGCAATGGAGCGCCGAACTACCAGACCGTGGGACCTGGTTATGGCAACCTCGGCAACTTCGGATCCAACGGCGCCGCGCCGCAGACGGGGATGGTCAACATCAATTCCGACGGCGCAAACATTATCGATGCCGGCGATATGGGCGGAAACATCGCCAACATCAACATGGACCAGGTGCAGGAGGTCAAGGTTCAGACCTCGAACTTTGGCGCCGATCAGGCCAGAGGGCCGGTTCTGATCGACGCGGTCGGCAAGTCGGGCGGTTCCGAGTATCACGGTTCGCTCTATACCTATCTGCGCAACAGCGGGGCCAACGCCAACGATTGGCTTTCGAAGTACTTCGGAGCAGCGCGCCCCGAGTCGAGGTATTTTTATCCGGGCGGGGGCATTAGCGGCCCGGTGAAGATACCGGGCACTCGATTCAACCATGACAAGAAACTGCTCTTTTATGTCGGATACGAATACTATGGGCAGCAACAGGTCCAATCGCTCCTCAAGGCCTTCATTCCGCCGTCTACAGTAGTGAGTGGCGAGCCGACATCGATGCTGGGCGGCGACTTGAGTGCAACCGCTATCGCCGCGGCGCTGAATATACCTGGTGGAGCGTCCGCACTTTCGGCCGGCTGCTCTAATGCCAGCACACAAACCCCGACGTTTCAAAGTATCGGCGGCGTGTGCGTTTCGGCGGCAGGCAGCACCGACTCGAACGGCAATAAAGTCCCTGCATCGGGAGTTATACCGACCATTGCGATCGATAAAGGCTTTGCCGCCTACAGCCAGTGGTTTCCCAAACCCAACCGCGTTCCGCAACCGGTGCTCAATGCATCGGGCGCAACCGAATCTGTGAGTGACGAAATCAATTACGCCAAAAACCAGATGCAGACCATCAATGGGTTTCAGCTCCACAGTCGCGTGGACCTGAACATCTCCGACACTCTGAAACTCTATGTCACCTACAACTTGGAGGGGGCCAACACCATTTCCCACACGGGCTCGGCTTATGGTGCAGGGTCGAATATCCCCATGCCGACAGCATTCGACGCCAACACTCCGGTGAACACTGCGACGTTGAATGTGACCAAGACGCTGGGCAGTTCGATGACCAACGAGATGGTTCTTACAGGTACGTACTTCACCTATCCTGGCCAGTATGAAGATCCCAAGTTGCTTTCCACAGAGTCTGGCGGCGGGAATCAAGCGTGGGGAAGCGCCGGTACAGGTTCGTCCCCATGGTCTTACGACGGCGGCATCACGAACTGGACTATGAGCGGAGCGAATGTGGTGAATGGAGCCATTACCAACCCAGGAACCCATATCGGCGAACATCAGGTGCCGACTATGGGGAGTTGGGACGGCCCCCTTCCCTCCTTCGGATGGAATTATGTTCCCTCGACAGGCCAGTTTCAGCACAAGTTCGCTGTGAACGCCTCCGACAATTTCACCAAGGTATACAAGACCCATTCGATCAAGGCCGGATTCTATGCGGAGCAAACTGGCAATAACGGGGCCAATTTGGGCAGCAATTTGGCCGGCAACAGCATGTTCATGCGTTGGGATGGCTGCTACGTCAATGAGCCGCTTTCCAACTTTCCTGCCGGTGACGTTCCGTCGGGTTCCGGGACGAAGCCGGCATCGATGGGCGCTGGAAATATCGTCGGTAATATGCTGATGGGGTGCCCAGGGTACACCACCCAAGACATGAAGGATATCTCTTCCGATCTTCGCTACACCACGATCGAGGGATATGTGACCGACGAGTGGAAGGTTCTCTCGAAGCTGACTGTGACGCTTGGCATCCGCTTGTCGCACATCGGCCCCTGGACAGACCAGCATGGAGTGGGATCCGCGGTGTGGGAGCCTTCGAAGCTTACGCCGCACCAGCTTCTGACTACCATCAAGCCTGAGGATCCCACTACTTGGCTGGGATTCACGTGGCACGCGATCGATCACAGCGTTCCCGTGGCCGGCGTTCCGACGCGGCTGCTCTTCTTCGCACCCCGCTTCTCGCTGGCTTACGACTTGCGCGGCAACGGCAAGACTGTCTTCCGCGGCGGATGGGGCGCCTACCATTCGCATGACAGCCTGTTCTATGCCGTCGGTGCTCAGACGCCTCTGGGAGCTTATAGCTGGAATAGTTCCTCTGGCGTCAACACTGCTTGCTCCTTTGCACAGTTGTATAGCACATCTGTCATTCCTTGCGGACACTACACCCGGTCGTCGGTCTCGTCGCAAGCGGCTCCTTTCAACGTCTCGGCACAGGACCCGCACGATGACAGGGAGCCTGTCACCTACAACTACAACTTCACGGTGGATCAGTCCCTTCCATGGAAGATGCAGGCCGAGTTGGCCTACGTGGGCAATCAAAGCTCCAGCCTCTCGACGCAGTCCAATCTTATGAACCAGAACGTCGTTCCGCTCGGCGCATTTTACGCGCCTGATCCAGTGACCCATCAACTGAATCCGGCTGACTCCATTCCAAACACCTCCGACTATCGCCCCTATCCGAATTACACTCAGATCACAGTTCCCTCCCACCAGGCATGGGCCAACTATAACGCCATGCAGGCTTCGTTGAACAAGCAGGCCGGCAGTCTCATCTTCGGCGCCAACTACACCTGGTCGAAGGCGCTTGCGGTTGGCGGCAATTGGGACAGCGGCGCCATCGCCGATCCGATAGATATGCACCACGATTATGGGATTGCCCCCTACAATCGCCGCCATGTCATCAACGGAACGTATTCGTGGCAGGAGGGATCCAAATTCCACGGCAACCGGATTATGGACGGGTTCGTCAACGGATGGGAAGTGTCGGGGATTGTGGGTTTGCAATCCGGACCGGATCTTTCCGTCTTGAATAGCTACGAATCGAATTACAACTTTAGCGGCAGTGCAACCTACTACCCAAATCCCCTAGAGCCGACTACTGCGACATCTGTCCGGGTCGACAACAACTTATGGCTTGGCACATCGGATTACGCCTTGCAGCCAACCGTCACGTGCAATCCTGCCGCTTGGCTGAGCAAGGCCAATCATCAGTATGTGAATGGCGCCTGCTTCGGACTACCCGCTCAGGGAACCGAGGGCGCCTGGCACCTTCCTTATATCCAAGGTCCGAAGTTCTTCAAATGGGACATGTCGGTGTATAAGGATTTCAAGATCAGCGATCGCCAAAACATGCAGTTCCGTCTTGCGGGATTCAATTTCCTCAACCATCCCCTGATTTCGTTTAGCGGGCAAGATCCGAGCAATCCGCTGAGCCTTGTCATTGGAGACTGCCCCCCGAATCAGAACCCCTGCCCGGTATACACGACGCTTCAGCAGGCGCTGAATGGGATGGTGGTGATGAATGGTGGCGGCTATTCCTTTGGCCAAACCAAATTCAAGTCTGGCAATGGCACCAACCGCGTTCTTGAGGCTGGGTTCAAGTACAACTTCTGAGCGTGTCGGGAGAGCGCGTTGAGCGCTCTCCCGATGCGGCAAAGTTTGCTTGAAGAGCGAGGAAATGGTTATGAAGAGATTGCAACAGGACAACAGAATGAATGTGCGGCCACGGCCCACACTTTGGAGGCTTCAAATGTTGAGCAAAGATTGGATGAAGGGTTGGACGCGGCGGGCGGCGGGCTTGATGATGCTCGCGCTTCTGGCGCTGTTTGCCGCAGAGGCCAGCGCGAGCGCGCCGGCGGCAGTTATTTACAACCACACGACGGTTCCTTCCACCGGGCTGCCTGGCAGTCAGAACGGCGTAGCTTTGGATGCTTGCGGCAATGTGTATACCATCCAGGGCGGAAGCGGCAACGTCTATGAGACGCCAGCCGGAGGCGGCGCTGCAACGCAAGTTTTCACCGGCTTCGCCTACAGTTGGTCGGGCGATATCTTCATTTATATCAACCCTGCCAAGACCTACGCGTACATTAGCGAGGGATTTGGCGGCTCAAACCAGGTTATACAGGCGCCCATCGTGAATTGCGCCCTGCAGATCGGCAGTACGCCGACATACGTCAGCAACACCATTGATGGCGGCTGGTGGGCCGCGGGCGCCATCACCACGGACGCGGCGGGAGATATCTTCTACACAGACTGGTCGAGCAATTCGATCATCGAAACATCCGCCGATCTGACGAAGCAAACCCAACTGCCGACCGGCCTGGGTTCCCTCTCCACCGGCGTGGCCGTCGATTCTCATAACAATCTTTACTTTGCCCAGGGCAGCAGCATCTATGAATTGGCCTATAGCGGCGGCAAGTACAGCACGACACCCGTCACCATCAGTACCGGCTATGCCTCGGTGGTTGGCCTCACCTTCGATGGCGCGGGAAATCTGTATGTGAGCGACGCCGGCATGAATTACGCTAACGATGGCGCTATATTGGTCATTCCGAATGAGACCAATGGAAGCACGACGGCTCTGAATCTGAGCGATCAGTACGTTCTCGCCGGGGGGCCGACTAACTCATGGTCCGCTCCTCTGAATTTGAGCCTGTCGGGTGCCGTGGCCGTAGATGGACAGGGCAATGTCTACTATGGGAATGGGGATTCGAATATCAATAAGTTTACCGTGGGAAAGGTCAATTTTGGATCGTCAACGATTGGCGCCCCAGTAACCGCAACCGCCTATGTCGTATTCAATGCCTCGGTAACACCCGCGGCAATCAATGTGATCTCCAACAACGGGGCGTTCAAGACTACGGGTGGTACTTGTGCGGCGTCGAACGGCTATTCGGCCAGCAATATATGCACGATAACGGCTAGTTATACTCCCGTTGTTCCCGGTGTCGCGGAATCCGCTCTTACTCTGATCGACTCCTCCAACAATGTGTTGGGAACAGCCTACCTGTCTGGTGTTGGCACTGGCGCCGGCTTGACGATCGATCCAGGAACGCTTTCGGGCAAAGGTAGTGGCTATAGCGCGCCGAAAGGCGCTGCGGTGGACACGGCAGGCAATCTGTATATCGCCGACTCCGGCGCCAGTAGCATCTACGAGATTCCTGCCGGAAGCTCGACCCCAGTTGCGCTCGGCAGCGGACTCAGCGCGCCCCAGGGTGTTGCCGTGGATGGCGCAGGCAATCTGTTTGTCGCCGATACCGGCAACAATCGGATCGTCGAGATTCCTGTTGTCGGTGGCACACTGACGACCGCAAATCAGATCGTCATAGTGAGCAGCACGTCGACGCTGGCAGGCCTCGCACTGAATGCTCCGCAGGCGATCATCGTCGATGGTTCCGGCGCTCTTTACATTGCTGACACCGGCAACAAGCGCATCGTCTATCTTCCGTTCATCCCAGGTTGGGAAACTTCTCCTGCAATCGCTTTGGGATCTGGCTTGACCAGCCCGTCGGCCTTGGCGCTGGATGCGCAGGGTAATCTCTACATCGCGGACAGCTCGACCGGTGATGTGTACAAGCTGCAAGCGCCCACCAGCAAACCTGTCCAAAGCGCGATTCTTAGCGGCTATAGCGCCCCGTCGGGCGTGGCTGTCGATGCTTCCGGCGCGGTCTTTGTCGTCGATCAAGGCAACCAGAAGGTCTGGCGCGTTCCCAACATCTCCGGGGCTTTGGTGCCAACAAGTTCCCTCAACGTGACGGGTCAGTTGAATGCGGCAGGTACGCCGGTTGTTGCAGATCCCTACGGCCTGGCGCTGGATGCAAGCGGCAATGTCTATGTTACCGACAGCACCAACGCTGCCGTGTATGAGGTTGCCCGCACCAGCGCAACGCAATCGGCAGGAAAATGGTCGCCCGGTTCTACGAGCGATCCAGTTACCTATTCCGTAGAGAACGCGGGCAATTACGTGCTCACGTTTGCCACTCCGTTTGAAACAGCTTCCGGTGACACCACGCAGTTCAGCTTGCTGAGCAGCGAATCCGGCGCCTGCGCGAATGGCGCGACGGTGGCGGCAGGTGCCAGTTGCAGCGTGGAAGCAACGTTTAACCCCGCTTCCAATGCAGCATTAGGCAGCTACACAGACACACTGACGCTCAGCAGCAATGCCGCGAACTCTGCTAGCCAGACGATTGTGATCACTGGCGCTGCAGCGGTGACCGCGGCTACGCAAACCACTGTGACGCAGACGTCGCCAAGCGGATCACCTGTTTTCGGCCAGTCCGTATCGTTTAGCGTCTCTGTCGCCTCAGTGGTAGCTGCGAATGGAACTCCGATCGGGTCGGTCAGCCTGGTGGTCGACGGCATCACCAAGCAGACCTCGGCGTTGTCCAGTGGAACAGTAAGCTTCACGCTCGCCGGTGGCGTTCTTGCCGGCGGAAGTCACAGCATTACAGCCGAATACTTGGGCGGAGGTTCAGGAAACATCGCTTATTCAGCAAGCTCTGGCACGCTCTCCGTCGCTGTAGCCCTGGTGCCCTCCATCACAACAATTTCGTATTCGACACTCTACGTCCAGCCATCCAGCCAGCCATCGGGAACCGCGATGCTGCTTACGGCGACGGTTGCCACGTCCTCTGCTTATACTCCGACAGGGACGGTGACTTTCACTGTCACCGATTCGGGCGGCCATTCGACTACCGGAACTGGCACGTTGACGCAAGGGACCGGAGGCTATCAGGCTACCTACTCCTACAATCCGGCCGCTCCCGCGGCAGGAGTCGCGTACGATGTCATCTCAATCACGGCTACCTATTCTGGAGATATCAACTTCAGCCCCTCGACTTCCGCTAGCAGCTCGTTCGACGTATCGGGCACGCAGGGATCGGTAACGATCACTCCAAGCGCAACGAGCTTGACCACCAGCAACGCGAATCCCGGCTCGGTGACCTTCACCATAACTCCCTATGGTGGTTTTGTCGGAGTCATTGGGTTCAGTTGCGATCCCACCACCTTGCCCGCGAATGCTCGCTGCGTGTTTTCGCCCGGACAGGCAAGCATTGGCCAACCAAATACAACCAGCGGTAACTTTCCAAATCCGACGGTGAAGCTGACGATCGCGCTCAATCAGGATCCGCAGACGCCGCTCGTAAGCACGATGATCTGGTGGGCAGCAGGATTCACGGGCCTTCTGCTCCTCTTTGCACGCCGGCGTATGAAGGCTATAGCCCACGCGGGAGCTTGGAATGTGTTCCTCCTGGTCGCCGCTATCGGAGTCTTGTCTGCCGGTATCCTGGGTTCGACTGGATGCACAAGTGGTCTTGCGTTCGCAACTCCAACGGGGACGAGTACCGTGACGGTCAACGCTTGGTCTGATCCCTACCAGTCTGGCAGTACAAGCAATACGCAAGCCTGCACTGTTCCTGGCAGCAATCCGTCAGTGATAAATCCCACGCTGTATCCCTGCTCGGGGCAAACATTCCAACTGAGCGTGACCGTGCAGTAGCTCCTGTGTCTCATCCTCCTTCCGGCCGAGAGCGGCATTCGTTCCCGGCCGGAGATTTTTAACACTCTAGCTGGACAGCAGCATAGCGCCGCTCTAGGAGTCTCTCTACAAATGAAGAGTGTTTTTTCTTGCTTAACTGCCATTATCGTTGTTGTTATCTTCTTGAACGGTTGCGGCAGTGGCGGCAAAGCCACTCAATCCTCCGTTACTCCCACGATCACATGGAATACGCCTGCGCCGGTTACAGTCGGCACGGCGTTGAGCAGCACGCAGTTGAATGCAACAGCGAATGTCACCGGCACATTTGTCTATACGCCCGCAGCGGGCACGGTGATGAACACCGCCGGTGCACAAACGCTCTCCGTCACGTTCACGCCGAATGATACTACCAGCTACAATTCGGCCACTGGGAGTGTGACTCTTACCGTTAATGCCGTCTCTCCGGTCACCCCCACTGTCGCCGTCAACCCCACTTCGTCCGGCATCACCACTGCGCAGTCGCTCTCGGTCACGGTAACAGTCTCCGGCACGAGCGGCGCGCCCACCGGCTCAGTGGTTCTTTCCAGCGGAAGCTATACCTCTGCTTCCACGACACTCAGCTCCGGCTCTGCCACCATCGTTATCACCGCCGGATTGCTCGCTACCGGCTTCGACACGCTGACCGCCAAGTACACCCCAGACTCCGCCAGCTCCTCTTCGTACAACTCTGCCTCGGGAACCGGCTCGGTTACCGTCTATGCAGGCAGTGTCACGGCCGTTACAGTCAATATCAATCCACTGGCCAATCGCCATCAGATCAGTCCGTTTGTTTACGGGAACAATGACGAAACAATTTCGGACATCACCGACGCAGGCTTCACCTATTCACGATGGGGCGGCAACGACGCCTCGAACTATAACTACCTGCTGCAAACCCGCAATTCCGCCGGAGACTGGTACTTCGAGGACTATGGAGGCGCGGGCGACCAGGTTGGACTGATCACCCAAACCCAAAACGCCGGCAGCCATGCGCTGACCACGATGGCGATGATGGATTGGGTGGCCGGGGAAGCCGAGACCAGCAGCAATCGCAACTGGAGCTTCTCCGTTGCGAAATTCGGAGCTCAGTGTTCTTTCGATCCCAACAACACAGACGCTGGCAACGGCTTGGTAGCCGGCTCGACCGGCAACTGCAACACCAGTAAGTCGCCTGTGACCACCAATGCCGTGACCACGGCCTACTACCCGCTGGTAGACACCGCATCGGAGTGCCCGTCGGGGACTACGGATGGAAGCACCTGCATCGACCGAGAAACCTGGGCGAAGGCGCTGGCCGCGGCCTTCAACGGCAGCAGCGAGACTTGCTCGGTGCCTTATTCGTCGATCACCTCCTGCCACTTCTACGACATGGATAACGAACCCGATATCTGGAGTGGCACACACATGGATGTACACCCCGCACCTGCGGGCTATGACGAACTTGCCAACCTCTACGAGAAAGAAGCGACGAATCTGAAGTCATGGGATCCAGAGGCAGTGCGGTTTGGTCCGGTTTTCTGCTGCTGGTGGTTCTACTGGAACGGCTCCAACAACAATGACAAGGGCAACCACGGCGGGGTGGACTTTTTGCCCTGGTGGCTGAATCAGGTCTACTGGATGGACAAAACCAACGGCGCGCGCACGCTGGATGTCTTCGACATCCATGCCTATGCAGACTGCGGCCCCACCACCAATTTCACTAACACGCAGCTTAAGGCAGCCACGGTTGCGTGCGCTGGTTTTTACTGGGATCCGGCCACGGTGAACCAGGATACGAACAATACTTATACAACCAATGAGGAGCCTAACCCCGGCATTCCCTTCGTGATCCCGCGCATGAAGGCCATGGTCAACGAAATCTATCCCGGCACGCCCCTGTCCTTTACTGAATGGGGCGCGGGCCTTGCGGCTAACGCTGGAACGGATTTCTCGACGGCAATCGCCGATGCGGATACCTTAGGCGTCTTCGGGCGCGAGGGACTTGGCATTGCCTCGCGCTGGGGCGGCCCAACCTCCGGGACTCCCGAATACCCGGCCTGGAAGTTGTTTACCAATTACGACGGGGCGCATCACCAGTTCGAGCCGCTGTCGATCTCTGCTACCAACAACGGCAATTCTGCTCTGTTCAGCAGTTTCGCCTCGCTGAATTCTGCCGGTACGGTGATGACGGTGATGGTCCTCAACAAGGATCCAAACAACGCGGCGCAGGCAAACTTCAACCTCTCCGGATTCAGCGCGTCCAACTACGTGGCCTACACGCTGTCCTCAACCTCCTCCAGCGCGATTTCTGCCTCCAGTTCGCAGTCCTGGAGCGCTACCCAAATCTTCGCGCCCTACAGCATCACGCTGCTGGTGATCAACGGAAGCGAAGCCTCCAAACCCGTATCGGAGTGGAGCCTCAACCCCGACGACCTGATGATTCCCGCCTCGGGCACGGCAACCCTGCATCCGGCGATCACGAGCGGCAGCGCCACAGTGACGCTCTCCTCGGCGGTCTTCGACGCATACGAGGGGGCGGCGGCATGCAACGGAACGCTGCTGATCGGCAACGCTACGATCACTGCGACCCAGCCCGCAACCATCACCGTGAATGCAGGCAGCACTTCCGGTTTCTGCCACTTTACTGTTACGGGCAGCGATGGCACAGCAACCCAGGCCCAGGGCGGCTGGATCGTCGTGGGCAAACCCGCCGCCACGCTTGCCGTCCAGTCAGGCAACGGCCAAACGGGCAGCGCTGGAACGGCTCTTTCGCAGTCGCTCGCCGTTACGTTGAGTCCCGGACAGTCCGGCGGCTCGTCCAATGGCGCGGGCATTCTGTTCACTACCACGGCGGGCACACTTTCCAATGGAACCACCAGCGGAACCAGCGTGATTGCCACAACCAACTCATCGGGGACCGCTTCAGTCACTCTGACGCTGCCTTCGTCCAAGGGAACTGTGACCGTCACCGCGCAGGATCAGTTCGCGCTCGGCGGAGCTTCAGTTACTTTCACGGAAACGGCTCAATAACCCCGCACGGGTTCACGCGTCTCCAGGGCGCTTTTCGCGGCCTGGAGAGGATCACTGCTCCGCTAGGGAACCTCTGAATAAGTCGATGTTTTGAAAGGGCACGACTTTAGTCGTGCCGCAAATGCAGCAAAATCAATGCGGGCTTTAGCCCCTGAGGGAATGTTGGACCGCAACAATGACTTGATCAGAGGTTCCCTAGAGCATTTTCAGCTCAGGTGTTTGCAGTTGAATCCGTTCGTTGTGCATTCCCACCCATTCCGCAAAATACGCGGAATGGATGGGGCACCCAAAGTTTTGTCTACGCATGAAAACGCTCTAAGAACTCGCTTCAATCTCGTCAGCCAATTTCTTTGAAGGAAGTAGATATCATGTTCAATTCCGTTCCACAGCGGCTTTCTATCCTGGCCATCGGTTTCTTTATTGCTTCATCTGCCCTATCTCTGGCGGCTCAATCGCAACCAGCTTCGTCTCGTACGATTGCCATTGATCTTCAAGACTCGACGGGGCCGGTAGATCGCTTCTTCGATTTATCGGTTGGCTCCGATTATCCTGGCACGCTGATTCGCGCTGACAGCCAGGCGCAACTGAAGCTCGCTGTGGATGAACTCGGCTTTCGTTCTATCCGTTTTCACGCGATCTTTCACGATGTGTTGGGAACAGTGCGTGTCGAAGATGGAAAGACCGTCTACAACTGGTCGAAGATTGACGAGCTTTATGACGACTTGCTGGCCCGGCACATCCGACCGTTTGTCGAACTCGGCTTCACGCCCAAGGCGCTTGCAACGTCGCAGAACAGCATCTTCTATTGGAACGGCAATACTTCGCACCCGAAGCCGGAAGGTTGGCGCGACCTTATTGATGCTTACATCCGGCACATCGAGGAGCGCTATGGCAAGGACGAAGTGCGCACGTGGTTTTTTGAAGTGTGGAACGAGCCAAACCTTTCCGGCTTCTGGGAAGGCGCCGATCAGAAGGCCTACTTTGAGCTTTTCGATCTGACGTCGAAGACGATCAAGGCCATTGACCCTGTGTTGCGGGTCGGAGGACCGAGCACTGCCGGTGCCGCATGGGTTCC